>Ga0184637_10001286_pt1 | contig 17244 bp, 15 predicted proteins | sample PLM3_127_b2_FD_133143 | JGI IMG/M metagenome (GOLD analysis project Ga0184637, IMG submission 133143) | Groundwater sediment microbial communities from an aquifer in East River, Colorado, USA - PLM3_127_b2 | ecosystem: Environmental > Terrestrial > Soil > Riparian zone | place: USA: East River...
AGCGACTGCGATACTGCGTTGCGGTGTGGCCCGTGTCGTTTTCTTGAAGGCGTGCAGTACGTGGACGGAACCTCGCAGGACCAGCGCGTAGATGACGCGGTACTGGCCGGAACGATCCTTCAGTCGCAGCTCGTGCACGCCACGTCCGATGCTTGGCATCGGCCGGGAGAGTGGCTTCGCGAGCGAGAGGCCAGCGTCGAGTCGTGCGAGTGCATCGGCCAAGTCGCCTCGAATGTCGTCCGCCACCCTTCGACCTCGCGACGGCATGAGGGCAGGACGACGATCACCGAGGTAGTGTCTCATAAAGGAGACATACCGTCCATGGGCGGTCTCGGGCTCGCTTCAGAAGGCCAGCACTAGCTGCTAGCGCGTCAGCGCGCGCGCGACGAGGCCGGCGACCACCGGAAGCAGCGCGCAGGTGGCATAGCGCAGGATCGCGAAGCGCCAGCCCAGGATCGGCACCTCCCAGGCGACCAGGCGGTGCACCGCGAGCAGCGACCACGACGACAGGAAGGCCACTACCGGGCCGGCGCCGGCGCCGGTGCGGATCATCACGGCGGCGATCGGCATCGATATGAACGGGCCCGCGGGCGTCAGGATGCCGACGCCGGTGGCGAGCGCGATCCCGCGCAACCCGGATTCGGCTCCGAGCTGGCTCCGCACCCATTCGGGCGGAATCAGCAGGTCCGCGAAGCCGGCCGCAAGGAACGACACCGCGATCATCGGCCCGAAGCGCAGCAGCATCTCCCAGCCGGAGCCGAGGCCCTGCGACACGAGCTCGCCGCCTCCCCGCCACCATGCCAGCGCGGCGAGGCCGGCGAGCACTCCGATCAGGAAGAGCAGGGTTCCGTCGAACACGCGTCGTCTCTGGGTCACGTCGTTTGGATCAATAGTAGGGGCACCGCGTCCGGTGCCGGGGATGGGCCTTGATCTCCGGTCGCTGGCCACGGTGCCACAACAGAGAGTCGAGGCGCTGGGCGCTGGCAGCGATGCCGCGTTGCTGGAGCGCCTGCGCCGCGCGCTCGACCGCGTGCAGCGCGACCGCGCGGATCTCCACCTCTTCGGGCGAGCCCGCCGGGACGAGCTCCTCGCGTTCGATCCGCGCGGCGAGCCCGGGGTCGTAGACGAGCACGCCTTCGCGCCGCAGGACGTGGGGCACGAGATTGTCGGCGAAGATCGTCAGGCGCGCGAGGTCGTGAAAGCAGCCGGCGCCGCGACCCGCGAACGCGGCCGCGAGGTCGGCCGCGGTAATCTGCGCGCGCTTGTAGAAGGGAACCTCGAAGCCGGCGTAGCGGGCGACGTCCCGATACAGCGGCATCTCGGCGAGCGACGCGACGAGACGCTCGGCGCTGCCGCCGGCGGCGCCGACGCCTTCCGAGAAGGATCCGCCGTGGCGCGCAGCGAGCCAGCTGCCGAGATCGCGCAGCGCGCGGGCGAAGAGCTCCATCAGCTCGAGCACGGCGTGGTTCCCGCGCTGCTCAAAAACCGCGGCGCACCGCTCGGCGTCGATGATCTGCAGCTCCGCCGCGCTCCACGCGCCGGCGCGCGTGAAATGCTCCGAGAGACACGTCGCCACGGTGAAGTAGCCCGAGAGGCCGGGTCGCTTGTGCAGGTGGGGAAACCAGCCCGAGCCGAAATTGATCGCGTCGAGCGTCACCACGTAGGCGAGCGTGTCGTCGGGATCCTCGAAAGGATGGTGGGCGGGGTCGAGGCTCGCGGGGAGAGGCGCATCGCCGACGGCGTCGAGCCAGCGCTGGAGACCCTCGTCGTCGATCCGCACGAAGCGGGCCATTTGGGCGACCCGAGCACAAGCCGCGCGCACCGTGTCGAGCCGGTCGCTCACCCCTTCGGCCCGACGATTGCGAGCGCACCGGGAAGCAGCTCGACCGACGCGGGAAGCGTGCCGAGCGGCTCCCCGTCGAGCTCGAGCGCCACGGCGCCCGGGTCGGCATCGGCCTCGATGCGCCGGCCGCGCTGCCAGCGCACGATCGGGTCGGCGAGGAGGGTGCCGCGGTAGAGCCTCGGGAGCTTGGTCAGCAGCTTCCAGGTGGGGGTGTGCGCGAGCCACACGACGTCGAGCCAGCCGTCGTCGAGGCGAGCCTCCGGCGCGACGCGCATGCCGCCGCCGAAGTGGCGGCCGTTGGCTGCCGCGACTAGCACGACTTCCTCATCGATCACGACCCGTCCGTCGACTGTGAGGCGCACGCGCTGGCTCTTGTGCCGGAGCAGCGCGCGCACGGTTCCCAACGCGAAAGCCACCGTGCCGCCGAGGCGCTTCGTCGTGCGCTGGGTGATCTCGACGACGAGACCGCTCACCCCGAAGCTCGCGGCGTTCAGGAAGTAGGAATCGCCGGGCTGCCCGTCGCGACCGACGTAGCGCGCGTATCCCGCGTCGATGCGCCGCGCGCTGCCGTGCCGAAGCACCGCGAGCGCGGCGTCGAGATCGCGTGGCACCCCGAGCGTCCGCGCGAAATCACAGCCCGTCCCCATCGGCAGGACGCCCACCTCGGCGTATCCGCCGAGCCGCGCGCGCAAGAGCCCGGTGGCCACCTCGGCCAGCGTGCCGTCGCCGCCCGCGACGACCAGTCGCTCGATGCCCGCGCGCACCGCCTCGCGCGCGAGCCGCTCGGCGTCCCGCGCGCCGCGCGTGTGCGCGATCTCCACCGCACCCAGCGCCTCGCGCACGCGCGGCTCGAGTTTCCGCCAACGCCGCCCGGTGGCACCGTGACCACTGTGCGGATTGACGATCACCAGCGTTCGCGGAGACACTCCTGATGCTAGGCCGCTGCCCGCCGAAGCAGGTTCAGCGCCGAACCGGCCTTGAACCAGGTGACCTGCTCCGCGTTGAGCGTATGGCGGACCGAGAATGCGTCCTCGCGGCCATCGATGTGGTGGAGCACCACGCGCAGCAGCTTCCCGGGTGCGATGTCCGACAGCCCGCGGATGCTGACGCGATCGCCCTCGGCGACGCGCTCGTAGTCCGCCGCGTCCTCGAAGGTGAGCGGCAGCACGCCCTGCTTCTTCAGGTTGGTCTCGTGGATCCGCGCGAAGCTGCGCACCAGCACGGCTGCGGCACCGAGCAGACGCGGCGACATCGCGGCGTGCTCGCGGCTCGAGCCCTCGCCGTAGTTGTCGTCGCCGACCGCGACCCAACGCAGCCCCTCCGCCTTGTAGTGCCGGGCGATCTTCGCGTACGGGAGGCCCTTCTCGCCGGAGAGCAGATCGCTGCCGGTGCCGGCCTCGCCGGTGAACGCGTTCGCCGCGCCGGAGAACATGTTGTCGCTGATGTTCTCCAGGTGTCCGCGGTACTGGAGCCACTTCCCGGCCGGCGAAATATGGTCGGTGGTGCACTTCCCGTTCGCCTTCATCAAGAGCGGCAGACCCTCGAAGTCGCCGCCATGCCAGGGCGCGAAGGGTGTCAGCAGCTGGAGCCGGTCGCTGCCCGCGGCCACCTGCACCGACACGTGTGTGCTGTCGCCGGGCGGATCCTCGTAGCCGGCGCGGCTCGCGACGAAGCCATCGCGCGGGATCTCGGGAGCGGGCGCCGGCGGCGAGAGCCTGAACTTCCCACTCTCGCCGTCGATCGTGTCGGACAGCGGATCGAAGGCGAGCGTCCCGGCCAGCGCGTAGGCCACCACGATCTCCGGACTCGCGATGAACGAGCAGGTGCCGCTGTTCCCGTCGTTTCGTTTTCGGAAGTTCCGGTTGTAGGAGTTGATGATCGAGTTCTCCTCGCCCTCGGCCACATCGTCGCGCTTCCATTGCCCGATGCAGGGGCCGCAGGCGTTGGCCAGCACGAGACCGCCGATCGCCTCGAGGTCGTCCATCTGGCCGTCGCGCCGGATCGTCTGGTGGATCTGCTCGGAACCGGGCGTCACCCACAGCTTCGTCTTCACGCGGGCGCCGTGGGCGGTCGCCTGCCGCGCGACGTCGGCCGCGCGCTCGAGATCCTCGTAGGAGGAGTTCGTGCAGCTGCCGATCAGCGCCGAGGCGAGCGCCGGCGGGTAGCCGTTGTCTCGCACGTCCTGCGCCATGCGCGACACCGGGCGCGCGAGGTCGGGCGTGTGGGGGCCGACGATGTGGGGCTCGAGCGACGAGAGATCGATCTCGACCACCACGTCGAAGAAGCGCGCGGGATCGGCCTCCACTTCGGGGTCGGCGCGCAAGAGCTCCGCGTGGCGGTTCGCCAGGTCGGCCTGCTCTTCGCGCCCTGTTGCCTTCAAGTAGGTCGCCATCCGCTCGTCGTACGGGAAGATCGAGGTCGTGGCGCCCAGCTCGGCGCCCATGTTGGTGATCGTGCCCTTGCCGGTGCAGCTGATCGACGCGGTGCCGGGGCCGAAGTACTCGATCACACGATTCGTGCCACCCGCCACCGTCAAGATCTCGCAGACCTTCAGGATCACGTCCTTGGGCGCCGTCCAGCCCGAGAGCCGCCCGGTGAGACGCACGCCGACGAGGTTCGGGTACAGCACCTCCCACCGGAAGCCGGCCATCACATCGACGGCGTCGGCGCCGCCGACGCCGCACGCGAACATGCCGAGGCCACCGGCGTTAGGCGTGTGCGAATCGGTGCCGATCATCATGCCACCCGGGAACGCGTAGTTCTCGAGCACCACCTGGTGGATGATACCCGCGCCCGGGCCCCAGAAGCCGATCCCGTAGCGCGCCGACGCGCTGCGCAGGAACTCGTAGACCTCGGCGTTGGTGGTGCGCGCCGTCTGCATGTCGGCCGCGGCGCCGACGTGCGCCTGGATCAGGTGATCGCAGTGCACGGTGGTAGGCACCGCCGTCTCGTGCTTGCCGGCGAGCATGAACTGGAGCAACGCCATCTGGGCCGTCGCGTCCTGCATCGCGACCCGATCGGGATGGAGGCCGACGTAACTCGTGCCGGGCTCGAGCTCTTCACCGGTGGGGTCAGCGAGGTGGCCGAAGAAGACCTTCTCGGCGTAGGTCAACGGCCGCTTCACGCGCTTGCGGACCGCGGCGACGTTGCGGGCGAGGGTTTCGTAGACGCGCACCACGAGGGCGGGGGTGGTCTCGATCGCGGGCATGGGGCGGCTCCTTCCGGAGCGCCAAGATAGCGGCCGCCGCTGGCAGCGGCGCCGCACTCAGCGCGGGCGCACTGCTCGAGCCAGCTCGGTCATCAGGTGGGCCGCGCTGTGCGCGGCCTTCTGGAAGTCGGCCAGGTCGAGACTCTCGTTCTCGCCGTGCGCGTTGCAGGGCGGGTCCTCGAGGCCCAGCAGCAGTGCGGGCACGCCGCCGAGCACATCGACGAACGGGCCGACGAACGGAATCGAGCCGCCGCAGCCGATCGACACCGCGTCGCGGCCGTAGCCGGCGCGCAGTGCGCGGCGCGCGGCGTCGAACGCGGGCCCTTCCGCTCGCGTCTTCCAGCCCGGCACCGCGGCGGGTATCGCCGTCTCGACGCGCACACCCGCCGGCGGATCGCGCTGCACGAACGCGCGGACCAGCTCCGCCACCCGCTGCGCATCCTGACCCGGCGCGACGCGCACGCCGACGCGCGCACGCGCCTCGGCCATCAGCTGGTTGGCGGCGGTCGCGAGCGGCATGCCTTCGAGCGCGGTGAGCGCGAGCGACGGGCGGTGCCACAGCCGCTCGTAGATCGTGCGGTCGCTCTCGCCGATGAAGTGGGTGCCCTCGGCCATGCCCGCGTCGCGGCGGAAGGCCGCCGCATCGAACGGAAGCGCTGCGAGTGCTGCGCGCTCGTCGGCCATGAGCTCCGGCACGTCGTCGTACACACCGGGCACCGCGATCGCGCCGCGATCGTCGACGAGGCGCGCGAGCAGCGAAGTGAGCGCGGTGGCGGCGTCGGGAACCGGTCCGCCCCACATGCCGCTGTGGATCGGGTGGTCGAGGGCGCGCACCGTGACGTCTACCTGCACGATTCCGCGCAGGCTCGTCGTCAGCGACGGAATGCCAGTGTCGAGGTTCGCCGTGTCGGAGAGCACCAGCACGTCGCAGTCGAGGCGCTCGCGATGCGCGCGCAGGAACGCCGCCAGATGCCCGGAGCCGATCTCCTCCTCTCCCTCGACGATCCACTTCACGTTCACCGGCAGTGCACCGGTGGCGTCGAGCCAGGCCCGCTGCGCCGCCACGTGCAGCGCGATGCCCGCCTTGTCGTCGACGACGCCGCGCCCGTAGAGGCGCCCGTCCGCTCGCCGCGTCGGCTCGAAGGGCGGCGTTCGCCAGTGGCTCTCGCGTCCCGGCGGCTGCACGTCGTGGTGCGCGTAGACGAGGATCGTCGGGGCGTCGGGCCCGGCGTGCAGCCACTCGCCGACCACGTAGGGGTGGGCGCCCGGCAGCGCCAGGATCTCGACGGCTTCCATCCCGCTGCGGCCGAGCAGCAGGGCGACCGCCTCGGCGCTGCGCGCGACCTGCGCCGGGTCGAACCCCGGTGCCGACACGGACGGGATCCGCGACAGTGCCACCAGATCGCCGATCGCATCCTCGATCCCGCGATCGAGCGACTCGATGACTTTCGCCGGCGCGGTCACGGAGCCAACGTAGCACCAGGTCGCTGTATGCTGTCGCGATGCACCCGACCGACCTGCGCGTGAAGGGCGCTCACGGCGCCCTGCTGCACCTGCTCGAATGGAGCACCGAAGGCGTGCCGATGCTGCTACTGCACGGCTTCAGCAACGAGGCGCACATCTGGGACGACTTCGCCCCGATCGTCGCGCCGCATTATCGGACGCTCGCGCTCGATCACCGCGGCCACGGCCAGTCAGACTGGGATCCCGAAGGCCGCTACGAGATCGATGCCCTCGTCGCCGACCTGGAGACGGTGACGGCGGCGCTCGGCATCGACCGCCTCGTGCTCGTGGCACACTCGCTCGGCGGGCGCGTAGCGACGCTCTTCGCCGGGCGCCATCCCGAGCGCATGGCCGGCTTCGTGCTCGTCGACATCGGCCCCGAGGTCGACCTGCGCGGCAGCCTGCGCATCCGTCAGGATGTCGAGTCGAATCTCCAGCCCGTTTTCGACAGCACCGAGGAGTACTCGCGCGCGCTGAGCCTCTCGTACCCCGCCGCCACACCGGACGCGCTGCGCCGGATGGCGAAGCACGGCCTGCGCCGGCGCGCCGACGGACGCCTCGAGCTCGCGATGGATCCGGCGCTGCGCGGCATCACCGCGGGTCGGGCCGCGTCCGCCGACGCGGAGCAACAGGAGCGCCTGCTGCAACAGCGCATGTGGGACGCGCTCGCCGCGCTGCGCTGCCCCGCGCTCGTCGTACGCGGCGCGGCGTCCGACATCCTCTCGCCCGAGATCGCCGACCGGATGGTCGACGACGTGCTCCAGAACGGTCGACTCGCCGTCGTTCCGCAGGCGGGACACTCCGTGATGACGGACAACCCGCGCGGCTTCAACGACGCCGTCGCGAGCTTCGTCCTCAGCGACTGATCCTGGCCCGCCGCACCGCTCGAGGTGGGTCCGCTACAGTCCGGCGATCCGCTCGCCGACCCCATCTGCCTTGACGATCCCTCCTCGACCGAGGTCCGAAATGAACCACGTTCCCGCTGGGCGCCACGCGCACCCTCCGCGGCGCCGCGCGCTGCGCACGTTCTGCTGGACGACGCTCGCGCTGTGCGCCGCGCTCGCCACGGAACCGGCGTCCGGCCAGTCCGCTGCGGCCGAGGTGACCGCCACCGCCGCCGATTCCACCTCGCCCACGTCGCGGATCGACGCGCTGCACGCGAGCCTGCTCGACGTGATGAAGAACGCAGTAAAGCTTGGCTACGAGGGACGCGAGCGCCAGCTCGCCGCTGTCATCCCGAGCTATTACGACCTCGACTACATGGCGCAGAAGTCGCTAGGGCCGCACTGGAACGGCGCCGACGCGGAGAGCCGCCACCGCTATCTCGAGACGTTCACCCGCTTCACGATCGCGAACTACGCGGGCCGCTTCGACGGCTACTCGGGCCAGTCGTTCGAGACCCTCGGCGAGGAGAAGGCGCCCTCGGGTACCGCGATCGTGAAGAGCCGCCTGATCGACCCGGAAGGCGAGAACGTCGAGCTCAACTACCGCATGCGCCAGGTCGGCGGGACCTGGAAGATCATCGACGTGTATCTCAACGGCACGGTCAGCGAGCTCGCGCTGCGGCGCTCCGAGTTCGTGTCGATCGTGAAGCGCGACGGCCTCGACGCGCTGTTGGTCGCGCTCGATGCGAAGATCGCGAAGCTCGCGGCCGGCGGAGAGCTCAGTGCGCGCTGACCATCACGGGGCCGACAGACGCTGACTCGCCGCGCGCCTCGCGCACCGCAGCGTCGCGACTCTGGAGGTACGCGCTGCGCAGGGCAGAGTAGAAATCGACCGAGCCCTCCTCGAGCGCCTCGAGCTCCGCGAGATGGGCCTCGCGGACGATCAGCCCTTCGCCGCCGCCGAGCACCAGTGTCCACCACTGGAGCGGCCCGAGCAGGTAGGAGACCGGATCGACCATGATGTCGACCACGTCGCCGAAAACGTCGCGAACGGTGCTCGGCCCGAAGATCGGCAGCATCAGGTAGGGCCCGCTGGGCGATCCGTAGCGCGCGAGCGTCTGACCGAAATCCGCTTCGCTGCGGGCCACCTCGAGTACGTCGGCCGCCGGATCGAACAGGCCGGCCACACCGAACGTGCTGTTGATCGCGAAGCGCGTCACGGTGCCAGCTGCCTCGACAACGCGGAACTGGAGCATGTGGTTCGCCAGGATCACCGGCGAGTCCAGGTTGTCGAAGAACCGATAAACGGCGCGCCGGCCCGGCGCGGGCACGGCAAACTGGTAGCCGCGCGTGATCGGATTGAACACCCAGCGGTCCATGCCGCGGTTGAAGGAGAAGACGTCACGGTTCAACCCCTCGAAGGGATCGCGCCCGCTGGCCTCGTCGGCCAGATCCTCCTCATCGTCGAAGAGCGGATCTTCTTCGAGTCGGAGCGCGTCATCCTCGACTCGGCAGTCGGACTCGCTGGCGGCGTCCGGCTCGCCGATTGCGTTCGCCCTCGGGGCCGCCGCCGCGGCGATCGCGATGGCGGCGACCACCAGCGAACCACCGAGGGCGCGAGATCGCATGGATCCTCCCGCCGGCGAGCGGAGGCGGGGAGATCGCGGACCGCTGCGCTCGGCCTGTCAAGCGAGTTTCGAACTCACGGGGGGTACGATGAATCCAGACGAGAACGGCGCCCCAGTCTAGATGGGCGCGCTGGACCCCACCAGCGCCGGCCCCACGGGGCGGGCTGGCGGGAAGACGACTTGCCGGTACCCTCCGGGGCGTTCGCTCGGCGAGTCCCCCCTCCATCACTCCCGACGACGGTCGGTTGACGACGGCGGGTGGAAGCGCGCGTGGACGTCTTCGCGAAGTGCAGCGAGATCGGAGCCCGGGTGCGAGACGCGCGGGCCGCCGGGATGTATCCCTACTACCGGGTGTTGTCCTCGGCCCAAGATCCGCTGGTCTGGGTCGGCGATCGCGAGCTCGTGATGCTGGGCTCGAACAACTACCTCGGCCTCGCGAACCACCCTGAGGTCAAGGAGGCAGCCGCCATCGCGCTGGCTGTGTACGGGACGGGGGTGGCCGGATCGCGCCTGCTCAACGGAACGCTCGATCTGCACGTCGAGCTCGAAGAGAAGCTCGCGGAGTTCACGCGGCGCGAAGCGGCCCTCACCTTCGCTACCGGCTTCCAGGTGAACCTGGGCGTGCTGTCGAGCTTGCTCGGCCGCCGTGACGTCGCGGTGCTCGACGCGCTCGATCACGCCTGCATCATCGACGGCTGCCGGCTCGGCTTCGGCCGGACGGTGAAATACCGCCACAACGACATGGCCGACCTGGCACGCAAGCTCGGCCAGATATCGGGAGGGTCCGGGATCCTCGTCGTCGTGGACGGTGTGTTCTCGATGGAGGGCGACGTGGCGCCGCTGCCGGAGATCGCGCGCCTCGCGCGCGCCGCCGGCGCGCGCCTGATGGTGGACGACGCGCACGGGCTGGGCGTGTTCGGCGAGTCGGGACGCGGCACGCCCGAACACTTCGGCGTCGAGCACGAGGTCGACCTGCTGATGGGGACGTTCTCGAAGTCGCTCGCCGCGGTCGGCGGCTTCGTAGCCGGCAGCACCCCGGTGATCGACCACGTCCGGCACAAGGCGCGCAGCGGGATCTTCTCGGCCGCACCTCCGCCGGCTTCGGTCGCAGCCGCGCGCAAGGCCCTCGACATCGTCGAGCGCGAACCCGAGCGCCGCAAGCAGCTGTGGGAGAATGCTCGCTACCTGAAACGAGAGCTGGACACGCTCGGCTTCGACACCGGCAAATCGTCCTCTCCGGTGATCCCGATCGTCGTCGGTGCCGACGAGGACGTCTACCGGGCGACGATCCGTCTCCACGAGCTCGGCGTGTTCGCCAACCCCGTCGTGTCGCCGGCGGTGCCCCAGGGCCGGGCGATGATCCGCACGTCGTGCATCGCCACCCACACCCGCGAGCACCTCGACCGCGCACTGGAAGCGCTGGCCCAGATGGGACGCGAGCTCGGTTTGATCTGACGCAAGCGGTCCTCCGCGCGCAGCGAGGCGAAGCCGAGCGGAGATCGGACGGGACTGCTCACTCGCTGCCCGCCGGCGTCGGCTGATCGTGTTCGTCCTCGATCTCGCCGACGATCTCCTCGAGCACGTCCTCGAGCGTGCAGACGCCCAGCACCGGCCCGCCTTCGTCGCGGACGATCGCCAGGTGTTGGCGGCCGCGCCGGAACCGGCGCAGCGCGTTCACGAGCGACAGGTCCGATGGGACGAAGGTGGCCGGCCGGACCGCGTCCTCGAGGATCACCACGCGCCGATCGGCGTACACCTGGAACAGATCCTTGGTGTGCAGGATGCCGATCACATGCTCGAACACGCCGTCGTAGACCGGAATTCGCGTGAAGCCCGATTCCTTGATCAGATCGAGCAGCGCATCCGAGTCGATGCTGCGATCGATCGCGACGACTCGCTCGCGCGGCACCATCACGTCGCGCACCCGGGTCCGCGAGAGGCGGAACACGTTGCCGAGGATCCGCCCGGCGTAGGGTCGGAGCTCGCCCGCCGCCCGCGATTCCGAGACGAGCAGCGAGAGCTCTTCGGCCGAGTGCACCGATTGCGCTTGCCCGGCCGGCTGGACGCCGATCGCGCGCACCAGCAGATTGCCGGTGCCGTTCATCAGCCATAGCACTGGACGGAACACGCGCGCGAACACCAGTAGAGGCCGGGAGAGCGCGAGAGCCACGCGTCCCGGGTGTTGCAGCGCGATCGCCTTCGGTGCCAGCTCCCCGACCACGACGTGCAGGAACGTGACGATCGCGAACGCAAGCGCGATCGCCACCGAGTGCACCGCCGCGGCAGCGGCGAAGCCGAGCGCGCCGAGGACCGGCGCGATCAGCCGCGCGAGCACCGGCTCGCCCACGAAGCCGAGCCCGATGCTGGCGATCGTGATGCCGAGCTGCGTCGCGGCGATCGCGTCATCGAGGCCGCGGATCGCGTCGGACGCGGACTGCGCGCCGCGGCGGCCCTCGGCCACCCAGAGCTCGATCTGCGTGTTGCGCACCGCGACCAGCGCGAATTCGGTCGCGACGAAATACGCATTGGTGAGAACGAGTGCCAGCATCGCCAGCAGTCCAGCGATGGAAAAGCCGAGGGTCGGACTCTCCATGCGCTGGCTAGCCTTTCCGATCTTCGCTCGGCTCCGCCTCGCTGCGCGCGGAAGACCGCTTGCACTTCCGACGAGCCAGCGCCTTGCGGCCGGCCCAGTCGTCGATGAACTGCCGCGCGGTGCGGCCCGAGCGGCTCGCGCGGCGCACGGCCCAGCGCAGCGCTTCGGCACGCAGCTCGTCCCACGGGATCTCGAGCCCCGCCTTGCCGGCGTAGTGCTTCACGACCTCGAGGTAGGTGTCCTGATCGAAAGCGTAGAACCCGATCACCAGACCGAAGCGGTCGGAGAGCGCGAGCTTCTCGTCGATCGTCTCTCCGAGATGGAGGTCGCCGGCTTCGTCGAGGCTGGCCAGGGCGTTGTCGGAGACGCGCTCCTGGATCAGATGCCGCCGATTGCTCGTCGCGACGATGCAGACGTTCTCGGCGGGCGCCAGGAGACTGCCTTCGAGCGCCGCCTTGAGCTCGCGGTAGCCGGCGTCACCGGCGTCGAACGAGAGATCGTCGCAGACGATCACGAAGCGGTGAGACGCGCGCTGCAGCACCTCGAGTAGGTCGGGCAGGTCGAGCAGGTCGGAGCGATGCAGCTCCACGATGCGCAATCCGCTCTCTGCGAAGCGCGCGAGCAGACCGCGAACGGCCGAAGACTTGCCGGTACCGCGTTCGCCGTGCAGCAGGACGTGGTTGAACGGAAGCCCGGCCAGAAACTGTTCGGTGTTGGCGAGCAGGCGTTCGCGCGCGCGGTCCACGCCGACCAGATCGTCCAGATCGAAGAGCAGCGGCAGCTCGATCGGCCGCAGACGTCCGGGGCCGCGGCGCGCATCCCAGCGGAACGCGGTGGCGGTCTCGAACAGGCGGGCGCCCGGTGCGGGCCCGATCCGCCCCTCGAGCAGCCGCTCGGCAAGGCCCAGCACGCTCTCGAGTCGATCGATGATCCGCTTCCAGCGCCCCGCCACGGCGCGCTGTAGACTGCCATCCATGGAGGGTGAGCGCTACGCGGCGTCGCTGCGTGGCTTCCGGCCGGAGCGCGCGTTCGCCGGTGCGCCGGGTGCCGGCTCTGCGATCGCGCTGGCTCTGGACGGGGCTCGAGGCGAGCTCTCCATCGCCGCCGACGGGTGCGTGCGCTTGCGCATCGGCCGGGACGAGCTGCCGGCGCTGCCTGAAGCAGCCTCGCTGCGGTCGGCATGGCGTCCGGTCGGCGCCGGGCTCCGGGAGTCGCCAACCGGCGGCTTCGCGCTCGGGTTGCCGGGCCTGCACATGCAGGTGGAAGTGGAGGCCAAGCCCTTCGGGCTGCGCGTAGTCGATCGCCGCAGCGCCGCGATCGCCGAGCTGGGCGGCCTCCGATGCTCACCCGACAGCGCCGTGGCGGTCGCGCTGACGCTCGGTCCGGGAGACAGCGTTCACGGCCTGGCCGGTGCGGTGCCTGCTCTCGATCTGCGCGGTCGGGCGTTGCGGCTCTGCCTGGGTGACACCCGCCGGCGTCGCTCCGGTACAGAGGCGCGCTTCGCGGTGCCGTTCCTGCTGGTGCATCGCACCGATCCAACGGGCGCGGGCAGCTGCGGCGTACTGGTCGACAGCTTCGGCGCGTGTCATTTCGATGTGGGCGCCGCGCGAGCCGGCGCGCTGGAGATCCACACCGAAGGCGGCGGGCTGGATCTGCTGCTCGTGCCGGGCCCGCGGCCGCGCGACGTCCTGCGACGGCTCTCCGGGCGCGTCGGACGCCCGCCGCTGCCGCCGCGCTGGGCGCTCGGCCACCATGTCGTGTTGCGCGCACGAAGCGCGCGCGCGGTACGACGCGCACTTGCGCGCCACCAGCACGCCGAACCGCGGCCCGCGGCGCTGCACCTCGAGCTGCGCAGCGGCGCAGCCTTCGCATGGCCGGCGCGGCGCTTCCCGGACGCGCGGGGCCTGCTGCGCGAGCTCGCCGAGCAGGGCGTACGCACCGTGATCCGGATTCCTCCGGGCATCGCGGTGAATCCGGCCGATCCCGTCTACCGCGACGGTCTCGCGCGCAACGTGTTCCTCCAGCACTCCGATGGGCGCCAATACGCAGCGCGCGCGGCAAGGTCGCGCGCCGCACTCCCGGACTGGAACCGCGCGGAGGTCCGGCGCTGGTGGGCCGAGCAGCACGCTCCGCTGCTCGAAGCCGGCGCGGCCGGGTTCTGGAACGATCGGAATGCGGCACCGGTGCGCGCGCGCGACGCCCGCGAGCTCGTCTCATCCGACCCCGGTGAACGGCTCGCGCGCGTCCCGTTCGAATCCGTGCGCCATCTCTCCGCCCAGCAGCAGTGCCGTGCGACGCGCGAGGCGCTCGAAGCGCGCGATCCCGCTCGGCGTGGCTTCGTGTTGAGCGCCGGCGGTGGTACCGGGATCGCATCCCATGCCGCGGCATCGATGGCATCCGGTCCCGCCCGCTGGTCGGAGCTGGCGGCGACACTGCCCCGCCTGCTCTCGCTCTCGCTGTGCGGCGCTGCGCTGTGCGGCGCCGACATCGGCGGCGACGCCGGGCGCTGCGCGCCGGAGCTGTTCGCGCGCTGGATGCAGATCGGCGCGCTGCAGCCGTTCGCGCGCAGCCGCGCGCCGATCCCGCGCCTTCCGCGCCGCGTCGTTCCGATCGTCCGAGACGCGCTCGCGCTGCGCGCGCGCCTGTTGCCCTATCTCGAGTCGCTGCTGCGGTCCGCGGAGCGGGACGGCGCGCCGGTGTGGCGCGCGCTGCTATTCGAGTTTCCCGGCGATCCGGAAGCTCCCGCGATCGACGACCAGCTGATGCTCGGGCCGGCGCTGATGGTCGCTCCGGTGCTCGGCGCCGGGGTACGCGAGCGCAGCGTCTATCTTCCCGCCGGCGAGTGGCTGGCCTGGCACGACGACGCGCTCTACCGGGGCCCGCGCCGAGTTCGCGTCGCTGCGCCGCTCGCGCGGCTGCCGTTGTTCGTGTGCGCCGGCACCGTGTTGCCGACCGCCGCGCCCCGTGCGCCGGGCGGTCCCGGCGAGGCAATGCCGGACGCGATCCTGCTCGAGGTGTTCCCGGGCGCGGACCGGCGCTTCGAGTGGGTGGAGGACGACGGCGCCACCACCCGCTACCGCGACGGCGAGGTCGCGCGTACAGCGGTCCGGCTGTGGAGCCGCGCGGGCGGTCGACTGCGCCTCGAGCTGGGGCGGCGCGAAGGGCCGTTCGAAATCGCCCCGCGCCTGCTGCGGATCCGGATCCACGCCTGCCCGCGTGCCGACGCCGTGCTACTCGACGGCGCACCGCTGCGCGAGGGCGACGCGACCCCGGGCTGGCGAATCGAAGACGGCCGCGTCCTCGTCCCGCTGCCCGACGACGGACGCGGGGCAGCCGTCGAGGTGGTTCCGGCGCCGTGAGCGAGCGCCCGGCCGCCGCGCGCGCCGGCCTGTGCGCCGGCTGCACCCACGCCTCGGTGCAGCGCAACGCGCGCGGCAGCGAGTTCTGGCGCTGCCGGCGCGCCGACGAGGACGCGTCGCTGCGGCAGTATCCGCCGCTTCCGGTGCGCACGTGCCACGCGTTCGAGGCCGGGAAGCCGCAGCAGATTCGAGCGAGCTAACGCTCCTGCTCCAGCTCTCGCGCGAAGCTCCGCATCTCCGGAGTCCAGCGGTTCGGCAGCGGCGATCCCAGCACCGAGAAAAACGACTCGAGGAAGCTGTAGGTCAGCCCCCAGACCACGTGGCGGTCCGGCTCGCCGACCAGGATGCCGGGGAATTCGAACTCGCCGTGGGTCGTGTAGTGGACGTGGCGTGCGCGGTCGAGCAACCCCTCCACCGGGAACCAGAACGCTTCCTGCACCTCGTGATTGATCGCGAGCTCGCCAGGCTCGGCAGCGTGATAGACGAACGCGGAGATCACGAGCTCGGGGTGGGTGCGCGGGTTCCCCTTCTTGTCGTCCAGCCGGCCGAGCAGCTCGGCCGCGGCGAGCGAGAGGCCGACTTCCTCGAGCGTCTCGCGTTCGGCTGCCTCGCGGCCGCTCGCGTCGCCCGGGTCGACGCGGCCACCTGGGAACGCCATGTGGCCGGACCAGGGGTCGCCCGCATGGTGCGCCCGCTCGATGAACAGCACTTCCGCGCCGGACTCCCCGTCGGCCAGCACGATCGCGACGGCCGCGCGACCCACACCGTCCGCCTGCTGTAGCGCAGCGCCGTGGCGGGCGAGCGAGCGGCGGATCTGGTCGATGGAGATCACGTCGGGGAGCATAGCCGCGACCGCCGTTGCTACCGTCGCTGCGATGGACCCGGTGGCCACCGCTCCGCCCGCCGCGCGCCAGCTGCTCCAGCTCGCGCGTCGCGATCGGAACGCGGCGGAGCAGGCCCTCGCCGCGCTTTCGATCGAGGACCAGGTCGCGATCGTGTGCGAGGCGCCGCTCGGCGAGCGCGGCCGGATCCTCGGGCTCGTCTCGGATCCCGAGGCGCTGATCCCGGCACTGCCGCCGGCCGAGCTCTGCTTCACGGTCAAGGCGATCGGCCTTGCCGACGCCGCGTGGGTGCTCGAGTACGCCACCCCCGAGCAGACGGTAGCGGCGCTCGATCTCGACGCGTGGCGCGGAAACGAGGTCGATCTCGCGACCGCTAACGAGTGGCTCCAGGCGTTCGCGCGCACGTCGCCCGAGGCGCAGGTGCGAGTGCTCGAGGCACTCGACGCCGAGCTGCTGATGCTCGCGCTGCGCGCGCGGATCGGCGTCGTACAGCGACCCGACGATGCGGATGGCTGGTCTACGCCCGACGGGTCGCAGACGCTCGAGGGTCAGTTCCACTACTGGGCCCTCGCCGATGACGACGACCTGGCCGACGTGACGGCGCTGTTGCGCGCGCTCTTCGAGAGCGCCTACTGGAGCTACTTCCGATTGATGCACGCGATCCAGTGGGAGCTCACGTCGGACTCCGAAGAGTGGGCGCTGCGCTGGCGCACCGGGCGCCTCGAGGACCTGGGCTTCCCGACCTGGGATGACGCGATGCGCATCTACCGTTTCCTCGACCCCGAGGCGCGTCGAGCGCTGCCACCCGACGCGCGCCCGCTCGAGACTTCGGAGTGGCAGCTCCCGGTCTCGCTGCCGCAGCTGCCGCAGACGGGCGGCGCGGGCGACCGGGTCTTCGATGCGATCGCCCTGCTCGACGAGCCCGAGCGGCGCGCGAGCTTCTACGCGCTCATCGCACTCGCCAACCGGGTCGCGGTGGCCGACCGGCTCCCGCTCGGCGACGCCGAGTCGACGCCGACCGCGATCGCGAAGGCCGCGCGATTCGCGAGCGGAGGGCTCGCCCATCTGGCCGCCGAGCACGGCCTCGGCGATCTGGAGATCCTGCGCCGGGTGAGCCTCGAGCATCTGTTCCGGGTGGGTGCGAACCTCGATTCGGAGGGCGCGCGGTCTTGAACGTGCGTCGCCGGCTCGAGCGGCGCTGGCTCGGCCTGCCGTCGGCGCGCTCGTCGCTGCTCGAATCGATCACGTGGATGCCGGCCGCTGACGGCGTGCGGCTGGCGACCCGCGTGTGGCGACCCGCCGACGCACGCGTGCGTCGCGGCACGGTGCTGATCCGCACCGAGCGCCCGCTCGGCGACGGCCGCGCGCAGAGCCCGATCGAGCA
>Ga0184637_10001287_pt1 | contig 17236 bp, 14 predicted proteins | sample PLM3_127_b2_FD_133143 | JGI IMG/M metagenome (GOLD analysis project Ga0184637, IMG submission 133143) | Groundwater sediment microbial communities from an aquifer in East River, Colorado, USA - PLM3_127_b2 | ecosystem: Environmental > Terrestrial > Soil > Riparian zone | place: USA: East River...
GCTAGTGCCAGCTAGCGCGAGCGCAGCACCTTCAGAACCCGACTTGGACGCCCAGCGAGTAGAGCATCGCTTCGTAGTTGTAGCCGGCGGCGCGGTTGTCGGCCTGGCTCGAATCGATCGCTGCGATTACGGTGATGCGCGTACCCACGCGATAGCCGAAACCTGCGCCCCAGTAGAACTCGTTGCTGTGATCACTCACCGATGCCGACCCGAAGACGTTGCTCGAGCGCACCTTGGTCTCGTAACGCCCGATGCCCGCGCGGGCATGAAAGCTCCAGTTGCCCTCGCGGTAGTCGAAGATCGGACCGATGCCGACCCCGCGCAACGTGGCCTTGCCCGAGGTCGTGATGGCGCCGGTGACAGTCGTGATGCGGACCGCGCCGAAATCCTGCGCGACGATCTCGAGGCCGAGGCCGTCCTTGTTGGTGACGCCGGCCCAGGCGCGTCCGCCCACGTCGGTCTTGTCGCACGTCGTCGCGCCAACGCATCCCGAATTCGATCGGGTGGCTCCACCGGCGATACCGGCATGAAACGATTGCGCCTGGGCGGTGAGGCCGAGGGTGCAGAGGGCGGCAGCGGTGCCGGCGCGCAGTATGTCGATCACCTTGACTCCATGATGTGTTGAGATTCCCGATACGAACATCGGGCAGCGCGGATTCTCGGGGCAGATCGGCGCGGCAACGGCGCGCGCCGTGCGCTAACGCCAAATCGTTGGGGTAGTCTGTTGTGTGCAGCCCACGGAGGGCCGGCATCGCGCTACCGGACGAGGCGCTTCGCGACCTCGGACAACGACGCCGGGCTGCCGTCGGCAAGATGCACCGGCACCGCCAGATCGAAGCCGCTGAAATTGCGCTGCATCGACTTCAGGTACAGCGGGTCGTAGTGGTGATGCATCAGGTCGGCACACACCTCGGCCCAGCGGCCCGCCCGCGCAGCCGCTTGCCACTCGCTCACCGCCTCTCGACCGCGCAGTTCGATCAATGCATCGAGTTGCCGGCAGAACAGCTCCGGGTCGCTAGCGAAGAAGGCGTAGTCCTCGAGCAGCAACTGCACGCGCGCTTCATCGGGCATCTCGACGCGCAGGCAACTCGACCGGGAGCGCATTTGCTCGATCAGCGCCTCAGGCACGCGCAGGTTGCCGATCTTCTTGCTCTCACTTTCGACGTAGACCGGGCGGCTCGCGTCGAAGCGGCGCAGCACGTTCCAGATGTGCGTCTCGAAGGCCTTCTGCGTCGGTTGCGAATGCCCTGGAACCAGGCCGAGTACCGAAGCGCGATGCTGGGCCAGGTCTTCGAGGTCGAGCACCTGCGCACCTTCGCAGGCGAGCGCGTGCAGGAGCCGCGTCTTGCCGCTGCCGGTGCGCCCGCAAACGACGCGAAACTCCAGCGTGCGCGGCAGCGCGTCGAGATCGGCCACGACCGCGGCGCGAAACGCCTTGTACCCGCCTTCGAGCACGTGCACGCGAAAGCCGATCTGATCGAGAACCAACGCAAGCGCGCCGGAGCGCTTGCCGCCGCGCCAGCAGTACACCAGCGGGCGCCAGCCGCGCGGCTGGTCGCGCGCCTCGCGTTCCAGATGCGCTGCGATGTTGCGGGCGACCATCGCCGCGCCGATCTTGCGTGCCTCGAAGTCGGACACCTGCTTGTACTGCGTGCCGACGATGCGCCGCTCTTCGTCGTGCAACGAAGGCCAGTTCAGCGCTCCGGGCAAGCGATCCTCGGCATACTCGCTTTCGCTGCGCGCATCGATGATCGCGTCGAAGCTGTCGATGGTGGACGCTGCGTCGGTCGCGGTGATTCGCGTAAGGCTCATTTCACCGCGTTCGTCACGATGCGGGCGGCGCCAGCACGTCCAGCACTTCGCTTTCGATTTCGATCTGCTTGCGGCTGTGCTGCAACTCGGCGCCGTCGACGAGGAACGTGTCCTCGACCCTTTCGCCCAGCGTCGTGATCTTGGCGAGCTGCAGGTTGATGCGGTGCTTGGCGAGCACGCGTGCGATCGCATAGAGCAGGCCCGAACGGTCGCTGGTCGAGACGCTGAGCAACCAGCGCTGCGCGCGTTCGTCGGGCCGCAACGTCACGCGCGGCGTCACGGGGAAGGACTTGACGCGTCGCGAGATGCGTCCTCGGCTCGGCTCGGGCAGCGGCCCCCCGGCGGCCAGCGCGTGCGCGGCTTGCGTTTCCACCAGCGAGATCACGTCCCGGTAATGCTCTTCCATGAGCGGGCTCACCACCTGAAAGGTGTCGAGCGCGAAGCCGGTGCGCGTCGTGTGGATCTTGGCGTCGAGGATGTTGAAGCCGGCGCTGTCGAAATAGCCGCAGATGCGTGCGAACAGGTCGGCCCGGTCGGGCGAGTACACGAGCACCTGCAGCCCTTCGCCGACCGGCGACACGCGCGCCCGCACCACGGGCACCGGCGTTGCGACGTGGCGCCACAGCGAGCGCGCATGCCACGCGATGTCGGCTGCCTCGTGACGTGCGAAGTAGCTGACCTCGAGCGTGTTCCACAACGGCGCTTCGGTGTCGGGCAGCATCGTGTACAGATTGAGCATGTGCCGCGCCTCCTGCTTGCGCGACTCGATCTCCGCGTCGGCGTTGGGCCGTGCGCCGCCGAGCGCGCGCAGCGTGACGCGGTACAGATCCTCGAGCAGCTTGCCCTTCCACGCATTCCACACCTTCGGGCTCGTGCCGCGGATGTCGGCCACGGTCAGCAGGTACAGCGCCGTCAATCGGCGTTCGCCGCCGAGCAGCTTCGCGAAGCCGTCGACGACTTCGGGATCGGACAGGTCTTCCTTCTGTGCGATGCGCGACATCGTGAGGTGCGCCTTCACGAGGAACTCGATCAGCGACGCATCCTCGGCGCCGATTGCGTGATCGCGACAGAAGCGCCGCACCTCGGTCGCACCGAAGTCGGAGTGATCGCCGCCGCGGCCCTTGGCCACATCATGGAAGAGGGCTGCGATGTACAGGATCCACGGCTTGTCCCATTGCGCGGCGAGCTGCGAGCAGAACGGGTACTCGTGCGCATGCTCCGGGATGAAGAAGCGCCGCACATTGCGCAGCACCATCAGGATGTGCTGGTCGACCGTGTAGACGTGGAACAGGTCGTGCTGCATCTGGCCGACGATGCGGCGAAACACCCAGAGGTAGCGCCCGAGCACGCTGGTCTGGTTCATCAGCCTGAAAGCATGCGTCTGGCCGCCGGGCTGCTCGAGAATCTGCATGAACAGCGCGCGGTTCGTCAGGTCGCGCCGGAACGCGCCGTCCATCAAGTCGCGAGAGTTGTACAACGCCCGCAACGTGCGCGCCGACAGGCCCTGGATGCCTGGTGTTTGCTGGTAGACGAGGAAGGTCTCGAGGATCGCGTGCGGATCGCGCGCGTACAGATCGTCGCTGGCCACTTCGAGCATGCCGCCGCGATCGAGGAAGCGCGCGTTGATCGGACGCATGGGCGCATCCTGCGAGCCGTTGATCTGCTCCTCGATGTTGAGCATCAGGATCTGGTTGAGCTGGGTCACCGCCTTCGCTGCCCAGTAGTAGCGGCGCATCAGCACTTCGGAGGCGCGCTGCGATTTGGTCGCCTCGTAGCCGAAGCTCTGCGCCACCGCGGTCTGGAGGTCGAACACCAACCGGTCCTCGCGCCGCCCCGCGACGATGTGCAGCCGCGCGCGGATCAGCTTCAGCACGCCTTCGTTGCGCTGCAGCTGCTTCACCTCGAAGGGAGTGATCAAACCCTTGTGTGCGAGCTCGTTCCAGTTCTTGCCGAGGTTGGCGGCACGCGCCACCCAGATCACGACCTGCAGGTCGCGCAAGCCGCCCGGGCTTTCCTTGCAGTTGGGCTCGAGCGAGTAGGGCGTGTCTTCGTACTTGGTATGGCGCTGGCGCATCTCCAGCGTTTTCGCGCGCAGGAACGCCTTCGCATCCATCGCCGCGGCGGTGGCTTGCGCAAAGTTGCGGTACACCGCGCGCGAGCCGTACAGGAAGCGCGACTCGAGCAGCGCTGTCTGCACCGTGACGTCGCTGTGCGCCAACGCGACGCACTCGTCGACGGTGCGCACCGACGAGCCGATCTCGAGTCCGATATCCCAGCACGCGGTGATGAAGCCTTCGATCGACGCTTTCAACGCGTCGTTGGCGTGCGCATGGTCCGCGGGCAGCAGCACGAGCACGTCGACATCTGAACGCGGGAACAGCTCGCCACGCCCGTAGCCGCCGACCGCAAGCAGCGCCGCGCCGGGGGGCATCATCGCGTGTTGCCACAGGTCGATCAGCGTGCGGTCGACGTGGCGCGTCAACCCGCGCAACAGACGGGTCGCTGCCGGCGCGCTCGGGCGAGCCTCCCGGAAATGCTCGATCAACGCGGCCTTGCCATCGCGAAAGTGCGCGCGCAGCGCATTCAGGCTGCGCGGCGCTCGGGCGGCCTCTTCCAGAACTGCGGACATGACGATCAGCCGGCGACGAATTCCGGCGGCAGTGGGCTGCCGGCCGACAACGTCAGCACCTCGTAGCCGTGGTCGGTGACGAGCACGGTGTGTTCCCATTGTGCGGACAGCGAGCGGTCCTTCGTGACGATCGTCCAGCCGTCGCCCATCTCGCGGATCTCGCGCTTGCCGGCATTGATCATGGGCTCGATGGTGAACGTCATGCCCGGCACCAACTCCTCGAGGGTGCCCGGGCGGCCGTAGTGCAGCACCTGCGGTTCTTCATGGAACTTGCGCCCGATGCCGTGGCCGCAGAACTCGCGCACGATCGAAAAGCCGTTGTTCTCGGCGAAGGTCTGGATCGTGTGCCCGATGTCGCCGAGCCGCGCGCCCGGCTTCACGCGGGCGATGCCTTTCCACATCGCCTCGTAGGTCATATGGCACAGCCGCTTCGCGGCGATCGAACCCTCGCCGACGATGTACATGCGGCTCGTGTCGCCGTGCCAGCCGTCCTTGATGACGGTGACGTCGATGTTGACGATGTCGCCGTTCTTCAGCGGGCGCTCGTTCGGGATGCCGTGGCAGACCTGGTGGTTGATCGACGTGCATATCGACTTCGGGTACGGCGGATAGCCGGCCGGCGCGTAGTGCAGCGGCGCCGGCACGCCGCCTTGCACATGCACGATGTGGTCGTGCGCGAGCTTGTCGAGTTGCTCAGTGGTAACGCCAGGTGTCACATGCGACGTGAGCATGTCCAGCACCTCGGAAGCCAGCCTTCCGGCGATGCGCATGCCCTCGATCTCGGAGCCCGTCTTGATCGTGATCGTCATAACTTGAGGATTATGTCTGTGGCCGGCGCTTCGCGCCTTAACCTCGCTGCGCGAGGTTAGCCTTCGACTCAACGGCCTGCGGCCATTGTCCCATCGGGCCCGTAAAATCACAGTTCGCAGGCCATCTCCACGCCAGGGCAGGCACCCTTTGCCGGCCTCGCGCGCCTCTTCCAACGCGACCGGGACCGCATGACTTCACCGCCCAAGCACCTGCTTCACTTCGAGGGCGGCAGCGCTCTGTCTGCGTTTCGTGCCCAGGCGCTGTGGTCGCGTTTGCAGTCCGTGGCGCAGCGCGTCGGCGCAGTTCACGCGAGGCATGTGCATTGGGTGTGGAGCGACGCGGCGCTTACCAGCGCCGAGCGCGACAAGCTGGGGGCGCTGCTGCGATACGGCGAACCGTATGCCGGCCCTGCCGATGACGGCGGCGCGTTGATCGTCGTCGCGTCGCGCCTGGGGACCGTGTCGCCGTGGGCTTCGAAAGCGACCGACATCGCACACAACTGCGGCTTGAACATTCATCGTGTCGAGCGTGTCACCGAATATCGTTTGTCGCTGAAGAGCGGACTGCTGGGTCCCGGCAAGCCGTTGTCCAGCGACGAATGGCGAGCGTGCACCGCGCTGCTGCACGACCGCATGACCGAGAGCGTGCTCGCCTCGCGCGACGACGCGAGGCATCTGTTCGACGAGCGCCCCGGCCAGCCGATGGAGCACGTGGACGTGCTCGGCAGCGGAAGGAAAGCGCTCGAGCAGGCGAACGCGCGCTTCGGCCTCGCGCTTTCAAGCGATGAGATCGACTACCTCGTCGACGCCTTTACTTCATTGCAGCGCAACCCGACCGACGTCGAGCTCATGATGTTCGCGCAGGCAAACAGCGAACACTGCCGCCACAAGATCTTCAACGCCAGGTTCAGCATCGACGGCGTGGCGCAGGAACGCTCGATGTTCCAGATGATCCGCAACACGCATGCGCTGGCGCCGCAGCACACCGTGGTGGCGTACAGCGACAACGCCTCGGTGATGGAAGGCGGGGAGATAGAGCGCTGGCTGCCCGAGGGCTACACCAACGCACCACGCTATGGCGCGCGCACTGAGGCGGCGCATGTGCTTATGAAGGTCGAAACGCACAATCACCCGACCGCGATTTCGCCGTTTCCGGGCGCTTCGACCGGCGCCGGCGGCGAGATTCGCGACGAAGGCGCGACCGGCCGCGGCGCGAAACCGAAAGCCGGGCTCACCGGCTTCAGCGTATCGAACCTGCAACTGCTCGACTTGAACGCGCCGTGGGAGCAGCAAAGCGCCGGCAAGCCCGATCACATCGCGAGCGCTCTGCAGATCATGATCGACGGTCCGCTCGGCGGCGCGGCCTTCAACAACGAGTTCGGGCGACCGAACCTCGCCGGCTACTTTCGGGCCTATGAACAGCAGGTCGCCGGCGTGCAGCGCGGCTACCACAAGCCGGTCATGATCGCCGGCGGTCTCGGCACGATCTCGGCCACGCAGACGCACAAGCAGATTTTCCCGGCGGGCACGCTGCTGGTGCAACTCGGCGGTCCCGGCATGCGCATCGGCATGGGCGGTGGTGCGGCGAGCTCGATGGCCGCCGGCGTCAACGCGGCCGAACTCGACTTCGACTCGGTGCAGCGCGGCAACCCCGAGATCGAACGGCGCGCACAGGAGGTCATCAACCATTGCTGGTCGCTCGGCGACAGCAACCCGGTGCTCGCAATCCACGATGTGGGCGCGGGAGGCATCAGCAACGCCTTTCCGGAACTCGTCGACGGCGCCGGCAAGGGCGCGCGCTTCGATCTGTCGAAGGTCCCGATCGAGGAGAGCGGCCTCGCGCCGAAAGAGATCTGGTGCAACGAGAGCCAGGAGCGCTACGCGCTCGCCATCGCGCCTGACAGCCTGCCGCTGTTCACCGCGATGGCCGAGCGCGAGCGTTGTCCCTTTGCGGTGGTCGGCGTGACGACCGACGAGAAGGAGCTGATCCTCGACGCCCGCGGCGAGCTGGCCATCGACATGCCGATGGAAGTGCTGCTCGGCAAGCCGCCGAAGCTGCATTGCGACGTGCGCCGCGTCGAGCGCCGCGGCGAGCCGCTGCAACTCACCGGTGTGTCGCTCGAACAGGTCGCGTTCGACGTGCTGCGCCATCCGACGGTGGCCTGCAAGCGCTTTCTCATCACGATCGGCGACCGCACCGTCGGTGGTCTCTCGCACCGCGACCAGATGGTCGGTCCGTGGCAGGTGCCGGTGGCTGACTGCGCCGTGACACTCGCCGACTACAGCGGCTTTCGCGGCGAGGCGATGAGCATGGGCGAGCGCACGCCGCTCGCGTGCGTCGATGCGCCGGCATCGGGTCGCATGGCGGTGGCCGAAGCGATCACCAATCTGCTGGCCGCGCCGATAAGGCTCGAACGCGTCAAGCTGAGTTGCAACTGGATGGCGGCGTGCGGCGAGGCCGGCGAAGACGCGGCGCTGTACGACACCGTGCGGGCGGTCGGGATGGAGCTGTGTCCGGCGCTCGGTATCAGCATCCCGGTGGGCAAGGACAGTCTGTCGATGCGCACGCGCTGGAGCGAGGGCGGGCAGACGAGGCAGGTCATCGCCCCGGTGTCGCTCATCGTGTCGGCGTTCGCCACGCTCGACGACGTGCGTCCGGCGCTGACGCCGCAGCTGCAGCCTGGCGACACCACGCTGATCGTCGTCGACCTCGGCAACGGCAAGCACCGCATGGGCGGGTCGATGCTGGCGCAGGTGCTGAACCGGTTCGGCGACGTGGTGCCCGATGTGGACGATGCCGCGCAATTGAAGGCGCTTGTGGCAGCCGTCGATCGCCTGCGCAACGTGGGCAAGCTGCTCGCCTATCACGACCGCAGCGATGGCGGTGTATGGACAACGGTGTGCGAGATGGCCTTCGCGGGTCGTATCGGTGTGTCGCTCAATGTCGACATGCTCGTCACCGAAAGCGATGGCATCAGCGACAGCCGCGCCGAGTACGGCGACTCCAAGAACTGGGCTTCTCAGGTGAGCGAGCGCCGCAATGAGCTCACGCTGAGGGCCCTGTTCAGCGAAGAGATCGGCGTCGTGCTGCAGGTGCCGACTGCTGCGCGCGACGAAGTGATGCAGACGCTGCGCGAGCACGGCTTGAGCAAGCACAGCCACGTGATCGGCAGGCCGAACGATCGGGGGACCATCGAGATCTGGCGCGACGCCAGGTGCGTCTTCACGGCGCCTCTCGAAAGGCTCCACAAGGCCTGGGACGAAGTGAGCTGGCGCATCGCACAACTGCGCGACAACCCGGCGTGTGCCGACAGCGAGCATGCGGCGGCAGGCGACGCCGGCGATCCCGGGCTGCATCTGCACCTCACCTTCGACCCATCGGCAGACGTCGCCGCTGCGTACATCGCGACCGCCCGCCCCAAGCTCGCGATCCTGCGAGAGCAGGGCGTCAACTCGCACGTCGAGATGAGCTATGCGATGGCGCAGGCCGGCTTCGACACCTACGACGTGCACATGACAGATCTGCATGCCGGCCGCGCGCGGCTCGACATGTTCCAGGGCTTCGTTGCCTGCGGCGGATTCAGCTATGGCGACACGCTCGGTGCCGGCGAGGGCTGGGCGCGCTCGATCATGTTCAGCCCGGCGCTGGCCGATCAGTTCGCCGCGTTCTTCAACCGCCGCGACAGCTTTGCGCTCGGCGTGTGCAACGGCTGTCAGATGATGGCAGCGCTCGGCGCCATCATTCCGGGCGCGCAGGCGTGGCCCAAGTTCACACGCAACAAGAGCGAGCAATTCGAGGCCCGGCTCGCGATGGTCGAAGTGCTCGACAGCCCGTCGATCTTCTTCGCCGGCATGGCCGGCAGCCGCATTCCGATCGCCGTGGCGCACGGCGAAGGCTACGCCGATTTCTCGCAACGCGGCGACGCTGCCAGGGTGCACCGTTCGATGCGCTTCGTCGACAACCACGGGGCGCCGACCGAGGTCTATCCTTTCAATCCCAACGGCAGCCCCGACGGCCTGACCGCGGTGACGACCGCCGATGGCCGCTTCACGGCGCTGATGCCGCACCCCGAGCGCGTGTTCCGCAACGTGCAGATGAGCTGGACGAGCGGCGACAAGAGCGCCGCGAGCCCGTGGGTGCGCATGTTCGGCAACGCGCGCCGCTGGCTGGCCGAGCGGTCCGCCGTCGCAGCTCGATCGCCGCCAATCGCGGAGACCTCATGCACAACCCGCCCGTCAAGTACCTGATCCTGATCGAGGCGGGTGGGCCCATGGTGGCACGGCTCTTCGACGCCCATCGCGTGCACGTGCTCGACATCGATGCGTCATCGGAAGAGGTGGCGGTCATGACCGCCGGGCTCGTGCCCGAGCAGGGCGCCGACGACGCCGTCTGGTCGAAAGCGCTGGAAGGCCACAACGCGGCCGAGCGGACGGCCGCGCGGGTGTACACGCTCGACGTCTGAACAGGCCTTAGCGCGAGCCGTCGATCACGGCGCGCGCCAGTTGCGCGGCCGCTTCGGTCAGCTCGGTCAGGCGATCCGCCCGATCCGCCTCGATAGCCTGCAGGATCAGCTCGTTGATGCCGCCGACGATGCCCATCGCAAGCGGGGGCGGCAACGGTGTCGTGCGGCGCCGGTTCGCGCCGTTGACGATCCTCAGGATGAAATCGGCCAGGCGTTGATTGGCGCGCCGGCGCGCATGCAGGCCCTCGGCGCCGAGGCCGAGGATCGCGATGAACAGCGTGCGCAGCAAAGCCGGATTGCAGGCCAGCGTGGCGAAGTAGGCGTGCAGTGCCTGCTCGACTTGCGCATGCCAATCGCGCTCGGGATCGATCGCGGCCTTCAAGACCTCGAGTGCCTGTTCGCTCGCGGCTTCGTACAGCGCGATCAGGCAGTCCGATTTGGATGCGAAGTGCTCGTAGAAGGTGCGTCGCGACACGCGGGCCTCGGCGGCGAGATCGGCGATCGTGGTCGATGCATAACCCTTGCGCGAAACCGTGTGCGCCATTGCGTCCAGAAGGCGGCGGCGATGTTGCTCGGGCGCCGGCAGGAGCGGCGAGCCCTCGCGGGCCGGGCGGTCGGTGCGCGTGGCTTCGGTCATTGTCATTCCCGAGATGGTACTTGACAGTACCACGGTCGATTGGCACAGTGGGGCTGCCCGATTTGGTACGCGTTCGTACCACCGCTGGAGCGAATGCCATGACCGAGCTGGTCGTACGCCGGTTGCTGATTGATCTGAACGAGCCTTTCGAGCGTCATTGGAACGGCGGCGACGCTTTTCGCACCGCCTATTTCAATGCCTTGTCGATGAGCTTTCCGGCTGGCGAGCAGTTCTTCATCGATTCGGTGCGCGGCGCTGTCAGGCGCCTGCCCAAGACAGCCGACGCGCCGTTCGAGGCGCAGCTCAAGGGATTCGTCGGCCAGGAGGCCACCCACCGGCGAATCCACGCGCTGTTCAACGGCCAGCTCATGCGGCAGGGGTACGTCAACGGCTGGGAGGCTCGCATCGTGCAGCGCATCAAGCGCCTTGCCGGAGCCGACCCGCGGCACGCCGTCGCCATCACGGCGGCCACCGAACACATCACCGCTGTTCTGGCGGAGCACCTGCTTTCGCATCCGCAGACGCTCGCCGGGGCGGAACAGCGCTTGCGCATCTTGTGGCTTTGGCATGCGGCCGAAGAGTCCGAGCATCGCAGCACGGCATTCGACGTCTATCGCGCACTGGGTGGCGATGAAACCTGGCGCCGCCGCTGGATGCGCACCGTGACGGTTTTTTTCGTCATCGACATGCTGCGCCAGACGCTGCGCAACCTGCGGCACGACGGCGCGCTGCTCTGCTTTCGTACCTGGCGCAGCGCGGCGAGCTTCTTCTTCGGGCGCGAAGGGCTGGTGCGGCATGCTTACAAGCCCTGGCGCGCTTACTTTTCGCCCGGCTTCCACCCCACGCAGCAGGGCGGCGAGCTCGCCAGCCAGTGGCTGCGCGACAACAGCACGCAATACGTTGCTGTGAACTAGTCTTTGGGCTGGCACCATTCGTGCGTATGGCGGCGCCGCGCGCTGTTTGCGGCGCTTTTCCCTTCGTACCCATTGGGGTCTTGTTGTTTGCACAATACACGGTCGCGCCGATACGAGCGCGGCAAGTCATTCGTTGGGGAATTGGATGTTGCCTTTTTTTGCGGACCTGGTGGTCCGCACCGATGAGACGCGCCGGGAGTTTGAAACGAACCCGGTCGTGCTCGACGCAGTAGCCCGCGGCATGTCCGTCGAACGCTACCGCAAGCTCTTGCTCGAGCTGTACCACGTGGTCTGGCATTTCAACCCGGTATGCGCCGCCGCAGCGAGCCGCATGCCCGACAGCCATCGCCAGATCCGCTACTTCCTGTACGACCATATGCAGGAAGAATCGGGGCACGAGGAATGGGTGATGAACGACCTGGGTGCCGTCGGTGTGACGCCGGATGTGGCACGGGCCTACCAGCCTTCGGTTCAGATGCTGGCGCTCAACGGCTACAACTATTGGGCCGCCGACCGCCGCCACCCCTGCACTGCGCTCGGCATGATGTACGCGCTGGAGGTCATCGCGTCGGTGTACGGCGGTCCGTTCACGGCGGCGATCAAGGAATCGTTGCTGCTCGAGGAGGAGCGTGGCATCTCGTTCATCAGCTCTCACGCGACTATGGACGCCGAGCACATGGCCGAGTTGCGGGTGGTGCTCAATACCGTCCACGACGACGAGGCGCGCGACGCGGTGACCGAGTCCGCGATCGTCAATTTCCACCATTTCACTCGCGTCTTCGAGGCGGTATGAAACAAGACCGACCGGCTGCTGCACCCCGTTGGCTTGCTCGCCCGTACAAGTACATCCGCCTCGATTGGGACCCTGAGTTCTCGCTGCTGCGCTCGCGCACCTGCGTCAAGCCGATCCAGTGCTACAGCCTGGCCGCGCTGAGTGAACTGAACCAGGTGTTCCACGACGTCTCGTCGAATCCGGGCGAGGTGAAGCACTACGTCATGACGTCCGACGTGACCGGTGTCTTCAACTTCGGCGGCGACCTGTCGCTGTTCGTGTTGCTGATCCGGGCCAGGGACGTCGAATCGCTGAAGCTCTACGGCCGCCGTTGCGTCGACCTGGTGTGGTGGCTGGAGACGGCGTCGCAACGCGGCCTGCACACGACAGTGCTGGTGCAAGGCGACACGCTCGGTGGCGGACTCGAATGCGTGATGCCGTTCCACAAGGTCATTTTCGAGCGCAGCGCACAGGCCGGCTTCCCCGAGGTGCTGTTCAACCTGTTCCCCGGCATGGGCGGATGGAACTTCACGATCCGCAAGGCGGGTTTCGCGGTTGCCAATGAAATGATCCTGTCCGGCCGCCTCTACACCGCGGATCAGCTCTACCGCCGCAGCCTGGTCGATCTCGTGGTGGAAGACGGTGAAGGCGAGGCTGCAATCGACCAGGTCGTGCGTGCTGTGCATCCGCGGCTGCGCGGAACGTTGGCCGCCTTGCAGGCACGGCGTTTTGCGTCGCCCGTCACCTACGAATCGCTGCTGGCGATCGTCGACCAGTGGACCGAGACGGCAATGAGGCTGACCGATCGCGATCTACGCTTGATGGAGCGGCTGGCACGCGCGCAAGTCCGCAAGGCCGGCGGCGCGGACGAGGGTGCCGTCGAAGAGATCAAGCGCATGGAACTCGACACCGCCTGGGGCGAATTGCGCAGCGGCGACACCGCATGGGGCGAAGAGCGCACCGGCATCACCGAGTGGGGCGGGTTGAACCACTGAGGCCGTGTTCGACCGGCTGGTTTTTTCGGCTCACAGCCACACTGCCAGCGCGTCGCGCAGTTGATCACGGGTGTATGGCTTCGCAAGGTGGGCATCCATGCCCACCGCCAGCGCATGGACGGAATCCTCGTCGAAGGCGTTCGCGGTCAGCGCCACGATCGGGACGCGCGGCAGGTCGAGTTCCGCCTCGCGCTCGCGGATGTGCTGGGTGGCGGTATAGCCGTCCATCACCGGCATCTGGCAGTCCATCAGCACGAGGTCGGCGGGCCGTTCCGCCAGGCATTCCAGTGCCTCGGCACCGTCGCTCGCCTCTATCACTTCGATGCCGAGCGATTGCAGCATTTCGGTCGCGATGATGCGATTGACCGGGTTGTCCTCGACGACGAGCACGGTGCCCGCCAGCGTGGCCCGTCCGTCGAGTGCGCCCAGCGCCGAATCGAGGATCACCGGGGGCGAGGTCGAATAGTCGCGCTCCAGCGAGAGCGTGAAGCGAAAGCTCGACCCCAGGCCCGGGCGACTTTCCACGTCGATGTGGCTGCCCATCGCCTCGACGATTCGCTCGCTGATGACGAGCCCGAGTCCCGTGCCGCCACGGCGCCGATTGCGCGTGCTGTCGACCTGATGGAAGGGCTGGAACAGGCGCTCCAGCGCTTCGGCCGACATGCCGATGCCGGTGTCGCGGACTTCGAAAGCAACCTGAGCCTGGTCGTGCAGATCGGATTGCGCGCTCAAGCGCAGCGTGACGCTGCCACGCTCGGTGAACTTGATCGCGTTGCCGACCAGATTGAGCAGCACTTGCTTCAGGCGCTGCATGTCGCCGATCACCCAGTCGGCGACACCTGCCTCGAGGTTGAAACTGAGCGACAGGCCCTTGGCCTCTGCGTTGGCGCGAAACAGCGCGACCACCGAGGACGCCAAGGCGTGCAAGGACATCGGCGCCTCGACGAGGTTGAGCTTACCGGCTTCGATCTTCGAGTGGTCGAGCACGTCGTTTAGGATCGCCATCAACGATTCCCCCGACGAGGCGGCGATCTTGACGAGGCGGCGCTGCTGGCTGTCGAGCGTCGAGCGGCGCAGCAGTTCGAGCGATCCGAGCACGCCGTTCATGGGCGTGCGAATTTCGTGGCTCATCATCGCCAGAAACTGCGACTTTGCGACGCTGGCAGCCTCCGCAGCCTCTTTCGCACGCTGCAGCAGGCTGTTTGCCGCGTCGGCTTCCAGGCTGTGGCGGATGGCCCGGGTGGCCGTGTGAGTGAACTCGCGAGAAGCCCGCAGCGCGGTCAGCCCGAAAACGATCGCCAACACCGCCAACGGCACCGAACGCGCCCCGTCGCTGAACAGGCAGACCAAGACGAGCGCGCCCAGTTGAATGCTCGCCAGGATCGCGAACGAATGACCCACCAGGGTCATGAAAAAGGCGGCCATCGCGATTGAGCCGAAGATGATCGCGACATAGGTTGTGCCGGTGGTGCCCGTCAGCGCCGGGTAGATGCCCAGCGTGCTCACTGCCCACATCACGCCGGCAAGTGCGGCGTTGCCTTCGAGTTCCCGTTGCGCATGAAGCAACGCACGCTCCGACAGCGCTAAAACGTCGGCATAGCGTCGCGAGATGATCAGGCGCCAAGCCGCGACGACCACGCCGACCACGCCGGTGGCAATGGCGGCGCCATGGTGTTCGACGCCGACGCCAAAGGCGACGCTGACTCCGACCGCGATGAGCAGCAGCCAGACGCTTCGCGCCGAATTCAGCAAGGCGAGCCGCAGCAGTTCCCGCTGGACTGCGGACTCTGTGGTCCCTTCAAGGTTCATACGCATGGAGGATATCGCGAGCGCGTGGCTCGCGCGGCCGCGTTCATCCGCGGTGTTGCGCTATCGTCGCGCCGTGCTGACCCAAGCTCCCGAAACAAACCTGCCGCAACGCTTCGACCGGCTCGATGCCTTGCGCGGCGTCGCGATCGTCTGGATGACGTTCTTCCACTTCTGCTTCGATCTGAACTATTTCGGCTTCATTCGCGAAAACTTTTATACCGATCCGTTCTGGACCGCCCAACGCGCCAATATCGTCACGCTGTTCCTGCTGTGCGCCGGGCTCGGGCAGGCGGTGGCGCTGGACCAGGGGCAGCCCTGGTCCAGGTTCTGGCGGCGATGGGCGCAGGTTGCCGGGTGCGCGCTGCTGGTCTCTATCGGCTCCTATGTGATGTTTCCCAAGAGCTTTATCTACTTCGGCGTGCTGCACGGCATCGCGGCCATGCTGATCGTCCTGCGGCTGACCTCGCGCTGGGGCCGCTGGCTGTGGCCTCTCGGGCTGGTCGCGCTGCTGTTGCCGCACATCGTCACGCACCCGTTCTTCGATTCGCGATGGACGAACTGGGCGGGCCTGGTGACGCGCAAGCCCGTCACCGAAGACTACGTGCCGCTGCTGCCGTGGCTCGGCGTCATGTGGTGGGGGCTCGCCGCGGGGCAATGGGCCTTGCGGTATCGGCGCCGCTGGCTCACCGATCCCGCGCCTGCGATGTCCGGACCGCTGGCCGCACTCGGCCGCTGGTCGCTCAGCTTCTACATGCTGCACCAGCCGGCGCTGATCGGGCTGCTGGCGGCCTATGTTTCGTTGCGAGGGCGCTAGAGGCATGAGCACAAGGATCCTGTTCGGCTTTCACGCCGTGACGGTGCGGTTGAAGACGGCGCCGCGTTCGGTGCTCGAGGTCCACGTCGATGCGGCGCGGCGCGACCAACGCATGCGGCAGTTCGTCGAACGTGCGAGCGCGGCGGGCGCGAAGCTCGTCGACAGCGACGACGAGCGCCTTCGCAAGCTGTGCGGCACGCAGCGGCACCAGGGCGTCGTCGCCAGGGTCGAGCCGCTCGCAGCATCGAATTCGCTCGACGACGTGCTCGACGCGGTTGTCGGCGCGCCGTTGCTGCTCGTGCTCGACGGCGTGACCGATCCGCACAACCTCGGAGCCTGCCTGCGCGTCGCGGATGGGGCGGGTGCGCATGCCGTCGTCGCGCCGAAGGATCACGCGGTAGGCGTCAACGCGACCGTCGCGAAGGTGGCCAGCGGTGCCGCCGAAACCGTACCCTATCTGATGGTGACAAACCTGGCGCGCACGCTGAGCGAATTGAAGGAGCGCGACATCCGGGTCGTCGGCGCCTGCGACGACGCGCCGCGTTCGCTCTACGACGTGGACCTGCGGGGGCCGCTGGCGCTGGTGCTGGGCGCCGAAGGGGGGGGCATGCGCCAGCTCACCGCACGCAGCTGCGACGAACTCGTGCGTCTGCCGATGAAGGGCGCGGTGGAAAGCCTGAACGTCTCGGTGGCCAGTGGCATCTGCCTGTACGAGGCGCTGCGGCAACGCGAGTTGAAGCCATGAGCGGCCCGTGCCCGAGCACGGTGTCGATCGAACGGGTGCGCGCCATCGTGCAACGCGCCAAGGCGCTGTGCGTGCTGACCGGTGCGGGCATGTCCGCCGAGAGCGGCATCCCGACCTTTCGCGACGCACTCACCGGGCTGTGGGCACGCTTCGATCCGGCGCAACTCGCCAGCGACGAAGGCTTTCGTGACGACCCCTCGCTGGTGTGGGACTGGTACGCCGAGCGCCGGGTCGGCATGCGCACCGCGCAGCCCCACGCCGGCCACCTTGCGCTGGCCGCGTTCGCCGCTGCCCGGCCAGGCGTGCTGACGTTGATCACGCAAAATGTCGACGATCTGCACCAACGCGCCGGCAACACCGACACGATCCGCCTGCACGGCGACATCCTCGAAGACCGCTGGCTCGACCCCTGTCCGCGCGGACTGGCCTGCGAGCCAATGCAGGCCGCGCCCGGGTCGCCGCCGCGCTGCCCGGAATGCGGAAACCCGGTTCGCCCCTGTGTCGTCTGGTTCGGCGAGATGCTGCCGGTGGCCGCCATCGACGCCGCAGAACGCGCCGCGGCCGACTGCGAGGTGATGCTGGTCGTCGGCACCTCGGGCGCCGTGTGGCCCGCCGCCGGGCTGGCGTCGCTGGCGCGCCGCACCGGAGCGGCGGTTGCCATCGTCAACCCGCATGTGAGCGACATCGACGGGGCAGCACAGTGGCTGCTTCGCGGCACTGCCGCCACGCTTCTTCCGGCGCTCTTGCAAGACCTGTAGCCCGCGACCCCGCAAGCTGCCGTCCGTGCAGGAATATGCACCCGGATTCGCCTTCTTTTCCCATCAAGTCCGACGCCCC
>Ga0184637_10001288_pt1 | contig 17236 bp, 16 predicted proteins | sample PLM3_127_b2_FD_133143 | JGI IMG/M metagenome (GOLD analysis project Ga0184637, IMG submission 133143) | Groundwater sediment microbial communities from an aquifer in East River, Colorado, USA - PLM3_127_b2 | ecosystem: Environmental > Terrestrial > Soil > Riparian zone | place: USA: East River...
CGCCGAGTTGTCTGCCATCGTGCAACTTCCGCTGCCGGCCGAGGAACGCTTCTCCCGCTTCGTCAACGCGTTCGTGACGCGTGGGGCTCATTCACGCGACGAGCACATCGTGCTGATGAACGACCTGAAGTTCCTGCCGGATGCCAAGCGCAAGCAGGTGCGAACGCTCGAGACGCAATTGGTCGAGCTGATGATCAGCCTGCTGAAGGAAATCAACCCGGAGCTGATGGCACCCGCGAAGGTGAAAGCCCCCTACGCGATGCTGCTGTTCGGGATGATCATCTGGACCTTCACCTGGTACAGGAAGACGGGCGAAATGTCTCCGCGGGAACTGGCGGATCGGATTTCGCAGCTCTTCGTGCAAGGGTTCAAGGGGGCGCGCTACTTCGAGCCGGCCTGAGGTGGATGCTGGCGGCGGCTTTCGGCAGCGCCGGCTAGGTAAGCACGCGGTGTCTACCGGGGGCTCGAGCACCCGGAGCGGGCGTAGTGAATTTCAGCAGTCGGCCATAACCTGTCAGTGAGCGGGATAGCCCAAAGCCGGCGTTCTACGGGGAGATTTACCCGAAGGCGACGTTCAGTGAGGGCCGGCACCGACATTCGCGATCTTCCACCCGCCTGACTGTGGATCGCGTCCAGTCGCTCAGGTCGTACCGTTACGAGGCAGGCCCACTTTCTCGCCTCGTCCCTCCAGTAACCGGTACACATAGAGCGATAGATCTGCGACCAGCCGATCGTCGTGCGTGGAGAGATCGAGGCCGGTCAGCTCGGAGATCTTCGTGAGGCGGTAGCCGATGGTCTTACGGTGCACGTTGAGTCGCTGCGCCGCGGCCTCGTGCGAACAGTTCACGTCGAAGTACACGCGCAGGGTCTGCAGCAACTGGTCGCGCTGCTTCTCGTCCACCTGCAGCAGGCCGCCGAAGTTCAGTTCCAGGAAGCGCTGCATCCCCGCCTCGTGTCGCAGGCTGAGTAGCATGCCGACGACGCCGGCGCGGTCGTACACGATCGAGCCGGTCCGGCCGAGCTGGCGTGCGACATCGAGAGCGATCAGCGCCTCGCGGTGGGCCACCGGCAGTGCCCGAGCCACCAGGCAGCGACTGCTGCCGCCAACGAAGACCATACGACCCGAGAGCGCTTGCCCGAGGCGTTGCGCGAACTTCTGTGCCCAGCGCTCCGCATCGTCGAGTGGCTCGTCGGTGCAGAGGATGGCCAGCAACAGGCCGCGCATCGCGATGGCGCGCACGCCGGTGGCCTTGGTGTCGGCGATGAGGTTGACGATCTGCTGGCGCACCGTCGACGCGGCAGGGTGCGGACTGCCGGCGGGCGACGGACCGAGTTCACCGACGAACAGGCGCAGTGGCCCTTCGAGATCGATCTTGATCTCGCGGGCGCGGTCGGTCGCGGCCATGCGCACCGCTTCCTCAGTCTGAAGCAGATCCCAAACGATCGCATCGATGGTCTCCGATCGCGCCCGGCTCGCCGCTCGCTGCTCCAACTGATGTACGGCGGCGACCATCGCCACCTGCGCGACGCCGAGCTCGGTCGTATCGAAGCCGTGCGAGCCGACCCGCCCGACCACCCAGCCGACAGCATCGCCTTCAACCACGAGCGGTCGTGCCAGCCAGGCACCGTGCAGGGTGCCGAGATCGAGGCGGCTCGCCTGCGCGGGCGTGGCCTGCGCGCTGCGCCTGGGCAGCGCTGCCGCGATCGCGCTTTGCACGTCGGGCGCGTTGCTCGCGCCACCCCAGGCCCGAACCTGCCCGTCCAGGTCGAGGATCGCGACATCTGCCTCCAGGAAACTGCTCGCACTGGCCACGATGGCCGGCAGGCCGCCGCCCTGCAGCAGCATCAGCATCAGGCTCTGCGTGAGGTTCGAGAGGTTTCGGACCAGGTCGTAGCGCTGGTTCAGGGCGTCGTTGGCGCGCGCCAGCTCTTCCACCATCGTGCGCTGCGAGGTGTACAGGTCGGCGTTCTCGATGGCGATCGAGGTGAGATTCGCCAGTGCGACCAGGCGCATGCTGTCCAGCGCGGAGAAGGTCGATGGACGGCGGCGCCACACTTCCAGCACGCCGATGACGTCGTCGCGGCCGAGCAGCGGCGCAGCCAGCGCCGAGCGCACCATCTCGGCCTCCGCGAGATGAAAGAAGTCGCGACTGATGACCTCGCTTTCGAGGTAGTCCTCGACCGAAGACGGCTCCTTGCGCTCCAGCACCCGGCCGGCAAGGCCCTGGCCGGGCTTCATGCGCAGCGAGGCCGTGTCCGGCGATTGGTTGCCGACGCAGCGCCGCATGACGATCTGCTCGTCCTCGCGCAGCAGCACGCCGCAAATGTCGGCGGACAACAGGCGCTTGGCCTCCTGCGTGATCAGCAGCAGGATCTCACCCAGATCGTGGCTCTTTAGCATGCGCGTGGCGACGCGCTGCAGCGCCTGCACCTCGTCGAGGTTCTGTGCGGCGATGCGCTGGCGCTCGCAGGTCTGCAGCGCCAGGCAGACGCACTGGCGCAGGATGTCGAGGTCGGCGGTCGCCTCGATGCCGCCGACCTCGCCTTCGGCGACAAGGCAAACCGCGCCGGGGACGATCGGCACGAACACGCGGCCACCGATGATCTGCGTGCGGTCCCATTCGAGCCGGCCTTCGGGCAGCGCGACCGCCGGGCGGTCTTGGCCGCCGTCGAGCGCTGACCAGTCGCGCCAGGTCCCGCCCAGATGCATCAGCACGCGCGCGCTCACGCCCGGGAACATTCGCACGAGCGTTCGCTCGGTCTCGGCTAGCAGCAGGTCGTACTGGCCGCGCGTCGCCGCCGCGACGATCGGCTCGAGCCAGGTCGCCAGTTCCGCCCTTCGCAAGCTCGCGTCGTTTTCGAGTGATGCGCCCATACGCAGCTTTATGCCCCGGACGTCGATCGTCATGTATGCGGGGAAACGACCGCCTTGAGCCGCTGCTGGGCGGCCAGCAGGCGGTACAGCTCGGGCGCATCGGCCAGTTCGCCGCGCGCATCGATCACTACCGTGGGGTCGAAGGCGCCGCCGGCGACCAGCCGCAGCAGCCGGCGCCGCAGCCGGATCGAGTCGCCGATCGCGAAGCTGACCGTCAGCTCGTCGCTAAAGGCCCGCGCGATCGGAAAGGCCCAGTTTTCCGCCGCGTGCGCGCCGACCGACACGACGCGCCCGCGCGGTCGCGCGAGCTTCATTGCCAAGTCCATTGGGCCGTTGCCGCCGACCGCCTCGAACACGACGTCGGCGCCGACGCCGTCCGTCGCGCGGCGTACCGTGGACTCGGCCTCGTCGGGATGGGCGGTGAGCGAGCCGTGCGCTTGCGCGAACGCGCGGCGCTGTGCGTTCGGCTCGACCACCACGACGACGCCGGCCCCGACCGCCTGGGCCGACAGCGCCGTCAACTGCCCGATCGCACCACCGCCGATGACGACCGCGCAGTCGCCGGGCTCGGTGCCGGCGCGTTCGACAGCCACCCAGCCGGTCGCGAGGTTGTCGTTGATCAGCAGCGCGGCCTCCTCAGAGCACCCGACCGGCAGCAGGCCGAGCGTCGTGTCGGCGTGGGGGACGCGCACGAACTCGGCCTGCGCGCCGGCCAGAGACGGCCCGAAGGAGGTACCCGTGCCGAAGAACGCGCGGTCGGCGCAATGCCAGTGCTCGCCGCGGCCGCACCACGTGCAGTGGCCGCAGGCGGTGAAGTCGGAAGACATCACCTTGTCGCCGAGCCGCAGCCGCTGCACCGCGCGGCCGACCTCGACCACTTCGCCGACGAACTCGTGCCCCACCACGGCACCGGCCTCGATGCCCGGGAAGTCGCCGCGCACGACGTGCAGGTCGGTGCCGCAGATGCCGGCGAGCGTGACCCGCACGATAGCGTCGGTCGACTCGACGATGGTGGGCCGCGGCACATCGGCAACGGCGACCACGCCTGGGCTTTGGTAGATCACTGCGCGCATCGGTATGTAGTGAGGGCTGCAACCTGTGGGCGGCGCCGGCACCCGAAGGAGCCGACGAAAGTCTAAGTTGGCTTGCCCAACTCGTCGATGCGAGCGGCGATGCGCGACGCCGCTTCGCGCAGCGCCTGCTGCTCGTCGGGGCGCAGCGCCAAGGTGACGATCTCCTTCACGCCACGGCGACCGAGCCGCACGGGCAGCCCGACGCGGGTATCGGCGACGCCGTAGGCCCCGCGAGAGCGAACGCACGCCGCCAGCACTTCGCCGCTGTCGCGAACCATCGCCCGCACCATCGCCGCGGCCGACTCGGCGGGCGAGAAGTAGGCGCTGCCCTTCTGTAGCAGCTTCACGACCTCGCCGCCCGACTCGCGCGTGCGCTCGACGATCGCCTTCAGCGACGACGCATCGAGCACCGATTCGATCGGCTTGTCGCGCACGAAGGCTTGGCTGAGGGGAATCACCATCTCGGGTCCGTGGCTGCCGAGTGCCAGGGCGCGCACCTCCTGCGGCTTCGCGTGCCCGCTCGAGCCAACCAATGCGCAAAAGCGCGCCGAGTCGAGCACGCCGGCCATGCCGAGCACGCGCTCTTCCGGGAAGCCCGTGTGGGTGGCGGCCAGTTGCGTCATCTCCTCGAGCGGGTTGGTAACCATCACCACGGTGGCCTGCGGCGCGTGGATGCGGATCGCCTTGCAGACCGATTCGACGATCGCGGCGTTGACCGCCGTCAGATCCGTGCGACTCATGCCGGGCTGGCGCGGCTTGCCGGCGGTGATGACGATGTACTCGGCGCCGCTCAGCGCGGCCAGGTCGTCGCTGCCCTCCAGCGTCGTCGAGAAGCCATACAGCCCGGCCCCGTGCCACATGTCCAGCGCCAGACCGGCCGCAAGACCCGGCACCACGTCCACCAGCGCGACGTTGGAGAACAGGTCGCTCTCGGCGAGGCGCAGCGCAGTCATCGCGCCGACGTGGCCGGCGCCGACCACCGCGGCCTTGGGCCGCTCGCCGCGGCCCGGCGTCGATGCCTGGCTGGGGCCGAGCGCATGGCGCCGATACATCGCGCCCGAGGGCGGCAGCACGAACGGCGTCCGGCCGGCCGGCGCCGTGGGCGGCGGCGTGAGCGGCTGCTGTGCGTACGCCTTGCGTCCTGGCGCAGCGGCAGGCACCGAGCCGGCCGCCGGCAGCGCGTCGCCGTATACGAGTTCGACGCCCAATTCCTTGGCGCGATCGCGCGCCAGCGGCGTCAACCGATCGCCCTTGCCCAGGACCAGCCGGCCCCGGGCGCTCTCTACATCGGCTGCGGTCAGCATCTTCATGAGCGGCCCTCCAGTTCCTCGAGGACAGCCGTACAAGCGCGGGCCGCGGCCTGCACATCGCTTTCGGTGCCCGAGATGAAAAGGCGACCAAACCGGCCGAGCGCTCGCACTTCGACGATGCTGATATCGGCCGCCTTCTCGGCCTCGTTGGCGGCGAGCGTCACATAGGCCGCGGGCGACACCTCGAGCACGTACAGGCTCTGTCCCGGGATCAGCAGGTTGCCCTTGCGCCACTTGTTGATGAGCTGTGCCTGGTACGGATTGACGTTGGTCACGAACATCGACGAGGCGATCTTCGGCTTGATCCGGTCGCTTTCCTTCAGCTTCAGGTATTCCAGTACGGCCTGGCCGGACGCCTGTACTTCGGCCTGGGTCCGCGAGTGGATTTCGAGCAGACCGAACTCTCGCTCGACGACTTGCAGCGCAGGCCGCACATCGGCAGCCTTCAACGCGATGTCGGCGCAGCGGAAGATCTCGTTGCCCGGCGCGACCTCGATGTAGAGCTCGGACATCCCCGCCACTGGCACGTCGCCCTGGCAGGTGGCGGCCACATGGGCCGCCGCCTGGGGCTGCATGCGATCGACGAAGGCATAGGTTCGTAGTTCGAAGGCCATTCAACTCTCCGCGATTCCGAAGGGGGTGATCAGTTCGGCGTGGGGGTAGCTCTGCACCGGCCAGCCGAGATAGCGTTCGATGACGGCGCCGGCGCCGGAGAGTTGCAGGGCGCCGCCGGCGAGATGGATCACACCGGGACACGCACCGCCGCACTGCTGCGCAATCGACGCGGCGATGCGCTCGACGCCGGGTCGCAGTACCTGCAGGAGGTCGGTGCCGTGTTCCCGCTTGTGGACCTCGGCGTCCTCGACCTGGATGCGAAGGGCGCCAGCAAGAATCAGATCGAGGTGATGCCCGCCCCCTGCCCGATCGCTCAGCGAGCGCAGCGCGCCACCGGCGAACACGCCGACGCCGGTGGAGCCGCCGCCCACGTCGACCACGGCGCCGTCGCGAACCGCCAGCATCGCATTGGCGGCAGTGACTTCATCGACCAGGCTGCGGCAATCGATGCCGGCCTGTTGCAGGACGAACGAGCAGGCGCGGCAATCGCTGACCGGCACGGCCGGCGGGTGTGCCGTTGCAGCCGCTTCGACGGGCTCGCCGAGCGCAGCTTCTGCCCGTTGCTTGAGTTCGCGCACCGCCCGCACAGCGCCCTGGAAATCGACGACGACCCCGTCGCGCACCACGCGGTCGCGCATGAAGTCCCAATAGACCGGTCTGCCCGCTTCGTCGATCGCGGTCAGAACGATGGTCGCGGTACCCAGGTCGATGCCGAAGCGCAGCCGGCCTTCGCGCGCTTCGGACGGCTGCCTGAGGCGCGCCGCGGCGTCTGCCAGGAACCGGTCAACGCGCTGGCGCTGTTCGTCGTCGGCAGCGGGATCGACCGGCTTGGCGCGCATCAGCATCACAGCCCCATCGTCGGCGAGTAGATATCTCGCCACGGACGGTTTTCGTGGGCGACGCGCTTGATGTTGATCAGGTGCATCGGCGTGACGTTGTCGGACACGATCGAGCCGCTCCACGTCCCGGTTCCCAACATGAATGACGGATCGGTGCCGGCGCTGAATCCCATGCCGCCGAGCAGGCTCGGTGTGTTGACCACGATGCGCGAGGCCGGTAGATCGGCCATGCGGGCGATCATGGCCTCGTCGCGGCCGTGCAGACCCAGCGTGTGGCCCTCACCGCCGAATTCGAGGATCTCGCGGCAGCGCGCGTGGCCTGCATCGAGATCGGCAGTGCGATAGAACGAAAGCACCGGCCCGAGGATCTCTGCCGACAGCGGGGTCTGCGGCCCGACATCGGACAACGCTGCGCCCAGCACCCTCGTCCCGGGGGGCACGCTCATGCCGATGCGGCGCGCCAGTTCCACGGCGGTCTGGCCGACGGCGTCCGGGTTCAGGGCGCCACTGCGGCCGACGAACAACAGGTCGGCCAAACGGCGCTGATCCTCCGGAGAAAGGAAGACGGTGCCGTGCTGCTCGAAGGCCTTCAGCGCCGCGTCGGCGATGGGCTCGTCGAGCACCACCGACTGTTCGGCAACGCAGGCCGTACCGTTGTCGAACGCCTTCGACGTGACGACCATCAAGGCGGCTTCGCTGATGTCGGCAACCGAACGATGGATGTAGACCGGCACGTTGCCCGCGCCAACCGCCAGCGTCGGCTTGCCCGACGAGTAGGCTGCGCGCACCATCGCCGGACCGCCCGTGGCCATCACCAAGGCGACGTCACGGTGGGCCATCAACTCCCGCGTCGCCGGCAACTGGCCTCCCGACAGACAGTCCAGCAAGCCCTTCGGCGCTCCGGCACGTTCCGCGGCCGCTGCCATGACCTCGACGGTACGCGCGCAGCACTTGGCGGCACGCGGATGCGGTGCACAGACGATGGCGTTACCCGACTTCACTGCCGCCAGGCACTTGAAGATCGTCGTCGAGGTGGGATTGGTCACCGGGATGATGCCGGCGATCACCCCCATGGGCGAGCCGATCGCGGTCACCCGGTTCACCTCGTCGACCCACAGGACCCCGATCGTGCGCATCTGCTGCATTGCATGCGCACAGAACTTGGCATTGAACAGGTTCTTCAGGATCTTGTCTTCGTAGACGCCGTAGCCGGTCTCGTCGACGGCGAGACGGGCGAGTTCCTTCGCCGCGTCCTCCGCGGCCTGTGCCATGGCGCGCACGATGTGATCGGCCTGCGCCTGCGTCACCCCCTGAAAGGCGTCGAAAGCCTTGCGGGCCGACTGCGCCTTGGAGCGCGCCTCGGCAATCGCGCTGAGCTCAGGGTCGAGATAAGTCTGTTGGCTCATGGGTTCGCCTGCCCCGATCGCAGCTGTCGGATGTCGGCGTGAATCAGATTGCGCACGATCGCGCGAAACGGCGGGCTCCACGGATTGCGGATGCGGATCAGGGCGCGCAGCGTGTCACGCGCGCGGTCACAGTTGTGGGTGTTCATACGACCTCACTGGAGCAAGTTTTCAGGGCCTCCGTCGCACGATGGGTCTCAGCGCGGCTTCGGCAGGATCCCCTCTACATCCTCGTGCGGGCGCGGAATCACGTGCACCGACACGATCTCGCCGATCTTGCCGGCCGCGGCCGCGCCGGCATCGGTGGCGGCCTTCACGGCGCCGACATCGCCGCGCACCATGACGGTGACTAGGCCGCCGCCGATCTGCTCTCGCCCGACGAGACGGACGTTGGCCGCTTTCACCATGGCGTCGGCCGCCTCGATGGCGCCCACCAGCCCCTTGGTTTCGATCAGTCCGAGCGCGCCGCGCGGACCGTCCACGACCGCGGTGGTCGGGTTGTTGACAGCTGACATTTCTGGATCTCCTTCTGCAGGGTTGGGAAAGGGTGCGCTCTAGGGTCTGCTCTAGCGCTTCACGAAGGTGGGCTCGCCGTCGAGCAGCACCGAATCGAGGATGGCGATAACCGCGGCGTCCGTCGGAGCGGCTTGGCCGTCCCTGTCGACACGGGCTGCACTGCCGAGCGTCACGAGAACGACCTCGCCGACACCGGCGCCGGCCAGGTCGATCGCCACATAGAGGGCAGACGACGGTGCTGCGGGCTTCGTCGTCGCCAGGGGATCCTTGGCCGCAACGGCTTCGAGCAGCAGGAGCTTGTGGGCTGCCAATCCCGAAGCCTTGACTGACGCGACGACATTGCCGCGCACCCGGGCCAGTTGCATGTTTGTCTCCTCGTTCTATTCAGGGCACGCTGCTACGGTATGCGGTAGCGATGGCCGAGTCATTGGCCAGGGTGGAGCAATTGCACCCGCCGGCGTTATCCACGCTGGCCATGGCTGCGCGCCTGGCACGTCACTAGAGTCACTGTCCAGAGGCGGTCGCGCCTTTCCACGAGAAAACCAGGAGACAAGCGGTGATTCGAGACGAAGACGCCGAACTGCACGGCACCGAGCCCGACCAGCCCACCTGGGCCGAGACCAACTTCTTCGGCTTCTACAACGCGAAGGAGCGGCTGAACGTCGGCGTGTACGCCTTGTTCCGGCCGAACCTGGGCGTCGTGAGTTCCACCATCTGCATGAACTCGAGGCGCGCGGTGACCCCTTGGGAGGCCGACTTCTGCGACATGCGGGCGGCGATGCCGATCCCCGAGCCGCGCAGCCTGCTCGACTTCAAGTTGCTGAACAGTCTGCACATCCGCTGTCTGGATCCGAATCGCGTCTGGCATATCGCCTACGACGACCAGGAAGGAACGCGCATCGACGTGAGGTATGAGGCGCTGATGCCGGCGTTCGACATCCATGACCCTGCCATGGACCCGATGTGTGGCTCGCAGTCGGCCGCCGGCAAGTTTGCCTGGGGCACCGCTTACAACGGCCATTTCGACCAGACCGGTGTTTTCACGGGCAAGGTCGCCATCCGGGGACGCGAGATCCCGATCGACTGCGTGTCGACCATGGACCACAGCTGGGGTCCGCGCCCGGAGCGGGGCAAGCCCAACATGAGCTGGCTGCATGCCCACTTCTCCAAGGACTTGGCCTTTCACGGGATCTTCGGCTTCGACCAGACGCGCAATGGAGACGCGTTGTGGCTCGCGCACGGCTATGTGCTGGAGAAGGGCAAGGTGTTCGGACTCAAGGCCGGCACCGGCAAGGTCGAGCGGCCTCAGGAGCGTTACCCGGAGCGGCTGCGGCTCGAGCTGACGGACAGCGCAGACCGGACTTGGAAGCTGGAAGGTCGCGCGCTCACGACGTTCCCGTGGCAGTGCTGGCCCAACATGGTCTCGTTCAACTCCCTTTGCGAGTGGGAGCTGAAGGGCCTCAAGGGCCACGGCGAGGTGCAGGACTTCTTCGAACTGCCACAGCTCAACGCGCTCAACAGCGTTGAGTCCACCAGGCGCTTGTCGCGTCCTCTGTGACGTCGCTACAGGCCATGCCGCGCGCCATCTTGTTCGACATGGACGGCACCCTCGTCGACACCCGTGCGGCGTCATGGGAGCTGTTCTCGGAAACGAATCTCGCGTTCGCGCTCGGCATCGACTCGCGCGAAGCGTTCTTTCGTGCGTTCGAGGGCAACTTCTTCGAGTCGCTGGCCCGCATGTGTCCCGACCCGCAACGCGCCGAGGCCGCCAAGCAGCACTTCATGGAACTGCTGCGCACACGCTATCACCCCGCATTGATCCCTGGCATGACCGACGTGGTGCGCGCGTTGGCACCGCACTGCACGCTCGCAGTGATCTCGACCAACGGCATCGAAGCGATTCGCCGCATCCTGGTGGACGCAGGCATTGCAACCTGCATTTCTCATGTGTTTTCAGGCGATGTCGAGCCACGCAAGTCGGTCTCCATTCGCCGCTTCCTCGGCGACCAGCGCTACGCAGCGCAGCGCAAATGCTCACCCGAATACCACGATGGTCAAGGCGACAAAGCCGGGCTGACCTCGGACGATGTCGTGCTCGTGACGGACACGGTGGGCGACGTCGTGGAAGCCAGGGAGGCCGGCATTCGCGCGATCGGCGTGGCCTGGGGAATGCATGCCGAGCGGCAGTTGCTGTCTGCAGGAGCCGAAAGGGTCGCGCTGTGGCCCCAGGAGCTGGTTGCATGGTTGCGCCCCAGCGACCGCGATGCGCCGAGCTGTGCATGCGCCACCCCGGAGACTTCGTCCGGCGTCTCGGATCCTGTTTCGAAGACCCCCGCGGCAACGCCAGAGCCCGACGAAGCGTTCGGCGCTGCCGTCGCGGCAGGGCGTCTGCGCCGGGAGCAACAACTGCAGAGCCGGACCGCTCAGTGCCAGGCCCTCGCGCCGCCCCGAGAAGCGGATCGGGCGCGAACAGTGAGCACGCGCAGTTCGCAGGACGCCGAACTGATGCAGGCCCTGAAACGTATCGTGGGGAACGGCGGATGAAGACGCACCCGCGATGCACTCAGAACGTCGCACGGATCGGCGCGGCACGCCGTCGCGTCCGCAACCGATCGCCGTAACCACGCCCCTTGGCGACGCTGCGGTCCGCAGCGTCGCGAGACTTCATTCACCACAGTGCAAGGCAAGGAGACCATTTCCATGAAAGTCATTGCAGAGGGCTACAACAGCTTCGATACCAAGAAGAAGCCGGTCGGGATCGTCAAGTACCTGCCCGATCCCAAGGCTGTCATCGCGCTGATCCAGAGCGGCAAGCTCAAGGAGCACATCGTGCTCGCGCAAGGCGGTACGACCACCTTTCTCGCTCCGGCGCTCAGCATGGGCACGGTCGGGGTGATCACGCTATCCGGCGCGCCGGAGTCGCACCTGGGCATCCTCTCGCGCGAATTCCAGATCCCGTGCGTGATGACCACCTACCTGACCGACAGCGAGTCGCGCTACGTCACCGGCGGCGACAACGCGGCCCACTTCGCCGCGATGATCAAGGCGCTCGACGGCAAGAAGGTGCAACTCGACTGCTCGGGCGGCGAGCTCGGTCACGTGGTGCTGGTGGACTGAACCCTAGGAGAACCCAAGATGGACTATCAAAAACGCTACCAGCCAGGCGACGACGGGCTGCGCTTCCAGGACCTGACCTACATCGGCAACTTCAAGGGCATGCCGCCGGTTCCGGACGGCATCCTCGGCGACCGCATGATGAAGGCCCGCGCCAAGAGCAAGGTGCTCGAAAAGGTCAGCAAGGAAGACGTGCTGCGCGACCAGTTCACGATCCCCGAGCTCAACGACCTGAACAACTATCTCGCCTGGAACATCTGGGACGTGCTGGTGATGCGCGCGACCGAAGGCGTGTCGGGGATGATCCCGCGCCAGGAGTACGAGATTCTGGCCTTCATGCACGAGTTCTACCGCTGGCCCGAGATCCTGCGGATGACGACCGACGAGGTCGGCGCATCGGGCATCATCGAAATCGGCGCCACCGCGCGCCGCGAGATCGGCACCAAGGTCAACTGCGTGCACGACTGGTGCATCGGCGCGGTCGGCTTCGGCATGGGCCGCTGCGGCCTGCTGGCACTCGAGGTCATTCAGCCCGACGACTACATCGAAGAGAGCAACGAGATCCTGAAATTCATGCAGCGCGTGCTTTGGGGCAAGCGCCAGGACGGCTGGATCCTGAACTCGCAGGACTCCTACCGCTGCCAGATCCACGAAAAGCCTGTGCTCGACCGGCTGGTTTCGCAGTTGGACCAGATGGAAGCCGAAAGCCCCGACCATGACATGTTCATCCGGTTCAATGCCGCGGCGGAGCTGCTGTCGTTCCTCGACCACTTCGACTGCCGGCTCGGCCTGGGCGACACCGGTCCGTACCCGCTGCCCAACGGCAACATCATGATCGTGCGCGACCTGTTCACCAACGAGGAGGCTTACCACTGGAGCGACGTGTGCGACCACGAGAACGTGCCGCACTGCTACACGCTGGTGATGGAGATCGACCCGAAGGCGATGAGCCTCGACGAGATTCGCGTCAATGACATCTCGACCACCTTTACGCGGCCGAAGAACTACATCCCGCACATCAAGTCGGGGGCGGTGTTCGCGCGCGAGAAGTGGAACACGCCGATGGGCGAGGTCTACAAGGTGCCGCTCGCGGACCTGGGCAAACGCCTCGAGGGGATACAGCAGGCCACGTTCAAGCTGTACTCGAAATTGTCGCGCATGTCGCGGCGCCAGTTGATCACCAACGGCATGTACGTCTACTACATCGACATGATCCTGCCGCACCTGCGGCTGGCAGGGACGTACGAGAAGGCCTGCACCGACCTCAATTTCTGGGAAATCGACCAGCGCGTCTCGAACTACTACTACGACATCACCAAGCGCGGCTTCGCGCAGGCGACGGTGCCGCAGAAGATCTTCTCAGGCGAGGGTTACCTGCCCTTCGGCGAGAAGGCGGATCGGCGTCGCTCGAAGTACTTCTGGTCCTGATACACGCCAACCTGAAAGACCGGCCCCGACGACATTCGGCGGGGTCGGTCCCGAGAATCAAATCCAGCTGCGAGAAGAAGATGCTGTCCGATTCCGACTTCGTCACGCTCAACGCCATCTACCTCAAGAAGATGGCCACCGCCGAAACCATTGCCGACGCGACCGGATTGGCGCGCGAGCTTGTCGCCCAACGCCTGGCCGCCGCCGGCGATGTGGGATGGATCATGAATCTGCCCGCCGGCGCGATGCTGCTCACCGAGGGCACGGACCAGGTGCTCGCCTACTATCGCGAGGCCTACGCCGCCGTGCGCGCGGATCCGACGGTCGTCAAGTGGTACGAGAACTTCGAAGCGCTCAATACACGCTTCATCGGCGCCGTGACCGAGTGGCAACGCTCCGAAGGTGATGAGCGCATCGAGCGCCGTCTGCTGCAGGCGGCCGAGAAACTCGGCAAGGACATCAACCAGCTCGTCCCGCGGATTCCCCGCTACACCGCCTACCCGCGCCGCCTCGAGCGGAGCATGGATCTCGTCGACCAGGGACAGCATGACTTCGTTTGCAAGCCGACGATCGACTCGGTGCACAACATCTGGTTCGAGTTCCACGAGGACATCCTCGCGGTGCTCGGCCGCCCGCGGGATACAACCTGAGCCGTCGTCGGACTGCGAGAAAACGAGATGACAGAAGTGATGGAGACCTACGTTCACCCGATCGAACGGATCGACCCCGATGACTTGGCGCGTTTTGGCGGCAAGGCGACAGGGCTGGCCCGGATGGCCGCCGCGGGTATTCCGGTACCGCCGGCGTTCGTGATCGGGACTGACGGCTATCGCGCCTTCCGCGCTGCGGGCTCTCTGCCCGAAGCGATTGTCGACCAGGCCCGCGCGGCGATGCATGGGCTCGAAGCCGCGACCCGCCGACGTTTCGGGGCGCGCGACTCGATGCCGCTGCTGGTCTCCGTGCGCTCCGGCGCGCAGGTCAGCATGCCCGGCATGATGGACACGGTGCTGAACCTCGGCATCACGGCGGCCGGCGCGTTGGCGCTGGCCCGCGAGACGGGCAACATCGGCTTCGCGCTGGACACCTGGATGCGCTTCTGGCGCATGTTCTGCGACATCGTGCTCGGGCTCGACGCTGAATCGGTCGTCGAATCGCTCGGGCCTGTGCTCGCCGCTGCAAAGGCCGAGGCGACGCCCCAAGCCTTCGACCGCCTCGAAGCGGCCGTGCTGCAGCACGTTGCGCAGCAAGGCGCGAGCGATGTCCAGGCCGATCCGCAATGGCAGTTGCAGCGCGCCATTGCGGCGGTGTTCGAGTCCTGGGACAGCCGGCGAGCGCGAGCGTACCGCGCGCATCACGGGATTTCCGACGAACTCGGTACCGCAGTGACGGTGCAGGCCATGGTCTTCGGCAACTTCGACGCGCGCTCCGGCTCCGGAGTCGCGTTCACGCGCAATCCGAACACCGGCGAACGGGCGCTGTACGGCGAGTTCCTGTTGGGCCGCCAAGGTGAGGATCTGGTCTCCGGGTCGACCACGCCCGTGCCGATTGCCGAGCCGGGCGCACTGAGCGAAGCTCATCAGCGCGAGCTCCATGAGCATGGCCAGCACCTGGAGCGAATCTACCGCGACGCGGTCGACATCGAGTTCACCGTCGAGGGAACTCAGCTGTACTTCCTGCAGGTTCGGCCGGCCAAGCGGACCGCGCCCGCCGCGGTCCGAATTGCGGCGGAACTCGTCGACGATGGCATTCTCTCGTCACGGCAGGCACTGAACAAGGTATCGGTCGATCAGTTGAAACGTTTGCTGCGGCCGGCGTTCGAGCCATCGGCATTGGAGTCAGCCACCGTCTTCACGCAGGGGATCGGTGCTTCGCCCGGCCATTCATACGGCCTCGCAGTGCTTGATGCGGACCGTGCCGCGACCGTCGCGTCCTCGGGCGAGCGGGTCATCCTGCTGCGCCCGACCACGAGCCCGCAAGACATCCGCGGCATGCTGGCATCGCAGGCCATCGTGACTGCGCGTGGCGGTGCCCTCAGTCACGCGGCTGTCGTATCGCGGGCGCTCGACATTCCTTGCGTGGTGGGCTGCGAGTCGTTGGAGATCGATGTGGAGCAACGCCGCTTCAGTGCCGACGGCCAGAGCTACGAAGAAGGTGCCCCGCTCTCGGTCGATGGCGCGACGGGCCGCGTGTTCAGCGGCGTGCTGCCACTGGAATCGGTCGCGCCGGTGGCCGACGAAATCGATCGGATCTTGAGTTGGTCCGATGAAGCATCGGCGGCTCAGTTCTGGGTTGCGGGGGTGACCGGCAATGACGCGCGCGGCGCGCTCCGGCAGAACCCGTGCGGACTGGGCATCGTGGCATTGACCGACCTGCTCATCGCCGCCGGGACGCTCGGCGAACTGATCGACGCCATCAATGACCTCAGCCAGCAGCCCGAGCGCATCGACACCCAGGATCGATTGATCCGGCTGGCCTACGACGCGTGTCGGCATCTGATGCTGGCGACGCCCGGCATGCCAATCGATCTGCGTCTGCCGAACCTGGGCTCGCCGCGCGCCCAGCGCATGATCAGCACCTGGGCTGCGCTCGCACCCAGGCTGTTTCTGCCGCTCGGACTCAAGAGTCTGTACATCCCGCTGTTGCGCGGCGTTGCCGACGCTGCCCGGGACACCGGCCACGCCGCGGTCACGCCATTGGTCGCGGCCATCACGGGTGTCGACGAGTTGGAGGCGTTCCGCAAGGCAGCGACGACGTTGGGCATCACGCAGGTCGGCGCCGTCCTGCAGAGCCCCGCCGGGCTGGCCGAGGCGACGAACCTGACGCAGGCGGGGCGAGTCTTGTGGGTCGATATCCGCGAGGTCATTCGCACGTTCTACGGCTTCCCGAGTGCGCTGTCGTTCGGCGACGATGTCTTCGAAAGCTATGTTGCCGACGGCTACCTCCGGCGCAACCCGCGCACCGGCGTCGGACCGCATCTGCGGGAGCACCTCGGTCGTCTGGTGGAGGCGGCCGCCCTCAACTCGACGCCGAGGCTGGGCGTCGACTGCGGAGACGGCACCGCCGTGGCGCTGGTCGAGGATCTCTACCGGGTGGGCTTCCGGACCTTCTCGGTACCCATGGCCGCAAGCGCCGGGACACGTCTGGCGATCGGCCAACTTGCAACGAGGAACGGTCATCATGAGTGAACTGCGTGGCAGCGCTCTCGGCTTCGTCGAGACGCTCGGCAAGACGGCGGCGACGCTCGCCGCCGATGCGATGGTCAAGGCGGCCAACGTGCGCCTGGTCACGGTGCAGCAACCGGGCGGCGGCATCATCACCGTGATCGTGCGCGGCGATGTGGGCGCCGTGAAGGCGGCGGTGGACGCCGGTGCCGCCGCGGCGAAGACGGTCGGCAAGGTGCGATCGGCCCATGTCATCCCGCGTCCGCACGACGACGTGGAAGATCTGCTCGAACGTCCGCCCGTGCGTTGACGGGTGCGGTAAACCATCGAGACCGAGCTCATGAGCGAGAAGCGGGGATCGCGACATGTTTCGCCGTTGGTCGGGGCCTTCAATTTCCGTGATCTCGGTGGTCTCACGACTCGAGAAGGGCGCGTGACGAAGCACGGACGACTATTCCGCAGCGACACGCTGCAGGCGCTGACCCCCGACGACATCACCCATCTGGTTGCAGTGCTCGGCATCGAAGCGATCGTCGACCTACGGCAGGCGCGCGAAGTCGCAGAAGAAGGGCGAGGCCCGCTTTCAGAGTGCCCAGGCATCACCTACATCAACACGCCGCTGGCGATGACCTCGGCCGACAGCGTGTCGCCAGACGAGGTGTTGAACGCCTTGTATATGCGTTGCTTGGCACCCGACTCGATGCTGCCGCGGGCTGTCGAACATCTGGCCGCGCTCGCGGGGCGCCCGACCGTGTTCCATTGCGCCGCCGGAAAGGACCGCACCGGACTGGTGGCGGCCGTTGTGCTGAAGCTGCTTGGCGTCGATGACGATGTCATCGTCGCCGACTACATGGCCAGCGCTCCGAACATGCCGCGCATGCTGGAACGGTTCGCTTCATGGC
>Ga0184637_10001289_pt1 | contig 17234 bp, 8 predicted proteins | sample PLM3_127_b2_FD_133143 | JGI IMG/M metagenome (GOLD analysis project Ga0184637, IMG submission 133143) | Groundwater sediment microbial communities from an aquifer in East River, Colorado, USA - PLM3_127_b2 | ecosystem: Environmental > Terrestrial > Soil > Riparian zone | place: USA: East River...
GGGGATGCGTGATCCCGACCAGGTTCTTCAGACTGCAAGAGTAATGCGCGAACTGGTGCGTCTTGACCACCGGGAGGTTGATGAACACATCGGCTTCATAGACCGGCTTCGAGACGTGGAAACGAGGCAGTGATTTCGCGCCAGCCGGTTCCACCCGAACCCAGGGCTCGTCTTCCAAGGCCAACACACGTGCCCCTGCCGCTTCGGCAGCCGACCGCACGCCGGTGGTCACAAGATTTTCGGAGGTGGGGAACCGGATGATGCCGGAGCTATCGGCCACGGTCACGTCGGCCGCGTTTGCCGACCGCACGGCCCGCACCACTGCGGCAATCACAGATGGACTGGTCGTGGTGGGAGGCGGCCGGTCATTCACGATGTTGGGTTTGATCAAGACCCGCTTGCCCTTGAGTTCTAGCCGCTCGATCCCTCCGATCATGTCCAGTCCGGCACGGAGCATCGCCGCCGGGTCCTGCCCGTGCACCATCGCCACCAGCGCTTTACCGTCGCGTGTGAAGGGATTGGGCGGGAGAGGCTTGGCGGGGACCAGTTCGCCATCCGGCTCAAACAGCAGGCTTCCCATGAGCGAGCGTGGCGCCATGGCGATCGCCGGCAGGAACGTGAGTCCGAATCCAAGACGGCTCAGCAAATCTCGCCGTGAGACCGCCACTGCCTTACGAGCCGCTCCCCTGCTCGAGCGGATAGCCTGCCTCGCGCCAGGCTCTGATACCTCCATCCATGGATCGGACGTTGGAATATCCCATCTGCTGGAGACTGTCGGCTGCCAGGGCTGACCGGAAACCGATGCCGCAATAAAGGATGATCTCTGCCTGTTTGTCCGGTATCACTGTTTCAATATCCCGTTCCAGGATGCCTCGTCCGAGATGCCTGGCTCCCCTCGCATGGTCCTTGGCGAACTCATGGTCCTCGCGCACGTCAATGAAATGAAACGGCTCGCCCCGGTCCAGCTTGGCCTTGACCTCGGCTATAGAGTCTTCCGTGATGCGCTGTTTCACCTGTTCGACAAGCTTAAGGAATCCCGGATTGTGTTTCATGCGTTGTTCCGAGACTAGAACAGGCTGGTTTGCTCAAGACCGGGCCGACGGAAGGTGTTCGGAATGGCACGGGCCTCGTCTTCAGGAAAGCCCGCTTTTCGCCTGCCCGCCTCGAAAAGCTGCTCGATCATTTGCCAGTAGGTTCCTCCGCCCTGGTGGCGCTTGAAGAAGTTGCCTTCTGAGAGCTTGCCCCCACGCACTTCACGGATCCGATTCGTGATCTTCTTGATGCGGTCCGGGAAGGCAGCGGCCATCCGTTCCAGAAACACCGGCTCGACGTTGCCGGACAGGCGCAGCAGGACAAAGGTCGCGTCGGTGGCTCCGGCTTGTCGCGCGCGGGACAAGAGTTCCGGGATATCGTCCTCGTTGAGCCCGGGAATAATCGGGGCAATGGAGATCGCTGTCTGAATGCCGGCCTTCGACAGCGCCGCCATGGCGCCCAGTCGCTTGGTGATCGAAGGGGCTTGAGGTTCCACCTTGCGGGCGGTCTCGTTGTCTGCGAACGGAATACTGAAATAGACCTGCACCCACGCTTCGTCATGAAGCCGCCGGAGCAACTCGATATCCCGTGTGATCAGGGCGGCTTTGGTGATGATCCCGACCGGATTCCTGAACTCGGCGCAGACTTCCAGGCATGCGCGTGTCAGTCCATAGGTTGCCTCCAGAGGCTGATAACAGTCCGTGTTTCCGGAGAACACGATCAGCTCACCATGCCACGAGGCTTTCATGAAAGTCTCCCGCAAGATCGAAGCAGCATGGCGTTTCACGATGATCTTTGAGTCAAAATCGGTGCCGGCGCCGAATCCCCAGTACTCATGAGTCGGCCGGGCATAGCAATAGGCGCAGGCGTGGAAACAGCCGCGGTAGGGATTCACACTCCAGCGAAACGGCAGATCCGGGCTTTCATTACGGCTGAGAATCTCACGGGTTACATCCTCAAAGACTTCAAGTTCTACGTGAGCGGGAGGTTCAAGCAGTTCTCGCTGGGCGGATTCAAATGGGTTTGGCGGGTTCGAGATCGCTCGCACGGACCGTATCGTCTCTCCCATCGAGTCCCGTTGTCAAGATGGAAGGACCGCGGGTCTTGTCGCCGAAGACTGGTCGCCTGCCCGTTTGATTGACTAACCTCAGGGCAGGTGCTAGATTCCACGCCGTTCATCTGTCAGACGGCGCCACAATGCACGACCTTCGTCACCTGCGCGAACATCTGGATACCGTCCGCACACAGCTCGGTCCGCGCGGGGCTGATGTCGCGTGGGATGAGTTGCGCAAGCTGATTGAAGAACGGCGTAGCTTGACGATGAATGTAGAAAACGAACGCCATCATGTCAAAAAGTTTTCAGAACAGATCGGAAAGCTGATGCGAGAAAACAAGTCTGAAGAAGCCCAAAGGCTCAGGGAAGCAGCTGGGATGAGAGCAGTGGTCCCTGAGTTGGGGCGACTTGAGGAGGAATTGCGTTCCGTTGAGGAGCGTGTTGTTGATCTCGCGTTACGCATTCCGAACCTGCCGCACACCTCCGTCCCGATCGGGAAGGACCCCGGCGACAATCAAGTCGTCCGACAATGGGGGGCCCCCCCTGAGTTTGCCTTCACGCCTCGCCCCCACTGGGACATCGGCGAAGCGCTGGGGGTGCTGGACTTCGAGCGAGCGGCCAGGATGGTGGGCGCCCGCTTCGTGGTCTTAACGGGGCTGGGCGCTAGGCTGGAGCGCGCGCTCAGCAATTACATGCTGGATCTACACACGACTCGCCATGGGTACCAGGAAGTGGTGCCACCCTTCATGGTCAATCGGGCAGCCATGACGGGAACCGGGCAACTCCCAAAGTTTGAAGAAGATCTGTTCCGACTTCGAGACGACGAGTATTTTCTGATCCCGACCGCTGAGGTTCCGCTGACGAACCTCCATCGTGAGGAAATTCTGTCGGACGGCCGTTTGCCGATCCGGTACACCGCGTACACGCCTTGCTTCCGGCGGGAAGCCGGTTCCTATGGCAAAGACACGCGAGGGTTGATTCGCCTGCACCAATTCAATAAGGTGGAACTGGTGGCCTTTGCCAAACCTGAAGAGTCCTATGAGGAGCTCGAGAGGCTGACTGGAGCGGCTGAGGCGGTGTTGCAGGGATTGGGACTGCCGTATCGCGTGGTCACGCTGTGCACCGGCGATATGGGGTTCGCGGCGGCGAAAACCTACGACCTGGAAGTCTGGTTGCCCTCTCAAGGCGCGTTTCGCGAGATTTCTTCCTGCAGCAACTGTGAAGCGTTCCAGGCGCGGCGTGCTAATATTCGCTATCGTCGTCAGAACGGCAAAACCGATTTGGTGCATACGCTGAACGGCTCCGGCCTCGCGGTGGGGAGAACGCTGGTAGCGATCCTGGAGAACTGCCAGCAGCAGGACGGGTCCGTGCTCATCCCCGAGGTCCTGCGACCATACGTGGGAGGCGTGGACCAAATCACGGGGCAAGGCTGAGGTTTAGGTTAAGGTTGAGTAGGTATCAAGAATTCACTCAGCCTTCACTCTAACCTGGATCTTAGGCTCGGAGGGGTGACGGAGTGGCCGAACGTGCCGGTCTTGAAAACCGGAGTCCGGGCAACTGGACCGTGGGTTCAAATCCCACCCCCTCCGCCACGCATCAAGTGCTCGGTGAAGACGAGTGGAACGGTGAGACATGATCTCCGCGCAGGTGGGGTGGGATTTGAACAGGGGGTTCTGAAGGGGGTGTGCCCCCTTCACGGGGAACGCGCGAGGGGGCTGGTCCCCTATTCCTCTGAGCCAGCCCCCGTCTCACCTATAACCACATCTCGCTAACCCAACGCATCAAAGGCCCTTTCCTACGCATCGACAAACTCGACTCGGAATAGCCTCCAACCTTTCCTCTCGATGCCAATAGGGTGCCCCGTTTGGAGGGGGCATCCCTGCCTTGGTATGGGGGATGCTACCTCCTCGGTATTTTCAGGCTCACCCAACTCTCTTATCTTCTGATGTGGTCACAAGTCCCTTCCAAATGGCTACGCAAATCGGTCCACAAAAAGCGAAATGCCGTGTGCAGGCACTCGTTGATGATGATCAGTACCACAGCAGGAGGGCTGTATGGGCAAAGAGATAGGGAGTGTCGGGACGATCCGAAAGGAACTGGACGGGAAAGCCTGTCCAGTCTGTGGCTGGGAGAAATACCAACTCGTCCTTCGATCCGATGCACGACCGGAAGGAGGCGCACTCTTTGCCCGGTGCAGCCGCTGTCACAAGCCAAGGGATTTTGCGGCGGATCTCCTGAAGATCAAGGCGAGTTGACACATGAGTGACTCCTGTTGCGATGGTGACCAAGGAGGTCAGGCACATGTTTCGAGAGACTGAGATCCAGCGTGTTGAGGTGTGGAGGCACGAATGGAGCTCCTCGCAACGCCTGCGCACGATGTTCCCAAGTGTGGCCACGTATCTGGTCTTTAAGGCTTCCGAGTGCCGGGAGTTCGGGAAGCTCCGGCCGAGACGAAAACAGGAACATCGCAGCAAAGCTCTCACGGGCTGATGGTCGCCCGAACGCCCCCGCCGTTGCCCGTCCGCCCTCAGAACCTTACCTTCACACCCCAGACGACCAAGCGCAATCTCTTGTGTGGACCCATTCCTCTGAGGTATCATCGAGCCCTGCTGCTGGCGTGGGATGTTCCCGTTTTTTCATCCTGCTCGGAGGTGACTCTGTAAGCTCACGGACATTGTTCGGTAGAAGCAAAGTACAGGTTGAAGTCTCTTGTTGCTGTGTGGAGAGGTGGCCGAGTGGCCGAAGGCAACGGTTTGCTAAACCGTCACAGGGTCAAAAGCCTTGTCGCGGGGTCAAATCCCGCCCTCTCCGCCATAAACAAACTGTCGCTGCGAAGCAGCAAACACAGAGTGCGGGATTTGAACGGGGGTTCTGAAGGGGATGTGCCCCCTTCATGGGGTGACCGGAGCGAAGCGTAGGCGCGAGGGGGCTGGCCCCCTAGCGGGAGCGCGTGCGCAGCACCGTAGCGCGACTTCAAATGCCCGCCCCCTCCGCCATCACATCCCTTCCTGTCCAGTTCTTGGCCACCTGAATCAAGCACGTCTGCGACCAACCCTTCTCAAGACCTCCTCTGTAGGCTGACCGTTCTGAGGCCGGTTTTCTTCCAAGGACCCTTCCTGTTCGTAGGGATGCAGCCCCATCTTTCGGGGGGACCACCTACTTTGTCGGAATTGTCGATCAGGCCAAATGCTTTTATAGTCAATGCTGTCACAGGCGGCCATGCGCGACAAGCAACACGAGGCCGTGTAGCGGTGATCGACACTCCTTCAGGAGGGCCCCATGCAGAAAATGCCCGGCAGAATAGAGAAGGTTCGTACGGAAGTCGGGAAAATCGGAAAGGTATGGAGTCAGTTGGAGGGCAAACCCTGCGCGGCGTGCGGATGGTTACGGTACTATATCGAATTTCGAGTCAAGGCGAGACAAGAAGAGGGCGGCCTTGTTGCTGTCTGTAACCGATGTCATAGAAAAGAGAAGTCGAGAGAAATGTGACAAGGCTCTCATCGATATAATCGGGAAATCCATAGTGCTCTGCAGCTGGGCAGCCTTGTGGCCCCCTATCCTTCAGGCCATTGCCAGCACGTGAATTCCCAGTCGTGTCCCTCTGCGGCCAGCGCACCAGCGTACCCAGGCTGGGGTGCGAGCGTCCTGACTAGCCATTTCGCATCTTCTTCAACGGCCTCAATAGTGGTCACCGTGGCAACTTGCTCTCTTGGAGCAATCGATACCTCGAACTGGTCCAAAGGAAGGGACAGACCAGTGCCCCTCGCTTTGATGTAGGCTTCCTTGCAGGTCCAATATGTGAAAAATTCTTCTGTCCGCATGTTCGCTGGCAGAGCACGGAGAGCATCGGTTTCACCGGCAGAAAAGAATCTCTCTGCGACCCTTGTATCATCAAGATCATAACGGATCTGTTCGAGATCAATGCCCACTTCTCTGTCACATGTCACCGCATAGAGGGCGAGACCATGGGAGTGGGACACATTGAAGCAGATGCGGCCACACTCAGAGTCACCGGCTAGTGCCGGCTTGCCGTGTGCACTGTAACGGAAGCGGAGCTGACGGGGATCCTGGCCGAGATACCGACCGAGGAGCACCCTGAGTAGCCCCCGAGCCGCAATAAAATGCTCTCGATGGATTGGAAAATGATAGCGCTCAGCTCTGATGCGTTCATCCGCTGAGAGGGTGTACTGGAGGCTCAACAGGTGTGGAGTCGATAGGGTCAAGGATACGCGCCATACGTGAATCATATGTCTGTCCAAGCAGAGGTGCTCTGGAGGAGAGAGCCAGACAAGATCTTGAGCATGGTCCATCGTACTGACCACTGTGCGCGGTTCACGGGAGAGGGGGCTACTTCCCTGAGAAACCATCCTCACCCACGGTCCCTGTCGAAGTCCTCTTGGCACCATATATATTCACCAAACCATCATCGGGCTGGCTCCATATGCCCACCACCCGTCCGCTATCTAACTTGATGACTTGATCTCCCAAATGAAAATACCGGTCATCGTGAGTCACCACCACAACGGCTTTACCTTTCGCCCGGAGTTCTGGTAAGAGCTGCATGTAAAAGATTTCTTTGTATTGGGGGTCCTGATCCGCTGCCCATTCATCAAAGACATAAATGGGACGATTCTCGAGGTAGGCTGTGAGTAGAGCAAGACGCTTGCGTTGCCCCTGAGAGAGGGCCGTGGTAGAGAGCTTCCCTTGAGAAACCTTGACCTTCTCAGCGAGCTGAAGCACAGCCAAGTATTTTCTTGCTTCGGCATCAACGTCCGGACTTGTGAGACCCAATAAATCGTCAAAGAGATAGAAATCGGAGAACACGACGGAGAAGTGTTGGCGATACCATTCCCGATTGTCGTCTGAAACCAACGCTCCGCCCATGTAGATCTTACCGGCTTGTGGAACATATAAACCAGTCAATAGCTTCACGAAGGTAGACTTGCCACTCCCATTTCCACCAACCACAAACACTATTTCACCAGGTCGTAGGCTAAGGGTAATGGGACCGAGGGAGAAGGTGTTATCCGGAATCCCCTCCTGGCGATAGCCAAATTCGACGCCATCCAAGTCTAAAGACTCCCACTGCTGGGCCGTGTTGACCGCAACGGACGGATTCTCGTCAGCGGCAGCAGGTGCCAGCGAGATACCCAAGTCCTCAAGTTTCTTCAGTGACACTTGACCGCGATAGAACGTCGGGAGGGCACCGATGATTCCCCAGATCGGATTCATCATATAGAGCGCAGCAAACACATAGCCCGTGAGGGCTTCGGCAGGGATATGCTCCAGTGCGGGAAGAGAAAAGAGCAATATCCCAATCATTCCATAGAACATCAGTTGGGTCCAACCTTCAAGCAGCCCGTATTGCGTACCCGCGATGAGGTTGTGGTGTTGAAAATGTTCTGCGGTGGATTTGATGTGTTTGGAGACAAAGGCGTCCCGACGAGCCTTGTGCAGCTTAAGCTCCTTGAGACCTTCGGTCAGTGCGCGAAAATGACCCAACAACCTGTCCCGGCTTTCACGCGCGCGATAGATCGCTTCAAAGGCCCTTGCGTGCAACACTTTGTAAATAAGAGCCCCTAGGAGGGTCATGGCGAGCATCCCAAGAAACACGGTCCAAGACAGCCAGGCGAGGTAGACTGAACATCCCACCAGCACGGCAAGGTTAATAGTAAGAGACGGAATGGTTTGAATGGCCCCAGCAATGACAAGCAAGTCGTCGGTAAGAGTGGTTAGGATGCGGGAAGTCCCCACAATCTCCATGCGACGAAAGGGCGAGGCAGTGATCTTTTTGCACAGGTCCAAACACAGCTCAAGAACCGTGCGCTGAGCAAAGCGAAGCAGGAGTGCCTGCGAAAGAGCATTGGTCCCAATTTTTCCAAGCGCGAGGGCCGCAAACGCCAAGACCAATGTTTTCGAGGTGATCCCTTCGTGATGCAGGGCAGTATTAATAAGGGCGACGAGACCGGCACTCAAAACCCCGCTGAGAAATCCCGCCAAGGCCACTAGGAGGCTCATGCCACGGGAGGCCTGGTAGAGGAAAAGGAGGAGCTTAATAGGTGTGGAGAGCATTACCGTTTCGCGCGTGCCTGCGCGAGAAGGGTTTTCAGGTGCCCTGCAAGGACTTGGACATGGGGTTTAACGAACAAACGACCGGAATCTTCGGCAGGGATCTGATCGGTGGAGTATCCATCCGCAGCCAGCGTGCCCCAGGCTAGCCGGGTATCTTGCGAAGGCGCGACGGGCCTGCTCGAAGCTAGAATGAGGGAGAGCCTTCCCGAGTACGGTTTTGGCCTATACCGAGCAGCGGCTTGGCGATTGGCATCAGAAACTCGGTCCCTATATAGCACTGCCCGGTCCCCTCTATACACATCGCCATACGCGACCATATCGCGGATAATGAGCATGCCCTGGCGCATGTAGGACGACCATTGGCCAGGTCTGAGCTGCAGTAAGACCCTTCCGTGTCTCGCAATGCCGAGAAGTAGGAATAACGACGGCCGTATCCAAAAGGGTACGGCAAAGCGAGGCACACGAAGAGAACTCGGCGGCCAGGTTTCTATCAGGGTAAGAAGAGAGACCTCGTGCCCTTGTTCCTGAAGCTGCTGGGCCATTTCATAGGCTACAACTCCTCCAATACAGGTCCCGCCAAGATAATAAGGCCCTTCGGGCTGAACCTGACGAATTTCGTTGATGTAATGAGCTGCCATGTCCTCAATCCTGGTGAACGGTTTCTCAATCCCATCCAGTCCCCGTGACTGCAGACCATAAAAGGGTTGATCAGGACCCAAGAGCTTGGCAAATTCAAGGAACCCAAGGACGTTGCCTCCCAACCCCGGAACCGCAAAGAACGGGGGAAGGCCACCACCAGTCTGAATGGCAATTAGAGAGTTCCAAGGCGCCGACCACGCTTCTTGTGTCAGAATGTCAGCCAACTGTTCAATGGTGGGAGCTTGAAACAGCGTTACCATGGGGAGGCGCCGTCCCAGTGATCTTTCGATTTCGCCGAAAATTCGCAATGCCAGCAGCGAGTGCCCGCCCAGTTCGAAGAAATTCTCGCGTACCCCGATACCACTGACGCCCAGCACCTGTTCCCAAATAGCCACCAGCTGAATTTCCAGCCGATTCCTCGGCGCGACCTGAGGTGTCGAGACCTCGGGCCGTACTTCATGAGGTGGCGGGAGCGCGAGTCGGTTCACCTTTCCGTTGGGGGTCAGTGGAAGCGCTTCCAATATCACGAATGCTGTGGGCATCATATAGTCCGAGAGCTGCTCTCTGAGTCGCTGTCGTAGTTCAGCGACGTTTGGCGTCTGTCCGTGCTGCGGGACCATATAGGCTACCAACCGCTTCTCCCCCGGTGTGTCTTCACGCGGCATCACCACGCACTGCTGGACCGTGGAGTCTTTGCTCAGCACGGATTCAATCTCGCCCAGCTCGACGCGGAATCCTCGGATTTTGATCTGGTGATCGGTCCTCCCAAGACACTCGATGCACCCATCGGGGAGCCACTTCGCCAGGTCTCCAGTCTTGTAGATCCGCTGCCCATCACGGATAAATGGACTGACGACGAACTTCTCGGCCGTTAAGTGCGGAGACGCAAAATATCCACGCGCCAACCCATCCCCTCCGATGCAAAGCTCGCCGGATATCCCAACCGGAACCGGTTGGAGCATGGAGTCAAGAATATAGACCTGCGTGTTGGCAATGGGTCGTCCGATCGACACAGGCCCTTCCCCAGATTCCACCTTGTTCACTGTCGACCAGATGGTCGTCTCAGTTGGACCGTACATGTTCCACACCGAGGCACCACGCTTCAGCAAGGCCTCGGCCAGATCACGCGATAGCGCCTCACCACCGCACAGGATCTTCAACCCTGGACTCCCTTCCCAGCCTGCTTGCAATAAGAGCCGCCACGTTGCCGGGGTCGCCTGCATCGTCGTTGCCCCTGTGCTGCGCAACAGCCTCATCAACCTCACTCCGTCCACCGCTTCCTCGCGGCTCACCAGCACCACGCGTGCTCCCGCCAACAGCGGGAGGTAGAGCTCAAGCCCCGCGATGTCGAAGGAGGGTGTCGTCACCGACAGCAGGACGTCCCGTTCCGTCAGGCCAGGCTCTCGACGCATCGACTCTAGACAATTCACCAGCGCCCGATGCTCAATCTCCACACCCTTGGGCTGCCCGGTTGACCCCGACGTGTATATCACATAGGCCAGGTTCCCCGGCTTCGCCATCGGCAAGAGATTTTCCGGGCTCTGGCGCCTAATGGCTTCCCACTCAGTATCGACCAGTACCAGATTCGCGCGGTGGTCCGGCAGACCCGCCACCAAGTTGCGTTGCGTCAGGAGAACCAATGCTTGACTATTCGCCAGCATGAATGACTGACGCTGGCTCGGAAACCCGGGATCCAGCGGTACATATGCTCCACCGGCCTTCATAATTCCGATCAGGCTCACCAGCATGTCGAGGGACCGCTCCATGCACACTGCCACGAGCACCTCCGGTCCCACACCCAACTGCTGCAGATGACGCGCGAGTTGGTTGGCCCGGGCGTTGAGCTGGCCGTAACTCAACGTCTCACCGTTGAAGACCGCCGCAACGGCCTGAGGCGTCCGCGCTGTCTGAGCCTCGATCAACTGCGCGACGCAGGTCTCCGGATAGTCTGCTTGCGTGTTGTTCCACTCCACTAGGATCTGCCGTCGTTCGCCTTGCGCCAACAACTGTAACTCAGAAATCCGCAATTCCGGTCCAGCCACAATCGACTCGAGCAAGGTCCGATAGTGTCTAAGTATGCGGGCCGCCGTCGTGGACTCAAAGAGATCCGTATTAAACTCAAGATGGACCTTCCGCGATATAACTGGATCAATCGTGAGGCTCAGGTCGAACTGGGCCGCGCCTCGGTCGATCTCGAAAGGGGTCCACGAGAGATGTTTAAAATCGACTCTCCCCAAAGGCGCATTCGCAAAATTGAAAAGCACCTGTACGAGCGGAATGCCGCCAACATCCCGGTTGGGATGGAGCTCCGCGACCAGTTTCTCGAAGGGCAGGTCCTGGTGCCCATACGCCCCGAGGGCCACGTCACGCACGCGAGCGAGTAGCTCCCTGAACGCCGGGGCACCCGAAAGATCCGTGCGCAGAACCAAGGTGTTCACGAAACTCCCGATCAGTCCCTCGATTGCGAGCCAGTGGCGGTTAGCGATCGGAGATCCGATCGCGATGTCCTCCTGGCCCGTGAAACGATGAAGAAGCGTCAGGAAAGCGGCAAGGAAGGTCATGTAGAGGGTCACACCCTCGTTCAGGCTCAACCGCTTCAATCCCTCGACCAGTGATCTGGGGAGATCTAGGGAGAGGTAGGTGCCGCGAAAGGTCTGAAGAGCCGGCCGAGGGCGATCGCTCGGGAGGGCCAACACAGGAATGCCCACAAGCTGCTTCTTCCAATACGACAGCTGAGATTCTAGCACTTCACCGCGCAGCCATTGCCGCTGCCAATGGGAGAAATCGGCATATTGGATGGAAAGCGCCTGACCGGAGGTGACATGTCCCTCACAGAAATTGTTATAGCACTGGACCAACTCTCGGCCGATGACCCCAAAGGACCATTGATCCGAGATGATATGATGCATGGTCACTGCCAAGACGTGATCTTCGTCACCAAGCTCCACGATCAGTGCTCTTACGAGGGGCCCTTTGGTCAAGTCAAATGGATGACGTGCTTCGTCGGTCACTGCTCGCACCGCTTCCTCCATCCGACGATCTTGGGGCAAGCTCCGCAAATCAATTTCCGATACCTTCAAAGTGAACGACGGGTGAATCACCTGCGTGAGTCTACCGCCGATTTCGGTAAAGGTCGTTCGAAGCGACTCATGGCGCTTGACCAGTTGGTCCACGCTGAATGTAAGGGCCGCTTTGTTCAATGGCCCTGCCAAGCGGACCGCGGCAGGTATATTATAGGCGGAGCTTTCAGGCGCCAGCTGATGAAGGAACCAGAGGCGTTCTTGCGCGAAGGAAAGGGACAGTTCACCTTCTCGAGAAACCGGCTTCAGGGGGGGGGCGGAAGAGTCAGTCTGGCCCTCTCTGCGTGTGAGCGCGAGGCGCTCGGCCAACCTCGCGACGGTTGGGGCCTCGAAGAGGACGCGGAGGGGAACCTCTATCTGAAAAATCTCGCGTATACGGGAAACCACCTGAGTGGCGAATAAAGAGTGGCCACCTAATTCGAAGAAGTTATCATGGATGCCGACCTCCTTCAGGTCGAGAATCTCCCCCCACATTTCGGCCATCGCCTGTTCAATGGGATCGCGCGGGGCCACATAGACTGTCTTCAGGTTAGGAAGCCGCTCACGGCTATCGCTCGGTGCCAACAGGGCCCGACGGTCGACTTTGCCGTTGGCTGTCAATGGCAGGGCATCCAACTCGACAAATGCCGAGGGCACCATATATTCGGGAAGCCGTGTTTTCACAAAATCCCGGGGATCGCTCGACGACAGGTTGGTTCGTGGTTCTCCAACGAGAAAAGCCACGAGCCGCTTGTTTCCGGGGAGGTCCTCTCGGACAACAACCACAGCCTCTCGTATGGCCGGGTGCGTGCCAAGCACCGCCTCGATCTCCCCGAGCTCAATCCGGAAGCCACGGAGCTTGACCTGGTAGTCTATCCGACCCAGGTACTCGAGATTCCCGTCTGACCGCCATCGGGCCATGTCACCAGTCTTGTAGAGGCGCGAGCCCGGTCCTTTGCTGAAGGGGTTTGGAATGAACTGCGCGGCGGTTAGGTCAGGCCGTTCCAGATAGCCTCGAGCAAGGCCAGCCCCCCCGACGTACAATTGGCCATGGGCACCGATAGGAACCGGCTGCAGGTGCTCATCCAAGACGTAGACCTGGGTGTTTCGAATGGCATGCCCAATTGGCACCTCCAGAAAATCAAGAGCGGACGCGGGTTCATGGGATAAGTCGCACATTGTAGTTGCAACGGTCGCTTCCGTTGGGCCGTATGTATTCACAAGCCGCACCCCGCTCCCAACACGCTCCAGCCAGGTCACTAACGGCTGACGAAGCGCCCGTTCGCCACCGATGAGCACTGTGTGTATGGAAGGAGGGAACACCAACGATTCTGCGCTAAGCCGTAATGTCAGCTCATGCCAATAGGCGGTCGGAAGGTCAAGCACAGTCAGTCGCCACTCGTGGCACTTCTGGAGAAACTGAGGGACGGAATTCAGCATCGAATCCGTACGGAGGACCAGCGTAGCCCCCCTTAACAGACAAGGAAATATCTCTTCGGCCGCTGTATCGAAGCTGATCGAAGAAAACTGGAGCACGCGATCACCGGGAGCCAGACCAATCTCATCACTAACGGCCTCGGTGTAGTTGACCAAAGACCCATGCTCGATCATCACGCCTTTAGGTTTTCCCGTTGACCCAGATGTGTAGATCACGTAGGTTAAGTTCTCCGTTGTCACGCCGCTCGTAGGACGTTTCTCGCTCTCCGTAGCAATGACCTCCCACTCACTGTCCAGGCAGACTACACGCACCCCATGTGTTGGAAGATCGGCTCGAAGTTTATGCTGGGTCAGCACGACCGGCGCTCGGGCATTGTCCAGCATGAAGGCGAGCCGCTCCTTAGGATACGCCGGATCAAGTGGCAGGTACGCTCCACCCGCCTTGAGGATGCCGAATAGACCCACAATCATCTCCAACGATCGCTCCACACAGATTCCCACGAGCACCTCTGGGCCTACGCCAAGCCTTTGCAGATAATGCCCTAGCTGATTGGCTCGTCTATTGAGCTCGAGGTAGGTGAGCTGCTGGTCTTCAAACATGACTGCCCTGGCTTCCGGTGTACGCTCCACTTGGACCTCGAACAGCTTATGAATACACCGGTTGCCAGGAGACTCCGTCTTCGTGTCATTCCATGCGACCAGGAGCTGGTGCCGTTCATCTGCGGTCATAAGCGGGAGCTCCGAGATTCGCTCTTGGGGCTTCGCCACAATGCCCTCCAGCAGCGCCAGAAAATGTCCGATCATCCGTCTGATGGTCGTAGCGTCATACAAGTCGGTGCTGTATTCGAAATTGCCATACAGCTGTTTGTGTCCGTCGAAAATTTCAACTGTCAGGTCAAACTGCCCTGTCTGTTGCGGGATGGCAAATGGTTCTAACTGAAGTTCCAGGGCATCTGCTGTGGTTCCATGTTTCCCTACAACGACAGCATCGTCCAGTTCTTGGAATGGCTTGAACTGCTGTAACACAAACATGACTTGCGCCAGAGACGAGCGGCTTGGGTCACGGGTTCGTTGGAGTCGCTCGACCAACAGGGGGAACGGGTAATCCTGATGCTCGATTGCCGCCAGCACGGTATGGCGAACGTTCCCGAGAAGCGATTTGAATGTTGGATTGTCGGAGAGATTTCCGCGTAGGACAACGAGATTGACAAAATCCCCCACGGTCCGAGCAAATGCAGCTCGACTTCGACCCAACATGGGAGATGCTATCAGGAGGTCTTCTTGACCGGTGTACCGGTACAACAAGACTTCAAAGGTTGCCAAGAGGATTGTGTACAGAGTTGTGCCCTCGGCCTTCGCGAGTGCCCTCAGCTTTCGAGTCAGCTCCATACCCACAGTGAAGGCGTGAGAGGCGCCATTAGCAGTCTGCACCGGCGGTCGTGGCCGATCGTGGGGAAAATCTAATACCGGTAATTCGCTCGCTAGCTGCTGTCGCCAGTACTCCCAAAGCCGCTCCCCTTCAGGTCCAGCCAGCATCGCACTCTGCCAGCGAACATAGTCCGTATACTCAGCATCCGGAGGAGGAAGAGATGACAGAACGTGGCCTTGCTGCGCCTCACAGAACAGGCAGAGGTCTTGCACGAGCACCCTCATGGACCAACCGTCCACTGCGATATGGTGGGCTGCTAAGAGCAGGATGGCCTCTTTCGTCGAACGGGTGAACAGGTGTGCCCGCCACAGGGGTCCGCGTGTAAGATCGAAGGGAGCCTCCGAGGCACCGACTATTCTTGTCTTTAACTCATCCCAACTCCAGAGCGACGCGTCCGCCTCCTCAACGTGGACCGACGGATAGGCGTGCACCTGTTGAATCGGAACCCCATCGCTAACTCCATAGGTCGTCCGAAGCATCGCATGGCGATCAGCCAAGGCCTCGAGCGCCTGTCGGAGAGCTAAACCCCTTATTGTGGTGGGAAGGGGGACCGCAATCGCCGCGTTGGAAGCCGGGCTTTCTGGTGCTAGCTGGTGCAGGAACCAGAGAGCCGACTGATTGTGGGACAGGGGATGCCCAGCCACTGCCTTCGAAGCTGCCCGCGCCTGAATGATCGGAAGAGTTGGAGGACCCATGAGCTGGGCAAGCACTTGAGTCGCAAGCTCTTTGATTGTCAGACCTTGGAGCAAGCTGGAAAGCGGCAGACAGACTCCGAACCGCGTCTCGAGTTCATACATAAGCTCGGCAGCCCTCAAGGAATCGAGTCCGAGTGTGTTCAGTGGCTGCCGCTGCGTGAACCGAGACGGGGCTATTCTTAACGCCTTGCTAACGGACTCCTGGAGGCACGATTCCAAAAGGGTGTTCCGCTCTGCTGCGGGTAAGGCGAGAATAGTGTCTCGAGTCACACTCTCATGACTTCCTTCCAGGTCGGCGGAGTCGAGAATACTGCTCCCGATTACCGCTAAGCGATTCGAAAGGAACGCGTCTCTGCAAGCTCGGCGTTGAATCTTTCCACTGGATGTTTTCGGAACGCTCCCAGCTCTGACGAGAATCACGGCGTACACATGTAACTCGTGTTGATCTGCGACAGCCTGTCGAATCGTCCCGGCTATCTCGTCGATGTTGGGGGTCTTGATGCGACGCTCGACCTCCTGTATAAGCACCAGTTGTTCTTCGTTTCCTGCCTCAATTGAAAAGGCCGCACCGCGACCGGGCCGGAGCGCTGAATGACTCTGTTCGACCGTCCTCTCGATATCCTGAGGGTAATGATTTCTGCCACGGATAATGATGAGGTCCTTGAGTCGTCCTGTGACAAAGAGCTCACCATCTTTCATGAATCCCAGATCCCCCGTGCGGAAGAATGGTCCCTCGCCGGTATCGGCTACGTACGCTCCGAAGGTGTCCTTTGTCTCTTCAGGCCTATTCCAATACCCCTGGGACACGCTGGGAGATGAGAGCCAGATCTCTCCGACTTCGTTGGCTCCACATCGTGTGAAAGAGATTGGGTGAACTATCGCCACCGTAGTGTCTCCAATCGGGTGACCACAGCCCATCATGGTTCGTACGCCTTTCGTGCGCTTGGCAGTATCGACGATCCGCCCCTGTTCCAATGCACCCGCATCAAGGTCGCGCGACACAGGCAGGTCGCTTTGGCGTCTGAGTGACACCAGAAGCGTAGACTCTGCTATGCCATACGCCGGATAGAAGGCCTGCCTCTCGAATCCACAGGGCTCAAAGGCTTCAAGAAAACTGCTCATGGTGTCTTTTCGGATGGGTTCCGCGCCACAACTGGCCACACGCCAAGAGCTAAGATCCAAGGAAGTTCGCTGCTCCGGCGTGGTCTTCCGAACGCAGTAATCATAGGCAAAGTTGGGCCCCCCGCTCTCGGTAACTCGATAGTGTGAAATCGATTCCAGCCAGTGAATTGGTCGCTTCAGGAACGCGAGTGAAGACATCACATAGGCGGGGATGCCGACGTAGAGCGGAAGGAGGAGCCCTTGAACAAGACCGTAATCATGATAGTACGGCATCCATGTCAACGACAAGCTATGCTCGTCATAAAAGCACAATTGACGGATGGAGCCACAATTCTGCATGAGATTTCGGTGGCTAATCATGACTCCTTTGGGCGTAGAAGTAGATCCCGACGTATATTGGAGGTATGCCAAGGCCTCGCGGGCTATCGGACGGTCTTCCCACTTTTCGGCCCACTCCATGTCAGTCGCTTCGGTCATCAGCCATTGTGCGGCATCCATTTGGGGAAGCTCCGAACGCACCCCCTCAATCCCGGAGATACCTTGAGCTGTGGTCATGACTAACGATACCTGGGCGTCCTTGGCAATTCCCTGGAGCCTGGGAAGGGTCTGTGTCAGTCGAAAAGGGTCAAGCGGCGGCGCTGGGACGGCGATCACACCGGCGTACAGGCAACCAAAAAATGCGCACACAAAGTCCA
>Ga0184637_10001290_pt1 | contig 17229 bp, 16 predicted proteins | sample PLM3_127_b2_FD_133143 | JGI IMG/M metagenome (GOLD analysis project Ga0184637, IMG submission 133143) | Groundwater sediment microbial communities from an aquifer in East River, Colorado, USA - PLM3_127_b2 | ecosystem: Environmental > Terrestrial > Soil > Riparian zone | place: USA: East River...
CCGGCCAACCGAGCTACGGGCGCTGAAGGTTTAAGGCGGCGCCGAGCTCGCGACCGGAAGGTTCTACGGGGGCCGGTGCGGCCCCCGGACCCCCGGCCAACCGAGCTACGGGCGCTGAAGGTTGCGGCGGGCGGCGCGTGAAGCGGCGAAAAGGTGGGTGAGTAAAGGGGCTCGAACCCTTAACCCCCGGATCCACAGTCCAGTGCTCTACCGATTGAGCTATACTCACCGTAAACATTGGCGCGCCCGGAGGGAGTCGAACCCCCGACCCGCGGCTTAGAAGGCCGCTGCTCTATCCAACTGAGCTACGGGCGCGTCGTTGCGCTCCGGGCCGCGTACCCACGACCGCTCCAGCGGGGAGCCGCCTGGGCGACGGGCTCCCGGCCATCCCATCCATGTCAAAGATCGGGGCGGCGGGATTCGGACCCGCGACCTCCTGCGCCCAAGGCAGGCGCGCTACCAGGCTGCGCTACGCCCCGGACACCGAAGGGCCCGAAGCCCTTGCCGTTTCCGAGAACGCACGTCTCTAGCCTTTCGCCTCGCGAACGTCAAGGCGCACCCGCGCCAGCACCGGGCGGAGACGCGCGAAGGCCTCGCCGCGATGCGAGAGCGCGTCCTTCTCGTCCGGCGCGAGCTCCGCCATGGTGCGTGCGCCGCCCGCCCGCTGCTCCGCGTCGGGGACGAAGAGCGGGTCGTAGCCGAACCCGCCCGAGCCCCGCCGCGCCTCGGCGATGCGTCCCCGGCAGCGCCCCGTCACGCTCTCCAGGATCCACCCGTCCGGCCGCGCGAGCGAGAGCACCGCGACGTACTCGGCGCCGCGGCGCGCGGGGGGCAGGCCGGCGAGGGCGGCGAGCAGCTTGTCGTTGTTCCGCTCGTCGCGCGCGGCCCGGCCCGCGATCGGGCCGAGCTCGGCGGCGGCCGCCTCGGCGAGGTCACAGACCGGGCTCGCCGGCGCGGGGCCCGGCTCGAGCTCGGACCACCGCGCCGAGAGGACCCCGGGCGCGCCGCCGAGCGCGTCCACGCAGAGCCCGGAGTCGTCGGCGAGCGCGTGCAGGCCCGAGAAGCGCGCACAGGCGGACGCCTTCTTCTCGGCGTTGGCCTGGAACGTCGCGCCGTCCTCCTCCACCTCCGGCGGCAGGCGACCGAGATCGTCCGGCGAGACGACGCGGATCGAGAGGCCCGCCACGAGGCGCCGCAGCTCGCGCAGCTTGCCGGGGTTGGTGGTGGCGAAGAAGAGCTCCAGCAGCTCCTCGGTGTCGACCCCGACCGCCACGTCCTACCCCTTCAGCACCGCGTCCTGCAGCTCCTTGAGCCGCCCGATCCCCTCCAGCGCGACGTCCATCATCCGATCGAGGTCGGCGCGGGGGAACGGCTTGCCCTCGGCGGTCCCCTGCACCTCCACGAGCGCGCCGTCCCCGGTGGCGACCACGTTCATGTCGACCTCGGCGGTCGAGTCCTCGGCGTAGTCGAGGTCGAGGCAGACCTGGCCGGCGACGATGCCCACCGACACCGCGGCGACGCTCCGCACGAGCGGGTTCCGGACGAGCGGCTTCTTCGCCTGGATCCGCCGCACCGCGAGGGCGAGCGCGACGTAGCTGCCGGTGATGGCCGCCGTCCGCGTCCCGCCGTCCGCCTGGATGACGTCGCAGTCGAGCGTGACGGTGCGCACCCCGAGCGCGCGGAGGTCCACGGCGGCCCGCAGGGCCCGCCCGACGAGCCGCTGGATCTCGAGGGTGCGCCCCTGCTGCTTGCCGCGCGAGGCCTCGCGCTGCATCCGGTCGTGGGTCGAGCGCGGCAGCATCCCGTACTCGGCCGTCACCCAGCCGGCGCCGGTGCCCATCACGTGCGGCGGCACCTTCTCCTCGACCGACGCCGTGCAGAGCACGTGGGTGTCGCCGAAGCGGGCGAGGCAGGAGCCCTCGGCGTGCTTCGACACGCCCGGCTCGAGGGCGATCTTCCGGAGCTCCCGCTCACCGCGGCCGTTCGTGCGCATGGGGCGGCGAGATAGCACGGCCCCCGCGAGCGCGCCACGGGAGGCGGCCCGCGACGGCGTGATCTCCTCGCCGCCTCCCGCGCGAAGCCGGACGTGCCGGGCCACCCGCCGCCCCCGACGCAGCGCCGAGGCGCCCTGGCCGCGCTACCGGCTCGCCCGAGTCTCGCGGCGGAACGCGGCCACGCCGGCCGCGACCGCGTCGGCGATCCGATCCTGGTACGCCGCGGTCCGCAGGAGGGCGGCCTCGGCCTGGTGCGAGATGAAGCCGACCTCGAGCAGCACGGCCGGCATCCGCGCGCCCGCCAGCACGTAGAACGGCGCCTGCTTCACGCCGCGGTCCTCGGCGCCGAGGCCCGCCACGAGCCGGTCGTGCACCGCGTAGGCGAGGCGGGAGGAGCCTGCGAGCGCGTCCTGGTCCTCGAGGTCGGACAGGATTGCCGCCACCGGATCGCGGGGGTCGGGCTCCGGCTCTCCCGCGAGCCGGTCGGCGTTCTCGCGGGCCGCGACCGCCTTGGCCGACGCGTCGGTCGCGCCGGCCGAGAGGAAGTAGGTCTCGACGCCGGCGTGGTGCCGCCGCTGCTCGGCGGTGGGCATCGAGTTCAGGTGGACGGAGACGAACAGGTCGGCGCGGATGGCGGTGGCGATGGCCGCGCGGTTCGCGAGCGGGACCGAGATGTCGCCCGTCCGCGTGAGCACCACCTTAGCGCCCTGCTTCCTCAGGCGGGCGGCGATGCGGCGCGCGATCTCGAGGGCGAGGTCCTTCTCCCGGTCGCCCGCCGGCGAGATCGCCCCCTCCTGCTCGCCGCCGTGGCCGGGGTCGATCACCGCGACGAAGGCGGGACCGCGGGCGGCCGTGGTGAGCGCGAGGGCGAGCGCGGCGATCCCGGCGAGCATCGGCCGCCGAGTCTAGCAGAGCGACCTAGAGGACCTCGATGCGCGGAGGATCACCCGCGACCACATCTCCGACCACCGCCGCCTCCACGCCGGCCCGCGCGAGCTCGGCGCGCAGCGCGTCCACCCGGGCCGGATCGACCGCCGCGAAGAGCCCGCCGTTGGTCTGCGCGTCGGCGAGCACGATCGGCGTCGTGGGGTGGAGCCCCGCCGCGAACGACACGTGCGGCGTCACCCACCGGAGGTTGGCCCGCGAGCCCCCCGGCACGACCTCCTGCGCGGCGAGGTCGCGGACGCCGTCGAGGACCGGCACCGCGTCGGCCCGGAGCCGCAGCCCCACGCCCGAGCCCTCCGCCATCTCCCAGCCGTGGCCGAGCAGGCCGAAGCCGGTCACGTCGGTGAGGGCATGCACGGCGCCGCTCGCGGCGAGCACCTCGCCCGCCGCGCGGTTGAGCGCGCTCATCACCTCGATGGCCCGGTCCACCAGCGCGGCGGACGCCTTGCCGCCCTTGATGGCGGTGGTGCAGATGCCGGATCCGAGCGGCTTCGTGAGGAGGAGCACGTCCCCGGGGCGCGCGCCGACGTTCCGCAGGATCCGGTCCGGGTGGACCATCCCGGTGACGGCCATGCCGAACTTGGGCTCGGGGTCGTCGATGCTGTGGCCGCCCAGGATCGGCGCGCCGGCCGCCTTCGCGGAGTCGGCGCCGCCGCGCAGCACCTCGCCGAGCAGCTCCATCGGCAGCGTGTTGACCGGCCAGCCGACGAGGTTCAGGGCGAAGAGCGGCCGCGCGCCCATGGCCCAGATGTCGGAGAGTGCGTTGGCGGCGGCGATGCGGCCGAACCAGTACGGGTCGTCCACGACGGGGGTGAAGAAGTCCACCGTCTCGACGATCGCCTCGGTGGCCGAGATCCGGTACACGGCCGCGTCGTCGCGCGTGTCGTGGCCGACGAGCGCGTTCGGGTCCTCGACCTTCGGGAGGGCGCGCAGGACCTGCGCGAGATCCGCCGGGCGGATCTTGCAGGCTCAACCCGCCCCGTGGCTCAGGCTGGTGAGCCGTACCTGCTTCTCGCCGCTCATGCCTGACCCTTTAACCTAGGGGGTCCCCGCGATCGACAGGTACATCTCGGCGTTCCGGTTGCCGGGGGAGATCTCGAGCACGGCGCGCCACTGCTTCACCGCCTCGTCCTTGCGACCGGCCGCGTAGAGCGACAGCCCGAGGTTCAGCCGGGCGGGCACGAAGGTCGGGCTCTGCCGGATCGCCTCCTCGTACTCGCGGATGGCGTGCTCCCGCTCGCCCGCGTCCCGCAGCGCGCCGGCGAGCTTCGCTCGGATGTCCACGAAGGCCGGGCCGAGCGCGAGCGCGCGGCGGTACTCCTCGATCGCCTCCGGGTACTGGCCGGCCGAGAGGTACACGTCGCCGATGTCGGCGTACATGTTGGCGAGCTTGCCCTGCACGAACCGGTCGAGCTTGCCGTGGGTCGCCCCCGAGCGGGAGAGCGCGTGGCGATAGGTCTCCTGCGCCTCCTTGTACTTGCCGGTGTCGTTGTACGTGACGGCGAGGTTGAGCGCCGCGTCGGTGTACCCGGGGTTGATCCGCAGCGCGGCCTCGAAGGCCCGGAGCGCTTTCTGGTACTGCCCCTGGTCGTGGTAGATGACGCCGAGCATGTTGTAGACGTCGGCGAACGACTGGTTCTGCTCGACGATCTGCGTCAGGTACTGCTCGGCGAGCCCGTACTCCTTCTTCAGGTAGTAGCCGCGGCCGAGCGCGAGGGCCTGCTTCAGGGTGTCGTCCATGGGCGGGAGCCTCCGGCGGCGGAGTGTAACAGGCAACGGGAGGCGGGCGGCGGCCGAGAAGCCGCCGGCGCGGAGCCCGCTTCACAGCCCCGAGACGATCCGCCAGTGGCCGTCCTCGAGCGCGAGCGCGTAGACGGCGCGGCGCGCCTCGGACGGCGCGCCCGGCCGCTCGACCTCGTGATCCTCGCCGACGGTGGCGGTGTCCCGCTCCACCCGGATCTGCCAGCCGAGGATCCGCACGGCGGCGCCCGGCGTGGTCGCCGCGGCGCGCAGCCGCGCCACCGCCGCGGCCTTGCCGCCCGGGTCGCCGAAGCGCTCCGACAGGAGCCGCCCGTGCCCGTCCACGTCGCCCGCGGCGAGCGCGTCGGCCCGCCGGAAGAGCACCGCGAGCACGCCGCGCAGCCGCGCGAACTGCTGCCCGTCGGCGCACCAGCCCGCCGCCGTGCACGGCGTCAGCGTGAACGCCTCGCGGCCGATGTAGCCGACCCGCGCCTGCTCCTCCCGCCACACCACCCGGCCCTCCGCCTCCACCACCGCGACCACGCGGGCCTTGCCGGCCTCCATCGCCACCTGCACGTCGCCGTAGCGCACGTCGGAGAGCTGCGCCGTGCCGCCCGCGCGGAAGCCGTAGACGTCCGGCAGGCGGGCGCGTCGCTGCGCGGCGAGCGCCTCGCGCACCTGCGTGTCGGGGCTCGTCACCGCCGCCCGCCCGCAGGCGCGCAGCTCGCCCCAGGAGAGGAAGACGAGCGCCGCCGCGGCGAGCGCGAGGCCGGCCGGCACGAGGTGCGGGGCGCCGACCCGCGCCGCGCGCTCGCGCCGGCGGGAGACGTCCACCCCGCCCAGCCCGCGCGCGCGGGGCGCGCCCTCCGGCGGCTCAGCGGAGGGAGGCAAGGAGCCTCTCGGCCTCCGCCCGCCGCGCGTCCCCGGGGTGCTTCGCGATGAGCTTCTGGAGGGCGGTGCGAGCCCGGTACTTCTCGTCGAGCTCGACGTAGGAGCGGGCGAGCTTGAAGAGCGCCTCGGGCTCGTAGCGCGTGCCGGGGAACTTCTCGACGAGCGTCTCGTAGCGCCCCGCGGCGCCGGCCCAGCGCTTCCGCTTGAAGTAGAACTCCGCGACGTACCACTCGTGCGCCGCGAGCCGCCCCTCGGCGTCGGCGAGGTGCCGCTTCGCCTCGGCGGCGTAACGCGAGTCGGGCCGGGTCTGGACGAAGTCGCGCAGCGCCGTCACGGCCTTGTCCACCTGGCGCTGGTCCTTCTCGTAGGAGGGTGGGAACAGGGCGAAGTCGCCCGGCGCGTCCCGCAGGTGGGAGAGGCCGGTGCGGAACTCGGCGTACTCGACGTCCTCGTGCGTCGGGTGGAGCTGCACGAACTGCTGGTAGGCGTCGGCCGCCTCGAGGAAGCGACCCTGGTCGTACTTGAGGTCGGCGAGCCGGAGCTCCGACAGCGAGGAGAACTTGCTGAAGGGGTACTTCGTCTTCACGTACTCGAAGAACTTCACCGCCTCGATCCAGTTCTCGTCCTTCGCCTCCTCGAGCCCGGCCTGGTAGTTCTCCTCGGCGCTCGGCCGGTACTTGAGCTGCCCCGTGAAGGTGACGTTCTTCGACGCGCACGCGGCGAGCGCGGCGAGGGCGAGGGCGAAGGCGAGGGGGGTCCGGCGCATGGGGCGGGGAGGATAGCAGAGGGTCCCCCCGCGCGCAGCGGCCGCGGCGCGCGCTAGTCGGCGTCGGCGAACGTCCCGATGACGCTCGCGACCACCGACCCCGCGAACCCGCGGCCGAGCAGGAAGCGGGCGAGCCGCGCCCGGTCCCGGTCGTCGAGCGCGTCCAGCGGAAGACCGCGGGCGCGCTGCTCGGCGAGCGCGCGGCAGAGGGCGAGCTCCCCGCCGGCCTCCTCGGCCAGCGCCGAGCCCACCGCGGCGCGCGCCTCGGCGGTGGGGACGCCCGCCGCGACGAGCCGGCGCTCCGCGAGGCGAGGGCCGGCGCGGCCGCGGCCGAGGAGCGCCCGCGCGCGGGCGCGCGCGAAGGCGGCGTCGTCGAGGTAGCCGAGGCCGCGCAGCCAGCCGAGGACCGCGTCCGCCTCGGCCTCGAGCCCGTCCTTGGCGAGCCGCGCGCGGACCTGCGCCTCCGTCCGCGCCGCGAAGGCGAGGTACCGGAGCGCGATCGCCTTCGCGCGGGCGAGGGGGGTCTCGGCCATGGGCCGAGATTCGCTCAGAACCGCTCGATCTGGAAGTCGTCGTCCGCGGCGGGCGCGGCCGCGGGGCCGGCGGCCGGGCGCTGCGGGACGCCCTTCGCAGGCGTCATCCGGCCGACCGGCGCCGGCGCGCCGGGCGCGGCCGCCCCGGGCGGCGGGCGCGGCGGGCCGGCCGGGCCGGGCCGGGCCGGGCCGGCGGCCTGCGGCGGCGCCTCGACCGGCCTCTCGAACCCGTCCCACTTCGAGTCGCTCGTGCCCGAGATGCCCGAGACGCGCAGCGCGAAGTCGTCGGGGTTGGTCGCCTGGCGCAGCGACTCCTCGTACGAGACGAGGCCGCCCTTGAGGAGCGCCATCAGCGACTGGTCGAAGGTCTGCATCCCGTAGGAGACGTGCCCCTGGGCGATGGCCTCGGGGATCTCCTTGGTCCGGTCCTTGTCCTCGATGAGCTCGCGCACCCGTCCGGTGGCGAGCAGCACCTCGATGGCGGGCACGCGCCCCTTGCCGTCGGCGCGCGGCACGAGCCGCTGGCTGATGACGGCGCGGAGCACGGTGGCGAGCTGGAGCCGCACCTGCTTCTGCTGGTAGGGCGGGAAGGCCGAGATGATGCGGTTCACCGTCTCGGTCGCGTCGAGCGTGTGGAGCGTCGACATGACGAGGTGGCCGGTCTCCGCGGCGGTGAGCGCGGTCTCGATCGTCTCGAGGTCGCGCATCTCGCCGACCAGGATCACGTCGGGGTCCTGGCGCAGCGCGCTCTTGAGCGCCTGGCCGAAGCTCATCGTGTCGACGCCCACCTCGCGCTGGTTCACGATCGACCGCTTGTCGCGGATGAGGAACTCGATAGGGTCCTCGATCGTCATGATGTGGCAGGTCTCGGTCGCGTTGACGTGGTCGATCATCGCCGCGAGCGTGGTGGACTTGCCGGAGCCGGTGGTGCCGGTGACGAGGACGAGGCCGCGCTGCTCGCCGGCCACCTTCTCGAGCACCTTGGGCAGCATGAGCTGCTCGATCGACTGGATCTTGAAGGGGATGACGCGGAGGACCGCGCCGATGGTGCCGCGCTGCTGGAAGATGTTGACGCGGAACCGGCCGAGGCCGGGGACGCCGTAGGCGAGGTCCACCTCGTTCGTCTGCTTGAACTTCTCCTTCTGGTAGTCGTTCATGATCCCGAAGGCCATCCGCGCGATCTCCTCGGGCGGAAGCCGGCGCGCGTCCTTGAGCGGCACGAGCGCGCCGTCCACCCGGAACATCGGCGGGAGCCCCGCCTTGAGGTGGATGTCGCTCGCGTTCGCTCGCAGTGCGACCTGCAGGATCTCGTTCAGTTCCATCGACTGGCGAGGGTAGCACCGGGATCCAGCCGTTTCCATGTCGCACGGGCGCGGTGCGCGGTCACGTTTCACCAGGCGTCGCGGGGGGCGGGTCGGGGGGTGTAGGCGGTCGTGCGAGGCGCGCCACCTCGCGCCGACGGCGCAGGAGATCGACGAGCGCGGCGCGGCGCACGAGCGCGGAGACGGCGCCGACCCCGACGCTCGCCGCCACCATCGCGGCGTGCGAGAGGACCGCCAGCGCGGCCGCGTCCTCGCCGCTCGCGCCCAGGCGGCGCGCCGCCCAGGCCGCGAGCCCCCAGTACACCCCTGCACCCACCGGCAGCCCCGGCGTGAGCTGACCGAAGGTGATGACCGCCACGAGCAGCGCGCCGCCGGCTGCGCTCGCCTCGACCCCCGCCGCCCGGAGCGGGAACCCGTAGGCGACGGCGGAGGTGAGCGCCGGCCCGAGCGCGGCGAGCAGCGCGAGGGCCAGCCGCCGCCCTCCCGCGACGCCGGCCCGCGGCGCGCGCGCGGCGAGGCGCTCGGCGGCGGCGGCGGCGGGCCGGACCGCTCGCTCCAGAACGTCCTCATCGCGCGCGCGGGCGGGGGTGGACGTGCGGGTGCTCGCGCCGGGGTCGCACCACGACGTGCCGCTCGTGCACGCGTGACCGTGCCCTGACTGTAGGAAACAAACGCCGACGGCCGGCGCCCCGGAGGGCAGCCGGCCGTGCGGTGCGGCGAGGCGCGCGGGACGGGGCCTAGCGCTTCGAGAACTGGAACCGCTTGCGGGCGCCGGGGCGGCCGTACTTCTTCCGCTCCACCGCGCGCGCGTCGCGGGTCATGAAACCGGCCTTCTTGAGGATGGGCCGGAACTCCGAGTTCAGCTCGACGAGCGCGCGGCTGATGCCGTGCCGGATCGCGCCCGCCTGCCCGGAGAGCCCGCCGCCCGCCGCCGTGCAGAGGACGTTCAGCTTGCCCATCTGATCGACGAGCTTGAGCGGCTCGACGAGGATCATCTTCGAGGTCTCGCGCCCGAAGTACTCGTCCATGGGGCGGCCGTTGATCGTGATCGTGCCGTCGCCCGGCACGAGCCGCACCCGGGCCACCGATTCCTTGCGGCGTCCAACCGAGATGTTCGCCTGCGTCGCCATCGTCGTCCTTCCTTACTGCGCGAGCGGAAGCGCCTCGGGCTTCTGCGCGATGTGCGGGTGCTTGTCGCCCGCGTAGACCTTGAGCTTCGTCAGCATCTGCCGGCCGAGGGCGCTGCGCGGCAGCATGCGGCGCACGGCGTTCTCGAGGATCTGCTCGGGGTGCTTCGCCCGGATCTTGTCCATCGGGGTCTGCTTCGCGCCGCCCGGGTGCATCGTGTGGGTGAAGAAGGTCTTGTCCGTCTCCTTCTTCCCCGTGAAGCGGACCTTCTCCGCATTCACGACCACGACGAAGTCGCCGACGTCGAGCGAGGGCGTGTAGAGCGGCTTGTGCTTGCCCTTGAGGATCGTCGCGATGCGGGTCGCGATGCGCCCGACGGTCTGCTCGTTCGCATCGACGAGCCACCACTTCCGGCCCGCGAGGGCCTCGGACTTCGTCGCGCTGTGGGTCGTGCCTTTGGCCATGGAAAAACCTGCGGAAATCCCGAAATTGGAAACGCGCCTTTTAGAGGAGGGCCGCCCGGATGTCAAGGGCCAACCCGCCACCGGACCGAACGCCCGGGGCCGTCGTCGAGGCGCGCGCAAGGTAGCGGGTTTGGGGCTTCCCCACAAGGCCGCCGCGCAGGGAAGACGTGCGCCGCGCCCGTCACCCCGCCGATCGGGCGGGCAAGGGGCATGCGGCGTCCTGAGCGGGTGACGCGCAGGGGGACGTCGCGGTCGCGGTCGCGGTCGCGGTCGAAGTCGAGGTCGGGGTCGGGGTCGGGGTCGGGGTGGCGCTCGAAGTCGCCGTTCCCTACCCGCCCCCGCCCGCCAGCCTCGCCCGCAGCATCGCCATCACGCCCTCCGTGTGGGCCGCGACCTGCTCCGCGGGCGCGGCGACCGCCGTGGGGTCCACCCGCTCGTGCGCCCCGGCCGGCAGATCGTCGAGGAACCGCGACGGCGTCCTCGGCAGGAGCTTCCCGCGCTTGGTCCGGGTCCCGGCCCGCGTCAGCGTGAGCCGCTCGCGCGCCCGGGTGATCCCGACGTACGCGAGCCGCCGCTCCTCGTCGAGGTCGCGCTCCTCCCCCTGCATCCCCGCGACGGGCAGCAGGTCCTCCTCGACGCCCACGAGGAACACGACCGGGAACTCGAGCCCCTTGGCGGCGTGCAGCGTCATCAGGGTGATCCCGTCGCCGTTCTCGAGATCCTCCTCGGCGCGCGAGTCGAGCGCGAGCCGGTCGAGCCAGACCGAGAGGCGCGGCCTGCGCTCCCGGTTCTCGTACCCCTCGAGCGACCGGAGCACCCCCTCGAGCGCGTCCACCTTGCGCTGCCCCGCCTCGAACGACTGGACGGTCGCGCGCGCGTGGCCGAGCAGGTCCACCTCCGCGACGAGGGCGCGGGCCGCCTCGGCGAGCTTCCCCTCGGCGAAGCGGGCCCGGTACTTCTCGACGAGCGCGACGAACGCGGCCATCCGCTCCGGCGCGCCCTTCGGCACGTCGGGCGCCTCGGCCGCGCGCCGGAGCGCCTCGAAGAGGTGGAGCTTGTGCTCGACCGCCCATCCGTGGACCCGCTCGAGCGAGGCGTCGCCGATGCCGCGCGCCGGCACGTTCACGATGCGCGCGAGCGAGACCTCGTCCTCCGGCGCGACGCAGACCTTGAGGTAGGCGAGCAGGTCGCGCACCTCGGCCCGGTCGAAGAACGCCGGCCCGCCGTGGACGACGTACGGCATCGACGCGGCCCGGAGCGCCTCCTCGATCGGCCGCGACTGGGCGTTCAGCCGGTAGAGGACGGCGAAGTGCCCCCACGGCCGCCCCTCCGCGCGCTGGCGGGCGAGCTCCTCGGCGACGAAGCGCGCCTCGTCCTCCTCCTCCGGGAGCGCCACCACGCGGACCCGGTCGCCCGGCCCCTCGGCGGTGAAGAGCGTCTTCGCCCGCCGGGCCTCGTTCTTCGCGATGACCGCGTTGGCGCAGGCGAGGATGTTGCCGGTCGAGCGGTAGTTCTGCTCGAGCCGGATCTCCCTCGCGCCGGGGAAGTGGCGCTCGAAGCGGAGGATGTTCTTCACCTCCGCGCCGCGCCAGCCGTAGATGGACTGGTCGTCGTCGCCCACCGCGCAGACGTTCCGCCGCTCGCCGGCGAGCAGCTTCAGGAGCTCGAGCTGCGCCACGTTCGTGTCCTGGTACTCGTCCACGAGCAGGTAGAGGAAGCGCGCCTGGAGCCGGGCCCGCGCGTCCGCGTCCTTCTTCAAGAGCGCGATGGGCTTCGCGATGAGGTCGTCGAAGTCCACCGAGCGCTGCGCGCGCAGCGCCCGCTCGTAGCGCGGGAAGACCTCGCTCGCGACGAGGTCGTAGTCGTCGCCCTGCCCCGCCTCGCGCGGCGTGATGCGGGTCCGGCCCTCCCCCTTCGCCCGCGAGACGAGCGAGAGCACCCGCCCCGCGTCGAAGCGCCGGTCGTCGACCGAGACCTCCCGCATGCAGCGCTTCACGAGCGCCGCCTGGTCGCCCGCGTCGCAGATGCCGAAGCGCTTCGGCAGCCCCGCCGCGACGTGCTCCTCCTTGAGGAGCCACAGGCCGAAGGAGTGGAAGGTGGAGACGAAGACCTCGGCCCCCGCCGCGCCGGCGAGGTCCGCCACCCGCTCGCGCATCTCGCCGGCGGCCTTGTTGGTGAAGGTGACCGCGAGGATCTGGTCGGGATCGACGCCCTTCTGGAGGAGCCAGGCGATCCGGTGGACGATGACGCGCGTCTTGCCCGAGCCCGCGCCGGCGAGCACGAGGAGCGGCCCCTCCGTCGTGGTCACCGCCTCGCGTTGCGGCGGGTTGAGCGTCGAGAGGTCGAGCATCGGACGGGCGCGGGTTCTCACACGCCCGCGGGCGGGGCCGCAAGACTTGACTTGGACGGCGCGGCGGAGGCCGGAGGACGACGCGGCGAGCCTCGCGCGGTCGAGGTCGAGGTCGAGGTCGAGGTCGAGGTCGAGGTCGAGGTCGAGGTCGAGGTCGAGGTCGAGGTCGAGGTCGCGGTCGCGGTCGCGGTCGGGGTCGAGGTCGAGGTCGCGGTCGACAGATCCCCTCACCCCATCCCTGCCACCGCCGCGACCAGGTCCTCCGGCCACGGCGCCCGCACGTCCACCCGCGCGCCGGACGGCGCCGGAAACGCCAGCCGCTCGGCGTGCAGCGCCTGGCGCGAGATGACCGGCGACGCGACGCCGTAGACCGCGTCGCCGATCACCGGGTAGCCCGCCTCGGCGAGCTGGACGCGGATCTGGTGCGTGCGGCCGGTGTCGAGCACGACCCGCAGCAGGGCGCCGCCCCCGAGCCGCCGCTCGACCCGGAACGCGAGGCGCGCGCGCCGCGCGGACGCGACCCGCGTGGTGAACCGGCGCGGGTCGGCCGGGTCCCGGCCGTACGCCGTGTCGAGCCGGCCCTCGTCGGGCGGCACGCCCTGGACGAGCGCGAGGTACTCCTTCTCCACCTGGCCCGCCTCGAACGCCGCCCGCAGCGCCGCGAGCGCGCGGTCGTGCCGCGCGAGCAGCAGCGTGCCGGTCGTGTCGCGATCGAGCCGGTGCGGGAAGCCGGGCAGCGCGCGCCCCTCCACGTCGAACCGGCCGAGCCCGGCGACGGCGGTCGCGACCGAGGGCGCGTGCGGGCCGGCGGGCTGGACGGCGAGCCCGGCGGGCTTCGCGACGACGAGGCAATCGGCGTCGTCGTGCAGCACGGCGAGCGACGGCCCCGGGCCACCGGCCGGCGCGGGGGCGGCCCGCGGCGCGTGGCGCTCGACCACCACCTCCTCGCCGCCGAACAGCCGCCGCGTGATCGCGCAGCGCTTCCCGCGGATGCGGACCCGCTGGTCGGCGACGAGCGCCCGGGCGCGCGCGAGCGGCACCGAGAGCGCGCCGGCGAGCCAGCGGTCGAGCCGCTCGCCCGCCGCCTCGCGCGGCACCTTCAGGCTCTCGCGTGTGGTCTCCCGGGGCATGACGGCCGTGTGCGACGGCCTCCCCAGCCTTCCCACGCGGCAGGTCGCCGCCGCAAGTGGGGCGCGGCCCCCACCCCGCGCGCCGCGTGTTACCTTAAGTGGTGTCGTGCGGGGGCGGGACGGGAAGGCCGATGCGCAGCATCTCCGTCGAGGTGAAGCTCGTGGTGGCGGTCCTCGCCGTGGCGCTCGGCGTGGCCGTCACAGGAGCCCGCTTCGCCGGCTCGATCTTCGAGCGGAACGTCGAGCGGGCGGGGCTCGACGCCCTGCAGGGCGCCAACGCGGTCTTCGCCGCGCAGGAGCGCGCCGAGATCGAGAAGCTCGCCGCGACCCTCGACGCGCTCCTCGCGAACGACGAGCTGCGCGAGGCCTTCGTCGCGCGCGACCGCGAGCGGCTGCTCGCCGCGGCGACCCCGCTCCTCTCGACCATGCGGGAGCGCGACCGGATCACCCACTGGTACTTCCACACGCCGGGACCCGAGCTCCAGGTCTTCCTGCGCGTCCACCGGCCGCGGGTGAACGGCGACCGCGTCAAGCGCGTGACCCTCGCGCGCGCCGTCGAGACCCGCGAGCTCGGCGCCGGCAAGGAGCTCGGCAAGACCGCCTTCGCGCTCCGGGCGGTTCGCCCCTGGATCCACGAGGGCGAGGTCATCGGCTACATGGAGCTCGCCGAGGACATCCAGGGCTTCCTCGCCTCCATGAAGGCGCGCACCGGCGACGAGTACGGCCTGCTCGTGAAGAAGTCCTTCCTCGACGAGGCCGCCTGGGCGACGGCGCTCGGCACGCGCGCCAACACCTGGAACGACCGGCCCGACGTGGTGGTGGTGGACACCACCACCTTCACCGAGGGCATCATCGACTACGCCGGCGACGTGAGCGCCATCCCGGACGAGGGCCAGCTGCTCGGCACGGTGGAGCGCAACGAGCGGCGCTGGGTGCGGGGCATCTTCCCGGTGCGCGACGCCACGGGGCGCCAGGTGGGCGGGCTCTTCGTGCTGCACGACCAGACCGCCCAGCACATGGCGGTGCGCGCGGGCTACCTCGAGAGCTTCTTCGTGCTGATCGTCCTCGCGCTCGTCGCGGCCGCGATCGTCATCGGGCTCGTGCACCGGCTGGTCTTCGTGCGGCTGGAGCGGCTCCGCCGCGAGATGGAGGCGCGCGCGGCGAGCGCCGAGCTGCCGCCCGGCCGCGTCGTGCAGCTCCGGAGCGAGGACGAGCTCGGGCGGCTCGAGGCCATGTTCCACCGCATCCTCTTCCCGATCCGCGAACGGCCCGCGGCGCCGCAGCCGGGGGAGTCGCCCGACGGCGCGCGCTCTGGCCGCGGCGGAGCTTGACGGCGCGCAAGGTCTCCCTCCCCCGGAACGCGCATCCTCGCCGGGACGTTCGGGACGCTGCGAGAGCGGCGGCCGGGGGAGAACGGGAGTGGAGAGTCCGCCCGAAGCCGGGGCCGGTTGCGAGGTGCCCGCGTATGATGCGCCGGGCGCCCGCCCGGTCCACGACGTCCTCGTCTCCATCCCGCTCCGTCACCGGCTCTCCACCAAGCTCTTCGGCATGGCCGCGGCCCTCGCGCTCGCGGCGCTCGGCGCGCTCTGGCTCGCCGAGCGGCGTATCCAGCACGACCTGCTCGCGAGCACCGAGCGCTCGACGGCGCTGCTCGCCGAGGCGATCCAGGCGAGCACCGAGGACGCGATGCTCGGGGCCCGCTCGGCGCACGCGTACGCTCACCTCGGCCGGATCGCGGCGCTCGAGGGCGTCGAGCAGGTCCGGGTCCTCGACAAGCAGGGGCGCATCGTCTACTCGACGGCGCCCGGCGAGCCGGGCCGGGTGCTGGAGAAGGGCGCGGGCGCCTGCGCCGCGTGCCACGCGGGGAGCCAGCCGCTCTCGCGCGCGAGCATCCCGGAGCGCGCGCAGGTGCTGGACGGACCTCGCGGCCGCACCCTCTCGCTCACCTCGCCCATCTACAACGGGCGGAGCTGCTCGACCGCGGAGTGCCACGTCCACCCGCCGGGCCGGCAGCTCCTCGGGCTGCTCGAGATCGGCGTCTCGCTCAAGCCGCTCGAGGCGAACGTGCTCGCCTTCCGCAAGGGCTTCGTGGCGCTGCTCGCCGCCGCGGTGGTGGTGCTCGCCGGGCTCCTCTACCTGTTCGGCCGCGCCGAGGTAGTCGAGCCGGTGGCGGCGCTCGTGGAGGGGACGCGGCGGGTGGCGCGCGACGAGCTGGACGTCGAGATCCGCGTCGAGACCAAGGGGGAGATGGGGCTCCTCGCCGGGTCGTTCAACGACATGACCCGCTCGCTGCGCCGGCTCGAGGACGAGCTCGCGATCCTCATGGCGAACCTCGAGGAGCAGGTCGAGGCGCGCAGCGCCGAGCTCCGGGCGGCGCACGCCCAGCTCGTCCGGACCGAGAAGCTCTCCTCGCTCGGCAAGCTCTCGGCCTCCATCGCCCACGAGATCAACAACCCCCTCGCCGGCATCCTCACCTTCGCGAAGCTCGTCTCCCGCACCCTCGCCGAGGGGCCGCCCGACGACGCGCGCCGGGCGGTGCTGCAGAAGAACCTGGGCCTCGTGGAGCGCGAGGCCCAGCGCTGCTCGGCGATCGTGAAGAACCTGCTCGACTTCGCCCGCGAGCGGCCGATCACGCCCAAGGCCTCGGACGTGAACGCGGCGGTCCAGGAAGCCCTCGCCCTCATCGCCAAGCACTTCGCCATCCAGGGCGTCACGCTCGTGCGCGCGCTCGGCGCGGTGCCGCCCGCCCTCGCCGACTTCGGCCAGCTCCGCCAGGCCTTCGTCAACGTCGCGATGAACGCCTGCGAGGCGATGGAGGACGGCGGGACGCTCCGGGTCGAGAGCCGCCCCGGCGGCCGTGGGGTCGAGGTGGTCTTCGCGGACACCGGCCCCGGCATCCCCCCCGAGCGGCTCCAGAAGATCTTCGACCCGTTCTTCACCACCAAGGAGAAGGGGACCGGGCTCGGCCTCTCGGTCGTCTACGGCATCGTCGAGCGGCACGGCGGCGCGATCCACGTGGACAGCGAGGTCGGCCGCGGCACCACCTTCACGTTCGAGCTGCCGCTCGCGCCGGCGGAGGTGAGCGGCGCCGAGGTGCCCTCGCGGCCCGATGGCGCCGCGCCGGACGCCGGGCGGCTCGCGGCGAGCTGAGCCCCAGCGCGCCGTCGTTGCGGATACGATGCGGGCGTGCACCACCCGCCGCTCGTCACCCTCGATCGAGTCGACGTCCGGCTGGGCGGGGCCGCACTCCTCCGGGAGGTGAGCCTCGAGGTCCGCGCGGGCGAGGGGCTCGCCGTCGTCGGCCCGAGCGGCTCCGGCAAGTCCACGCTGCTGCGGCTCCTGCGCGGCGACGTCTGGCCCCACCCCGCGAGCGCGGGGCGCAGGCTCTTCCACGGCCCGGACGGCGCGCACGAGAGCCCCATCGGCGCGCGCGAGCGCTTCCGGCTCGTGGCGCCGGAGCAGCAGGACGCGTACGTGCGGCGCGACTGGGAGGTGCCGGTCGAGGCCGTGATCCGCTCCGGGATCGCCGACGCGGTCTGGCCGCCGGAGGCGGCGAGCGCAGGGGATGCCGCGCGGGTCCGGGCCGCCGCGAGCCGCGCGGGCGCGGCGCACCTCCTCGGCCGCTCGTTCCTCGAGCTCTCGCGCGGGGAGGGACGCCGGGTGCTGCTCGCGCGCGCGCTCGTGGCGGAGCCCGCGCTGCTGGTGCTCGACGAGCCGTGCGACGGGCTCGACGCGGCGGCGCGGGAGGCGTTCCTCGCGGACGTGTCGCGGATCGTGCGCGGCGGGACCGCGGTCGTCATGGCGACGCACCGGCGGGACGAGGTGGTGCCGGAGCTCGCGCACGTGGCGGTCCTGCACGGCGGGCGAATCGCGGCGCTGCTGCGGCGCGACCCGTTCCTCGACGAGGAGAGCGCCACCGCCCCCGACCCCGACCCCGACCCCGACCCCGACCCCGACCCCCACCCC
>Ga0184637_10001291_pt1 | contig 17211 bp, 11 predicted proteins | sample PLM3_127_b2_FD_133143 | JGI IMG/M metagenome (GOLD analysis project Ga0184637, IMG submission 133143) | Groundwater sediment microbial communities from an aquifer in East River, Colorado, USA - PLM3_127_b2 | ecosystem: Environmental > Terrestrial > Soil > Riparian zone | place: USA: East River...
CGCCACCGGGCCATCGACGTCGCTCGCGTTGGCGAGCAGCTCGGCCTGGGTGATGAGCCGCGCCCCGCTGTCCTCGCCGATCGCGGCGAGGGTGACCGGCGCGGTGGTGGGCGCGTCGTTGACTGCGGTGAGGTTGATGGTGCTGGTGACGGTGTTGGAGTTCACCGCCCCGTCGTGGACCACGTAGCTGACGGTGCGCGCGAGCGTGCTCGGCGCATCGCTCGAGTTGGCATAGGTCACCGCGCGCAGCGCCGCCTGCCACTGGGCGAGCGTGGCGGTGGCCCCGGCCGAGGTGAGGGTCATCACCCCGGTGCCGGCGTTCCAGAGCCCGGCGATGTTGCCCATGGTGGCCGGGACGTTGACAAAGCCGAGCACGTCCTGGCCGGCGGCGAAGTTGGCGGTGATGCTGACCGTGCCCGAGGCGAGCGTGGGGTTATCCAGGTCGCTGGTGGTGATCACCGTGTTGATCGCGGTGGCGGCCTGGTTCTCGGTGTAGGCGAGCACGCTCCCGGTGGCGAGCACCGGGGCGTCGTTGACCGGGTTGACGGTGAGGCTGGCGGTGTCGGTGGCGCTCGAAAAGGCGGTGGTGCCGCCGTTGGTGGTGGTGTCGGCGAGCGCGCCGTTGGCGCCGCTGGTCTGATCCCAGGCGCGGAGGGTGATGGCGTTGAGGACCGTGCCGTTGAAATTGGCGTTCGGCTGGAAGTAGATGCGGGTGTTCGCATCCGCCGCGAGCAGCCGCGCATTGGCGCCGGTCACCGCGCCGAGCGCGTTCCAGGTGCCACCGTTGTTGGTTGAATAGAACCAGCTGCCGTTGGTGCTGTCGGCGGCGGTGACGGCGATGCCGAGCAGCGCCCCTGAGTCCACGTCGGTGACGTTATCGACCTGGCCGGCGGGCACCGCGAAGTCCACCAGCGCCGAGATCAGCGTGCCCACCGCCCCGACCGGCGCCCCGGCATCCTCGTTGACCGCGTTGAGCACCGGGGTGCTGGCCGCGCTGAGCGCCGGGGCGTCGTTGGCCGCGGTGACGGTGATCGCTACGGCGTCGTTGTCCATCAGTCCACCGCCGTCGGTCGAGGTCACGGTCAGCGTGTCCGGGCCGTTGTAGTCCAACACTCCCTGATAGACGAGGCTCGCCAGCGTCGCGTTGATGTCGGTCTGGGTGCCGTTGATCGTGACAGCCGCGGTGCCGCTGCCGGACATCGTGGCAGTACCGGCGGCGGTCGCGGTCAACGTCCCATTGACCACGTTCAGCGCAACGGAAATCAGGTTGCCGTCCGCGTCGACGACCGAGATCTGGCCCGGCCCGGTGAAGGCGAGCGGCGCGTCTTCGCTCACGACCTGCGGAGCCGGGACGCCATTGATCGGCGCCGAATTGGACGCAGCCAGGACGTTCGCCGCGAACTCCGAGGTCTCGAAGAACTGCGTGAAGCCCGGGTTCGCGCGCGTCGCGGTCGCGCTGACGAACTCGCCGACGCCGACCGGGGCGAGGAGCACGACGCTGAAGCTCGCGTTGCCGGCAGCATCGGTCGTGACATCGGCAAACCCGAGATACTTCTGGCCCTCACCGTAACCGCTGCCGTCGGAGGTGGGGCTCGCGAAGAACTCGATGCGGAAGCTCGTGGTCGCCGTGCTGTTGAGCGTGCCGGTGATTCCGACCTGGGTGCCGTTGGTGACCGCCGAGGCGAGCACCGGGAAGTTCTGGAGCGCGTTCGCGCCGGCGTCGGCGTCGCCCGCGTCCTGCGGAACGTTTGGCCCATCGGCTCCGAGGTCGATGCCTTCATCGCTGTTCGAGTAGATCGCGTTCCCGAGGACGGCGTGCCCCGTGCCCGCGGTGATCCAGACGCCATCGCCGTTGTTGTAGGCAATGCGGTTCCCGGCGCCGGCTCCGGTTCCCCCTACCGTGGTGCCGCTCGAGATGGCGATGAGGACACCGGCGCCGCTGTTGCCGAGCGGACCCGCGCCGGACGCGTCGGTACCGATGAAGTTGCCCTGGGCGATGTTCCCCGACCCGGTGCCGCTGAACTCGAGCCCGGTCAGGCCGTTTCCGGAGAGGACGTTACCTGCGCCGGGAACGGTCCCGCCGACAGTGTTGTTGGAGCCATCGATGAGCCAGATTCCATTCTGGACGTTGCCGCGGTCGAGGGTCCCGGTGCGGTCCGTGCCGATGTAGTTGCCTTGGATGACGTTGTTGTTGGCGCTCTGACCCTGGATGCCGTCGAGACCGTTGCCGGAGATGACGTTGCGCGCGCCGGCAACGGTTCCGCCGATCGTGTTGCCGGAGGCGCCGGCGAGAAAGATGCCGGATGTAGCGTTAGCGATCGCCGCGTCGCCGGCGAAGTCGAGGCCGACGTAGTTCCCGAGAATGACGTTGCCGGTGGTGCCGGCGCCATTGAGCTCGATGCCGCTCTCCGCATTGCCGGAGAGGACGTTGCCCGCACCGGGGGCCGCCCCGCCGATCGTGTTGCCGGAGGCGTTGGTGAGCCAGATTCCATCGAACGCATTGGCGATCGCCGCGTTGCCGGCGGCGTTCGTGCCGATGTAGTTGCCTCGGATGACGTTGCCGCTGGCGCCGTCGACCCGGATGCCGTCGATCCCGTTGCCGGAGATCACGTTGCGATCGCCAGGCGCCGTCCCACCGACGGTGTTGTTTCCCGAACCGAGGTAGATGCCCCAGTCGGCGTTCCCCGCGGCGCCGGTACCGGTCGCGTTGGTGCCGATGTAGTTGCCGGCGATGATGTTGCCGCCGTTCGTGCCGATGAGAATGCCGTTGGCCCCGAAACGGTTGATGACGAAGCCGCGCACCACGCTACCGCCGGCGGTGATCACGAGCCCGTCGTCGTTCGGCCCGGCCAACGTCCCATCCAGCTCGATGAGGGGTGTGCCGGCGTAGCCTTCCTGGGTGGTGGCGTCGAGCACCACCGCATCGGTGAGCGTCGGCAGCGCGGTGGTCGGTGCGATCGTTTGCGGCCCGCCGCCGCCGGCATAGTTGATCGAGAAGTCGGAGGTCTGGACCCCGGCGATCGCGTTCGAGTTCAGGATGAACTGCCGCAGCGAGCCTTGCTGTCTGCGATTCGTCGCGCCGCCGTCGTCGTCGGTGTTGTCGCCCCGGGCGTTCACGATGGCGCTGAAGCTGAAGCCGGAGCTCACGCCGGTGACGTCGGCGCCGGCCACGCTCACGCGCGTCACGTGCTCGGCGCTGGTGAGCGCCGCAGCGCTGTCGGAGATCGCGACGTTGCGGCCGCCGTAGAGCGCGCCCGCGGCGCCGGTGAAGCCCGCGCCCTGCGCCGCGCCGGCGACGGCATAGGTCTGCTCGGCCCACACGTCGTTGAGCGTGAAGCCGGCGTTGTAGCCGGGTGCGGCGAGGGTCTTCGAATCGACCAGCACGTAGTAGGTGCCGTTAAGCAGGCCGCCGAAGGTGTACTGGCCCGCGGCATCGGTCGTGGTGGTCGACTGCAGCGTGTCGCCGGCGTCGATCACCCCGTCGCTGTCGTCGACGTAGAGGCGGACCGTGACGCCGGAGAAGGTGAGGGTGCCCGCTTCGACGACGTCGGCGTCGCCGTCGACGTCGTTGTAGATCGTCCCGGAGAGATCGGAGATCGGGGCGGCGACCACGTTCGCCGCGAACTCCGAGGTCTCGAAGAAGTTGGTGAACGTCGCGTCCGCACGCGTCGCGGTCGCGCTCACGAACTCGCCCGGCGCCACGACGACGGGAAGCGTCACGTTGATCGCGACGTTGCCGGCCGCGTCGGTGGTGACGTTGGCGAAGCCGAGGTAGCGCTGGCCCTCGCCGAAGCCAGTCCCGTCGGCGGTGCCGCTGGCGAAGAACTCGATGCGGAAGCTCGTGCTCGCGGTGCTGTTGAGCGAGCCGACGATGGTGACGGTGCCCGGGCGGATGCCCGCGCTCTGGAGCGCCGGATAGTTCTGCAGCGCGTTCGCGCCGGTGTCGCCGTCCCCTGGATCGTTGGGCGTGACGCCGTCGTCGACGAGGTCGATCCCCTGCTGGGTGTTGGAGTGGATCGAGTTCCCGAGAATGGCGTTGGCGCCGGTGGCGGCGCCGATGAGCATGACGCCATCGCGCGCGTTGAACGCAATGGTGTTCCCGGCGCCTGGAGCCGGCCCGCCGATGGTGTTGTTCGCGGCCCCGCTTGTGATCGCGATCCCGGAGAGCGCGTTGGCGAGGGGCCCGGTGCCGGCGGCGTTCGTGCCGACGAGGTTGCCTTGCACCAGGTTGCCGGTGGTGCCGGCTCCGGTGATCTCGATGCCCTCGCTGTTGTTGCCCGAGATGACGTTGCTTGCGCCCGGGGCGGTCCCGCCGATGATGTTGTTCGTCGCGCCGCCGGAGATCCGCACCCCGTCGGTGAGGTTGCCGAGGTCCGCCGTCCCGACGCGGTCGGTGCCGATGTAGTTTCCTTCAATGCGGTTGCCGATCGCCGCGGGGCCGCTGATCACGACGCCCGAGCCGTTGCCCGAAATGACGTTGCGCTCACCGGCGGTCGTCCCGCCGATCGTGTTTGCGTCACCGAGCACGTTGACGCCGGCGCCGCCGTTGGCGAGCACTGCCGCGCCGGTGCTGTCGGTGCCGATGTAGTTGCCGAGGATCCGGTTGCCGTTGGCCCCCGAACCGATCTCGATGCCGTCGAGCTGGTTTCCGGAGATGACGTTGCGCTCCTGCGGCAAGAGCCCGCCGATGACGTTGCCGTCACCGAGGATCACGATTCCGTCGCCGGAGTTTTGCTCGCCCACCGCGGCCGGGGTGCCATCCGGGTTGAGGCGGCCGATGTAGTTACCGACGATCGTGTTGTTGTTCGAGCCGGACTGGAGCACGATGCCGTTGCCCTGGAAATCCCGGATCACGAGGCCACGGATCGTGCTGCCGCTCGCGCTAGACGTCAGCGTGAGGCCGTTGCCAAGGGCGTTGTTGCCGTGGATCACGATCACCGGGGTCGTGCCGGCGTAATCGGGCTCTGACCATCCGTCGACCAGGATCTGACCATTGATGGTCGGCAGCGCGGTCGCGAGAGTGATCGTGTGCGGCCCGGCGCCGGCGATGTTGAACGCGATCGAGTCGGCGCCGCCGGTGTTGTTCGCGGCGGTGATCGCCTCACGCAGCGAGATGCCGTCCGCGCCCGGCGTCGCGACGAGGTTCGCGATCGAGGATGTGTCGCCGTTGAGCGTGTCGTTGACGGTGCTGACCGTCACGGCCGCGAGCAGGTGATCCCAGTCGCTCTGCGCCGGGAGGCTCACCACGACGGGCGTTTCGATCTCGCCGACGCGGTACTCGAGATCCCAGTCCCCGCCCAGCCGCGCGCTTCCCGTCGCATCGGTGCTCGCGGCGACGTCCGCTCGGGTGAGCTCCGCGATCCAGTCGACGAGCGCACGGCCGCTCGCGGTCGCGCTCAGATCGCAGCCGTAGAAGAGCAGGTCGGCGTCGGCCTTGAGCGATTCGCCCCACTTCGCCACCGCCTCCGAGTTCGCGGCGAGCGCCTTGGCGTCGAGCCACGTACCGCCGAGCTGCACGGCGCCGTCGGTGCCGTGCGTGATGAAATGGACGGCGTCGACCTGGACCTTTCCCTTGAGCGCCTCGGTCACCTGCGCGATGCCGGGGCGGTTCGGGTCCAGCGTGATGATCTCGAAGTGACGGCCCTCGGCTCCCTGCGCGGTGAGCTCGGCGAGCAGCCGCTCGCGATCGGGAACGCGCGGGTCGACGAAGACGATCTCGTTCGTGCGCTGGATCGGCGCGACCGCGCCGGTCGTGACCGCGCTCGGGCGTCCGTCATCGGTGAGCGCGCGGAACTCGGCGCCCCCGGCGGCGGGCGTCGCGAGCAGCGCGTCGTGCGCCAGCGGATTGAGGTCCGCCGACATCAGGAGGCGCGGCTCGAGCTCCTCCAGCACTGCGCGGCGGACGAACGGAACCGGACGCGGAGCCGCGCGTGCGACCGGCGGCTTGCCTATGCGCGCCGTCGAGCGGGCGCGCGAACGCGCGCCCGCCGGCGCGCTGGCCCGGGCGGACGGCTTTGCGGTGCGTTTCCCGCTCGAGCCCATCATCTGCGCGGCTGTGTGACGAGCCGCGTCCTCTCCCAGAGTGATTCCGTCGAGTGGGCAGCAAGATGCGAGCCCAGCAAGGGGGTGGAGTTTTTTGCCTAACCTATTGTTCAGAAATGAAAATATGCGCTGGACCGTGGGCAAATGCCACAGTTCCATGCGGGTCGCACCCGAGCGCTTGAGAACGCGTTAACCGCCGGTCGGACGGCGGCGACCGATCGGCCGGCGAGCGGCATTTCTTCACACGACGCCCGGAGGTGAGATTTCTCACGCTCCGATGGCGCGCCGCAGTGCGCACGTGTCACCACCTGACGAAAGACGGCAAGTGGTGACGCTTCTCCGCCACATGAGTGCTGCGCGCGACGCGACGTTTGTCACATGCGCCCGCGGCGCTCCGTGAACTCCTTCTCTGGCGATCTGCAGCGGCCCCGCGGGCAACCCGCGACGCCCTCGTTTCCCGGCGCTCTGGCCTATGGCTTGCTCGCTCGTTCTCACTCGCCCATGCGGCAAAGCAAAGTGCCAACAAGTCGACACAAGCTCGGGCAGGAACGCGGATCGCCCGCTCTCGCGGAGGCGGCGTGACGCTCGCCCCGGCGGAGTTCCTCTGGGCACTCGAGAGCCTCGCCCGGCTGCACCGGCTGCCCTTCGACGCGACGCTGCTCGCGCAGCAGTTTCCGCCGCCTTACCCGCCTGAGACGCTCGTCCGCGCAGCCGCAAGCTTCGGCTTGCGCATGAGTCGCGTTCCGGTCGACGGCGCGCTCGAGCGGCGAGCATTTCCGTGCCTCGCGTTTGTGAAGCCGACGGAAGCGGGCGAAACGGCGCCGGCCCGCCCGGCGATCCTCGTCGACGCGGACGCCGAACGCCTGCTCTACTTCGAGGCGGGAAGCGAAGCGCCGCGGACCATCGCGCCTTCGCAATGGGAGAGCGTCTTCGAGCCGCAGGCGTTCCTTGCGACCCGCGCAGCCCGCGCCGAGGACGACGCCGGGGCGACGCCTCGGAGCGAGCGCCGGCGCTTCGGCTTCCGCTGGTTCCTGCCGGAGCTCGTCAAGCACCGCGCCATCTGGCGGGAGGTGCTGATCGCCTCGCTCGTCCTCCAGCTGATCGGGCTGACGACGCCGCTCTTCACCCAGGTGATCATCGACAAGGTCGTGGTGCACCATACCCTGAACACGCTAGTCGTCATCGGTGTGGCGCTCGCGCTGTTCCTCGTCTTCAACGCCGGGATGACCTGGGCCCGGCAGTACCTCGTGCTCCACACCGGAAACCGCATCGACGCGGTCCTCGCCGCGCGGGTCTTCAAGCATCTGTTCTCGCTGCCGGTGCCGTACTTCGAGCACCGCCCGACGGGAACGCTCACGGCGCGCCTGCAAGGGATCGAGTCGATCCGCGAGTTCCTGACCGGCGCTGCCGTGGCGGTGGTCCTGGATCTGCCGTTCACCCTGATCTTCCTCGCGGTGATGTTCTGGTACAGCTGGCAGCTGAGCCTGATCGCGCTTGCGCTGCTCGTGCTGATCGCGGCCCTGAGCGTCGCCGTCACGCCGCTCCTGCGCGAGCGCCTCAACCGGCAGTTCCTCGCCGGCGCCCGCAACCAGGCGTTCCTCACCGAGTTCATCGCAGGCCACGAGACCGTGAAGTCGCTGCAGATGGAGCCGCAGCTCGAGCGCCGGTACGGCGAGATCCTCTCGCGCTACCTCGCCGCGAGCTTCGCGACCCGCTCCGCCGCGAATGGGTACAGCGCCCTCACCATGGCGCTCGAGCAGGCGATGACCATCTCGATCCTCGTGATGGGTGCGCTCCTCGTCATGCAGGGCGACGGCTTCACCATCGGGATGCTGGTCGCTTTCCAGATGTTCGCCGCGCGGCTTTCGCAGCCGATGCTGCGCCTGGCCGGTCTGTGGCAGAACTTCCAGCAGGCGGCGATCGCGGTCCACCGCCTCGGCGACGTGATGGACGCACCGCCCGAGCCTTATTCGGTCGCGCCTTCGCGCGAGCTGGCTCGGGAGGGCGAGGTCGAGATGCAGGGCTTGAGCTTTCGTTACAGCGAACGGCATCCGTATCTCTTCCGCGATTTCTCGCTCGCCGTCGCGCCCGGCCGGACCGTCGCGCTGATGGGCCCGTCGGGCTCCGGCAAGAGCACGCTCGCGAAGCTCCTGCAGGGCTTCTACGCGCCGAGCGACGGGACGATCCGTATCGACGGCTGCGATATTCGCCACCTCGCGGCGAACGAGCTGCGGCAGTACTTCGGGGTCGTGCCGCAGGAGACGCGGCTCTTCTCCGGCACGATCTACGACAACCTCGCCGTCGCCAACCCGCTCGCGAGCTTCGAGGACATGGTCCGCGCCTGCGAGATGGCCGAGATGCACGAGGTCATCGAGCGGCTGCCGCAGGGCTACCAGACGTTGATCGGCGAGCAGGGCGTGGGGCTCTCCGGCGGGCAGAAGCAGCGGCTCGCCATCGCCCGGGCGCTCCTGAAGCGGCCCCGGATCCTGGTCTTCGACGAGGCGACGAGTCACATCGACCACGCGACTGCGGAAGCGTTCTCCCAGACGATCAACCGGCTCAAGGGCCGCGCGACCATCCTCTTCATCACCCACCAGCTGCCGCGTGGGCTGAAGGTCGACGAGATCGTCCAGCTCGGCGTGCCGCGTCCGGCCAAGGACGAGGCACCGCCGCTCCTCGCCGAAGCCTGAAGATGAACCGCCTGCCCGCGCTCCCCCGCAAGCTCCTGCCCGCGCTGCCCCAACCGGCGGTCTTTGCGCCGGAGGCGCTCGCGATCGACGAGCGTCCGGTATCGCCCCTGCCGCGGTTCGTCCTGCGCGCGTGTGCGATCCTCTTCGCGGCGCTCCTCGTATGGGCGGCGCTCGGCAAGCTCGACGTGGTGGCCGTCGCCGAAGGCAAGCTCGTGCCGGCGAGCTACCTCAAGATCGTCCAGCCCGCCGAGCAGGGCATCGTGCGCGAGATCCTGGTCCGCGAGGGCGAGCGCGTCGCGGCCGGGCAGCTCCTCATGCGCATGGACGCCAAGCTCGCCGAGGCCGACCTGAGCGTCGTGCGGCAGGAGTTTGCGCTCCGCAGTCTTCAGCTCCGGCGGATCGACGCCGAGCTCGCCGGCGCGCCGCTGGGCCAGGAGGCCGGCGATCCGCCGAGGCTGTATGCCGAGGTCGCCGCCCAGTGGCAAGCGAACCGCCGTGCGCTGGACGACGCCCTCGGGCAGGAGCGCAGCGTTCTCGAGCGGGCCCGGCAGAGCCACGCAGGCGCGCTCGAAGTGAAGGCGAAGCTCGAGCAGACGCTCCCCCACTACCGCGCCCAGGAGCAGGCGTTCGAGAAGCTCTCCCGCGAGGGCTATGCGAGCACCCTGCTGGCGCAGGAGAAGCAACGCGAGCGGATCGAGAAGGAGCAGGACCTCCGGTCCCAGCAGCACGCGATCCAGAGCGCCCGGGCGACCATCGCGCAGTCGGAAAAGAGGCTCGCTCAGATCCAGTCCGAGTACCTGCAGAAGCTGCAGGCCGAGCGCGTCGAGGCGTATTCGCAGCGTCAGAGGCTCGAGCAGGAGCTCGCCAAGCAGGAGCACCGGCAGGAGCTGCTCGAGCTCCGCGCAACGCAGGCCGGGTTCGTCAAGGACCTCGCGACGCACACGCCCGGGACGGTGGTCGCGCCGGGCACGATCATCATGACCCTGGTGCCGGCCGACGAGCTGTTGCGCGCGGAAGTATGGGTGTCGAATCAGGACGTCGGGTTCGTGCACGCCGGGCAACCCACGAAGGTCAAGCTCACCGCGTTCACCTTCCAGAAGTACGGCATGCTCGATGGCCGGGTGACGCGCGTGAGCGCCGACGCGGCCGAGCAGGCCCCGGGTCCGAGCGGCGCGAGATCCGAGGCCCAGCGCGCGCTCGGGGCCGCCTACAAGACGCTCGTCGACCTCGACGCGCAACACCTCGACTCCGACGGCCGACGCTACGAGCTCGCGCCCGGGATGCAGGTGACCGCCGAGATCAAGCTCGGCGAGCGCACGGTGCTCGAGTACCTGCTGTCGCCGGTCAGGAAGGCGTTTCACGAGGCGGGACGGGAGCGGTGAGGGTGGCCGGGGAATTGCTTAGGTAGAGGTAACGACCGACCTTGTAGGCAGGGGCTGCGAAGAGGCCCATCAGATCAACAGGGTGCGAGTGTGAAATACGACCGCGGCGAGACGAGTGACCGGAAGCCGTCGGCGTGTTGAGCAGGCGACGGGCTAGAGCGCTGGGACGGTTAAGTAGAGAGGCAGGGGAACGCAGATGGCAAACATAACGGGAACCGCAGGCGACGACATTATCCAGACCTTCGGGGACGACGACTCGATAGACGGCGGCCCGGGCGATGACTCGCTCGACAGCGATGGCGGTAACGATCGCCTCTTCGGGGGCGATGGCAACGATACCCTCCAGGCTGGCGATGGCGACGATCTGCTCGACGGCGGCACCGGGGCCGATTTCTTGCAGGGCGGCACAGGTAACGACACCTACCTCTTCGGGGTGGGCTACGGCGCAGACGTAGCGACCGACGACGGCGGCCTCGACAGCGTGGTGCTCACGGGAAGTCTCAGGCTTTCCGACGTCACCCTCCAGCGCAACGGCGACCACTTGGTGATCGCGCTCAAGGGCACGGGCGACAGCTTAACGCTGCAGGACTGGTTCCTGCCCGGCGCGTCGCGGGTCGAGTCGATCGCGTTTAGCGGTGACGAAACCGTGCTCGACGCCGCGGCGATCGAGCAGATCGTCAACGAGGCCTCCGCTTGCGAGGGCGACGAGATCATCGGCACCAACCGGGACGACCACCTGGTGGGCACGGCCTGCGACGACGTCATCGACGGGCGCCGCGGGTTCGACACGATGGAAGGCGGGAAGGGCGACGACACCTACTTCGTCGACGCCACCCGCGGACATCGCGACCGCTCGGAGGACGACGACGACGACCACGACCACGGGCATCGGACTCGCCGCGTCGACCAGGTCATCGAGCGCCCGGACGAAGGCCACGACACCGTCTACAGCAAGGCGAGCTACACGCTGCCGGAGAACGTCGAGGACCTGCACCTCCTCGGCGGGAAGAACCTCGACGGCACCGGCAACTCGGCCGCCAACTGGATCGAGGGGAATTCGGGCCGGAACGATCTCGCGGGCGGCGCCGGGGACGATCTCCTGCAGGGCGGCAAGGGCAACGACTCGCTGCAGGGAGGAAGTGGCGTCGACATCCTCCAGGGCGGCGCAGGCAAGGACAAGCTCGTCGACAAGGACGGGAGCACGGTGTTCGACGGCGGCCGGGGCAAGGACGAGCTGACCGGCGGGCGCAGCGCCGACTTCTTCGCCGGCGGCCGCGGCAAGGATGAGCTGCACCTCGGCGGCGGGAACGACGTCATCGCCTTCAACAAGGGCGACGGCGTCGACCACATCGAAGGCGAGCGCCAGGACGGGGTGCTGAGCCTCGGCGGCGGCATCCGCTACGAGGACTTGCGCTTCCGCAAGGACGGCAAGGACCTGGTGCTCGAGACCGGCGGCAGCGATCGCCTCGTGTTCGAGGACTGGTACAAGGGCAAACAGTCGGTGCTGACGCTCCAGGTCGTTGCCGAGGCGATGTCGGGGTTCAGCCAGAGCTCGGGCGACGCGCTCCGCAACGACAAGGTCGAGCTCTTCGACTTCCGCCAGCTCGTGGACGCGTTCGACGACGCGCGCTCGGGCCGGAGGAACATGGACAGCTGGAAGCTCATGAACGAGCTGCTCGACGCGCACCTCTGCGGGTCCGACGATGCAGCGCTCGGCGGCGATCTCGCGTACCGCTACGGGATGACCGGGGCGCTCGCGGGCATGGGCTGGAGCGCGGCGCAGGAGACTGTCGCGGCAGCGGGGTTCGGCGCGGAGAAGCAGGCGCTGCAGCCGCTCGCGGCGGTCCAGGACGACGCGATCAAGCTGGGCTCGTAGCAGCCCGCGCGGCGAAACCTCCTCGCCCGAGAGTTCAGCGCGAACCTCGAGCATCTCGTGGCGCGCGGCCGCTCAGGTCGCGCGGCTCCTCGACAGTATCCTCCTGCCCGCCCACGCGAAGCGGCGCGGGGCACGTATAATACCGTCGGTATTATCGACGACCCCATTGCATGCTTACCACCGTCAAGCTACCCAAGGAGCTGCACGCCGCCCTGGATCGCGCCGCCCGGGCCCATGGCCTCACCAAGAGCGAGGTCGTGCGGGCGGCGCTGCGCGCGGAACTTGCGCGCTTTGCGCGCCGGCGGCCGCCGACGCCGTGGGATCTCGGCAAGGATCTGTTCGGTCGGGCAGGCAGTGGACGGAGCGATCTGTCCACGCTGCGAGCGCGGGACCTGCTCGCGCAGGAGGGGCGCCGCAAACCGCGCCGTGGCTAAGGTATTGGTCGATTCGGGGCCGTTGATCGCCTTGTTCGACGCGGACGATCGCTGGCACGCGAGGGTCAAGAGCTTCGTGAAGGATTTTCGGGGCGAGCTCGCCACGTCGGCCGCGAACGTGACCGAAGCGGCTTGGATCACGTCGCGACTGGCGCCCGCCTGCTTCGACAATCTGGCGGCCTGGCTCGCGAAGGGCGCGGTCACCATACACAACCTTGACCCCTCGGATCTCTCGCGGATCCGGCAGCTCGCTGTCAAGTACCGGGACCTCGACCCGGACTTCGCCGACCTGGCCCTGCTCGCCCTCGCGGAGCGGCTGGGGGTCTATTCCATCGTGACCATGGATACGAGGGATTTCTCGATCTATCGCTTACGGAACGGCAAGCGGCTCGTCAATCTCCTCGAGAAACGGGAAACGAGGGGCAGGAATTAGGGCTTGGATTCGGTCGTCGGGCGGGGACGCCACTAAGCCCTGACCGTGCACGGCGTCTAGGCCGCCTCCTTCACCGACGGCAGCCCCGCGAGCGCCATCGCGAGCTCGCGTCGGGGCGAGGTGGAGGCTCTCGAGTCTACCGCCGGGGCGGCCGAGCGTCCGGACCCCGATCATGTGCGCGGTCGCCATCAGGCCGGCGCACCCTGGGACACGTCTATGCTTGGGGGTGGCAGCTCTCTGGTGCCTATGCCAGTCTTCTCCGGTTGGGCGTCGGGCGCGAGGAGACGGTGACGCGTCGGGTAGCAACGAGGCCCGTACTGGGGGAGACACGACGATGTTTGACTGGCTCAAGTCGATCTTCAGCGCTCCGCGACCCTCGGGGCCGCCCGAGACGATCCGGGTGTTCCGGACGACCGATGCGACGGTGAGTCGGGGCGGTATTGCGGTCGCGCAGGATGGTTGGGTCGTCGATTCGAGCGAGGCGCAGACGATCCGGCTATTCGAGGTCGAAGCGCCGCAAGCGGAGCAGTGCCTTCTCACCTACCGGGCAACGCTGAGAACCGAAGCCCTGACGGGTCGTGCGTTTCTCGAGATGTGGTGCCGTTTCCCGGAGCGCGGGGAATTCTTCTCCAAGGGTCTGCACCATGCGGTCAAGGGCACGACCGGTTGGGCGTCTTATGAGACCGCGTTCCTGCTGAAGAAGGGCCAGCGGCCCGACCTGATCAAGCTGAACCTGGTCATCGAGGGACAAGGCAAGGTCTGGGTCAAGGACGTTCAGCTGCTCCGGACACCATTGAGTTCGTGAGCGCGGAGATCGACGGCGCAGCCATTGAGCTACGGTGACGCTCTGCGCTGATCGCCTCGCCGCCTCGACGAGGCGCATGAAAGGGGAGAGCATGGACAGGCTTCGAGCGAGGATTGCCGCCGTTCTTGGTCTGTTGGGTGCCTGGGCGCTCGCGACCGGCGCGGCCGCGCAATACCCGGAGCGTCCGATCAGGCTGCTCGTGCCGCAGGCGGCCGGGAGCGCGACCGACAACGTCGCGCGCAGTCTCGGCGCGGAGCTCGCGAAGCAGATCGGGCAGCCGATCGTGGTCGAGAACCGGCCGGGCGGCGCGCTGACGATCGGCATCGACGCGGTCGCGAAGCCCGAGGAGTTCGCCGAGCTCATCAGAAAGGACTCCGCCAGGTGGGCGGAGGTCATCAAGCGCTCCGGGGCGAAGATCGACTGAGCGGAGCGCTCGACCGGTATTTCGGAGGAGGCTGAGAAATGTCCGCAACAAAGATCGCAGGGATCGTCCTGATCGTGGCCGGAGTGTTGGGGCTCGTCTATGGCAGCTTCAGCTACACCAAGGAAACCCACGAAGCGAAGCTTGGGCCGCTGCGGCTCGCCGTGGAGCAGAAGGAGACGGTGAACGTGCCGGTATGGGCGGGCGCGGGCGCGATCGCCGTCGGCGTGATCCTGGTCCTCGTCGGCGGGAAGAAATAGCAAACGCCAGCGAGACGACCTCGCCGCGGACGAGGCGGCGAGGTTAGTCGCGACTGAAAAAATGCCCGGCGCGGCGCGCGCACGCGCCGCTCGGCGCCGCGGTCCTGCTCTCGCTACGCTTCGAGCAACGACCGCAGCATCCAGGCATTCTTCTCATGGAGCTGCATCCGCTGCGTGAGGAGATCGGCGCTCGCCTCGTCGCTCGCACGGTCGACGGTTGGGAACACCGCGCGTGCGGTGCGCACCACGGCTTCCTGCCCCTTCACGAGGTCCGCGATCATCTCCTCGGCGCTCGGCACGCCTTCGACCTCCGCGATCGACGACAGCCGCGAGTAGTCCTTGTACGTGCCCGGCGCCGGAAAGCCGAGCGCGCGGATGCGCTCGGCGACGAGGTCCACCGCGGCCGCGAGCTCGGTGTACTGCTGCTCGAACATCAGGTGCAGTGTGCTGAACATCGGCCCGGTCACGTTCCAGTGGTAGTTGTGGGTCTTGAGGTAGAGCGTGTACGTGTCGGCGAGGAGCCGCGACAGTCCCTCGGCGATCTGCTGGCGGCTCTCGGCCGGGATGCCGATGTCGATGTTGGGGGCGAAGCCCCGGTTGCCTTTCGTTGCCATAGCGACCTCCTTCAGGTTCAACGTCGAGTGGCAGTCTATGCTGCGACCGCCATGAATGGGAAGATACGGCCGCCGCGGCCGGCTTGCCAACCGAATATTCCGATCGGCTTGATCGACGGGGCCGAACGCGGTTAGCTTGGCGCCGTGCGCATGAACATCTCCCACCTCCTCGTCGCTAGCGCAGTGGCACTGCCGTGCGCTGCGGCAGCCCAGCTCGAGCAGTACTCGCAACCGCCCGTCGTCGAGGGCAAGGACGTGATCTGGGTGCCGACGCCCGACCACGCCGTGGATCGAATGCTCGCGCTCGCGCGCGTCGGCCCGCAGGATCTCGTCGTCGATCTCGGCTCCGGCGACGGACGCATCCCGATCGTCGCCGCGACGCGCTACGGCGCGCGCGGGCTCGGGATCGAGTACAGCCCGGACCTCGTCGAGGTCAGCCGCCGCAACGCGCGCGCCGAAGGCGTCGCCGACCGCGTGCGGTTCGTGCAGGCCGATCTCTTCGAGGCCGACTTCCGCGGCGCGACGGTGGTGACGCTCTATCTTCTCGCCTCGCTCAACGTGAAGCTGCGGCCGAAGATCCTCGACATGCGGCCGGGCACCCGCGTCGTGTCGCACGTCTTCCGCATGGGCGACTGGGAGCCCGACGAGACGCTGAAGCTCGGCGCGAGCGAGCTCTTCCTCTGGCGGGTGCCGGCGAAGGTGGAGGGCCGCTGGCGCGTCACGGTGGCGGGCGGGGCCCCGTTCGAGCTCGCCTTCGAGCAGCGCTACCAGCGGCTCGCGGGCCGGGCAATCGCCGAGGGCGGCCGCTTCCCGCTGCGGGCGGCGCGGCTCTCCGGCGACGAGATCCGGTTCGCCTATGCCGACGCGCGCGGCGTCCAGCAGGCGTTCGTCGGCCGCGTCGCCGGTCCGCGCATGGAAAGCGCGGACGGCGCCTGGAGCGCGGTGCGGGTGGCGACGAACTAGGAGCGGACTCCACCGGTTGGCGGCCTGACGCGCGCCTCGGAGCGTTTCCGGAACCCGGGCCGATCGGTTACGCTCGCGGCAGGGAGGAGGAGAGTTCGACCATGAGCAAACGGTTTGCCGTGCTCGCGGCCGCGTTCATTGCGGCCTGCGCGCTCGAGCCCCCGAAGCCGCCAGCGGAGATCCCTCTGCCGGCGGTCGGCAAGTTCTCGGCGGCGAAGCCCGGCGACGTGCTGCCGTCCGGCTGGCGCGTGTGGCACCTGAGCAATCTCAAGCGGCCCACGCAATACCGGCTCATAGACCACGAGGGGCGCACGGTCGTCTTCGCCCGCGCCCGGGGCTCGGCCTCGGGGCTCGTGCTGCCGATCTCGATCGACCTCAGGGAGTACCCGATCCTCCAGTGGCGCTGGAACGTGTCCGCGCTCATCGCCGGCGCCGATAACACCCAGCGCCACACCGAGGATTCGCCGGTGCGGATCGTGATCGCGTTCGACGGCGACAAGTCGAAGCTGCCGCTCGAGGAGCGGCTGTTCGCCGAGCAGTTCAAGGCGTTCACGCAGCAGGAGTTCCCGTACGCGCTGCTGATGTACATCTGGGAGAACCGAGCGCCGGTCGGCACGGTGATCGAGAACGTGCACACCTCGCGGATCCGGATGATCGTCGCCGACTCCGGCGCCGCCAACCTCCGCAAGTGGCGCGAGCAGCGACGCAACGTCTACGAGGACTACAAGCGCGCGTTCGGCGAGGAGCCGCCGCGGGTCCGCTCGATCGCGATCATGACCGACAGCGACAACACCGGCGAGGACGCCGAGGCTTATTACGGCGACATCGCGTTTCTCAGGCGCGAGTAAGAAGCTCCCCTCCTCTCAGCAGGAGGGGAGTGGCGATCAGGCCCGCAGCCGCGCCCGCTCGATGATCGTCGCGCACTCGACGCGGCCGGGGAGCGTGCCGAAGGCCTTGCCGCCGTCGCGCCCCAGGCGCCCCGTGCAGAACGCGTCGACGACTTCCTTCGGCGCGTGCTGGACCAGCAGCGCCGCCGAGAGGATCAGCCCGAGCGTCTCGGTGACGCGGCGCGCGCGGCCCTCGAGCCCGTGCGAGTTGCCGAGCTCGGTGCCGATCACGTCCAGGTAGCGCGACACGCGGCCGTCGGTCTCGATCGCCGGTCCGAGCTCGCGGAAGAGCGCATCGCGCACGTCCGGCGCCTTCTGCATCGCGCGCAGGACGTCGAGGCAGATCACGTTCCCGCTGCCCTCCCAGATCCCGTTCAGCGGGGCCTCGCGGTAGAGCCTCCCGA
>Ga0184637_10001293_pt1 | contig 17191 bp, 18 predicted proteins | sample PLM3_127_b2_FD_133143 | JGI IMG/M metagenome (GOLD analysis project Ga0184637, IMG submission 133143) | Groundwater sediment microbial communities from an aquifer in East River, Colorado, USA - PLM3_127_b2 | ecosystem: Environmental > Terrestrial > Soil > Riparian zone | place: USA: East River...
GCGCCCTATTCCCCCTTGCCCTTGTCGTCTGAATTCTCCTGTCTCATCTTCGACATGGAGCGCATCATGAAATACATCCCGAGAGGGCACGCCAGGGCAGCCAGGAAGGGAAGAGCGGCCCCGGCGGCCCCGAGCAATGCTCCTCCGCCCCCTGCCAGCACTGCGCCAGCGAGAAGCGGCGCGGCGCAGCAGGCCCCCAGGCCGAGAAGCCGTTTCAGGCTCCACTTCGCCTGAGCAGGGCCGGTCTCGGTGGACTCCGCTTCCTTAGGGTCCCTCGTGTTCCCTTCAACGAGGACTTCGGCACGCTTCGTTTCAGTATCTGCCATAGAGAGACTCCTTCACAGCCAGGATATGTGATCGCGTCGTCCGAGCCGGCGAGGATAAAGACGCCGCCGGCTCCCAGCGAGAAAACTGGGGAGGGCTAGGAGAGGGGTGGAGCGCGAGAGACGAAGTCGCCCCAGAGGAGGTCGAGGCGAACTGACGAAGGGATAGGCGGCAAAAAGCGGGTGAGAGTGGATGGGGCGATTGGAAGAGCGAATGTCGGCTGGACCGGGGCCCAGAGACCGACGAGCGGCGCCTTCCCCGATGAGATCTCCTCAGCCGTCCCAGGCCCGCATGTGCCGGTCGGCGATGATCCTACCGCTGCGAGCGCAGTCACGCACGTGCCGAGGAACAAGCCCGCCATGACGAGGGCCATCAGGGAGATGATGTGAGTCGATCTCTGGCTCATGGTCGTCACGCGCTATCCGTCTAACAGATTAAAGGGCAGAAACATTCCTGTCAACTCGTGAAACTTGCAGAAAGGATCGTCAGTGAAGGTGTCCGCTGCGAGCTTCCTCAACTGCCTCCCTGCCCTCGTGGACGATCAACGGCAGCATGGCCAGGGCCGCGACCGGGTCGGCCCACCACCAGCCGAGCCACGCATTGAGCCCGAGCCCGAGGAGCAGAGTCAAAGAGAGATAGGAGCAAATCGCAGTTTCCTTCGCATCCGCCGCTAACGCGCGGCTTCCGAGTCGTCTGGCGATCCGATGCTTCCCCAAGGCCAAGACGGGCATGACTACCAGCGACACAATGGCGAGCCCGAGGCCCACTACACTCTCCTCCGGCCTCTCTCTGAGCCAGAGCTTCTTTCCCGACTCGTACAAAACATAGGCGCCGAGGGCAAAGAAGCTTAATCCGACTATGAAGAGTGCCCGTCGTTCCGCTCGCTCGCTCGCCTCTTGGTTGGCTCCGCCCAGTTCGGCGCGAAGTCGCCAGAAGACAATTGCTCCCGATACGACCTCGATGACGCTGTCCAGACCGAACCCAACCAGCGCGATCGAGCCAGCGATGACTCCAGCCCCGACGGCGACGATCGCCTCAAGACTGTTCCACGCAATCGTGAAGTATTCAAGCCGGATGCCTCGGCGCAGGTGATGCGTTCGCTCGGTGTCACGCATGAGCAGCGCCCCGGGCCAGGGTCGCTCCCGACGGGGCACCTCGGTTACCGGGAAGCCACCACCTGCCCTACCTCCAAGGGGCGCCTGTCAAGCTCCAGGGTGGAGCCGAGTTGCGTCAGGCGCTCGAGCTGATCGTAGTACACGGTTTCTTCCACCATCTTCCCGTCCCGCACGCGGATCAAGCAGCAGACCCGACTCCGGACCTTCCGGCCGGTTGGAGGAATCCCCATGAATGTCCCCAGGTGGGTCGCCGTAGAAGAGGCTTCGGCGACCACCCATTCGCCTGCCGCGATGATGCGTTCGATCTGGATATTCACGTCTGGGAACGCCGCCCACCACTGGTCATAGTAGCGCGCTGCCTCCTCTTTGCCGCGAATGACCAGGCCCAGGGGAATGATTCTGTACTCGATATCATCGGCCAGGGTTACCAGCGTGGCCTCGTAGTCGTGGTTACTCTCTGCCGCGAAATGCTCCAGAACCAGACGGACGTTGCGCTCCTCGTTCTTTCGGCTCATTTGCCAAAGGTTCCCTTCAGCGTCACCAATCTCGGACGCTTGAGATACTCGGTGGGATCCTTGCCCAGGAACTGATCCACGCCCCGAACGGTCTCGACCACCACCGGTACGATCCGGTCTCCCACCTTCTCGATCCGGCCAATGTGGATGTCGGTGATCACGTTCTGAAGCTGATCGAACCGGATCCGCCCTCGCGGGGCCTCAAAATCCACCTTTCGGAGCGCCTCCACGAACCGGGCCGCATCCTCGATGTTCCCCCCGGTGGCCTTGAGGGCCAGATCGATGGCGTTCATCGCCGCGTAGGTGGATTCGGCCGGAGATCCGGGGTCGCGGCCGTACTTCGTGCGAAACGCCTGGACGAATCGCTTGTTCTTCGGGGTGTCGATGGTGAAGACGTAAGCCTGACTGTTGTGCGCCCCCAGCGCAGCCTGACCACTTGCCTGCAGGAGCGGCAGATCTGTAAATCCCACCGACGCGTCCGCCAGCGGAATCTTGCCCTTCAACCCGAATTCCTCGTACTGCTTGACGAACCGGACACCATCGGCCCCCACCACCTGAACGCCGAGCACATCCACGTCGCGGCGAATCCTGGCGATGTACGGTCCGAAGTCGGCGGTCCCCAGGGGAGGATAGATCTCCTGTACGACCTTCCCCCCGGCCTCTTCAAAGGTTCGCGCGAAAGCCATGATCAGCTCGAGCGGCCCCACGCTGTCGGAGGCGATGATCGCGGCGGTGCGGGCTTTCAGATTCTTGTACGCCCACTGCGCGATGGGGGCCGGCGTCATGCTGGCGCTGTAGGTGATGCGGAAGACGTACGGGCTCGGCTGAAGGGTCAGGGTTTCAGCCACCGCGAAGCCGGAGATGATGAAGGGGGTTCGCTGGGACGTGACGTAATCCTTGATGGCGACGGCCGCCGCGCTGAGCACCACCCCCACCAGGGCCTGCGCGCGATCGTTCTCCACCAGCTTTCTCGCCTTTGTGAGCGCCACGTCCGGCCTGGTCTGATAGTCCTCCACGATCAGCTCCACCTTGCGGCTGGCCATCTCTCCGTTGACTTCGTCGAGATAGAGTCTCGCGCCGTCGATGATGTCCCTTGCAAACGCCGTGAAGGGGCCGGTGAGGGGCGCCAGCACCCCGATCTTGATCGGCCCCGTGGCGCGGGGGGCCTGGGCGCCGGCCGGGGTCGCCGGACCGAGCGCGCCCGCCGACAGGAGGGTGAAGACCGCGATCAGAAGGTATGCCAAGGCTCTCATAGGGGTCCTCCTTTGCGTTTCCGTGCCGCCATCGCTCCACATTCGGTTTCGACTAGGCCAGTCCCTCGTGCAAACATTGCGTGCTACGTCCCTGAGACAAGGGGTTCCAGCCCTCGTAGAGCGGTAGTCTGTCCCCTGGTGCCCCCGATGAGGGACGCGACCCGGACGGCTTCGAAGATCTCTTCATCCGTTGCCCCCGCTTCGCGCGCCCGCCTGGCATAGACGTTGACGCCGAGATCGGCTCCGACGACGGCATCGATGGCCATGGCCATAAGCAGCTTGACCTTCCTAGGCAGGCGCCCGTCGCTGAAGGCAAGATGATCGAGCTCATCGTGCAGCCTTGCCATTTCAGGATCCTTGACCCGCAACACATCCCACGGCGCTCTCTGAATCGCCATTTCGGCTTCCTCCCTCATGCGTTCCGAAGCGCGTGGAAAATCCTCACGCGCCCCTCAAGGTCGTGGTGCTGACCATAGAGATGCCTGCACTCGCCTTGTCATGATTCCCGCTATGGCATCACACGAGGAGCACCATGTCAAGCCGAGCCGCCCTTGACATCCTCGCCGGGGCTGCCTACACTCCCGGCGAGTCCCGCAATGTTACCGTCCAACCCTTTGGGGAGGCACCCACGATGAAGCGAACGATGGTATCCAAGCAGAAGGCTAAACGGCGGAGGCCGATTGGCTGCGCCCCTCAATTGATTGAAGACCTCGTCGCTGCCAACCGTATTCTCGCAGCGCAGGGCGTGCTCGATGGGTTTGGGCATGTGAGTGTGCGGCACGATCGCGATCCCGGGTGCTATATCATGTCGCGCGCCCGGGCTCCGGAGCTGGTCACCACCGACGATCTCATGGAGTATGACTTCGACAGTAACCCGAGGGACGCCCGGGGTCGCTCGATGTACCTCGAGCGGTTCATCCACGGAGAAATCTACAAGGTCCGGCCGGATGTCAACGCCATTGTCCACCACCACTCCCCGTCAGTCATCCCATTCGGCGTGACCACCGTGCCGCTCCGACCCCTGTATCACGTGAGTGCATTCCTCGGGGACGGCGCGCCGGTCTTCGAGATCCGAAACGCCGGGGGGATGACGGATATGCTGGTTCGCACGCCCGCACTCGGCCGCGCCCTGGCCCAGAGCCTCGGGGGGAAGCCCGCTGCGCTCATGCGAGGCCACGGCGCCGTCGTCGTGGGACCTTCACTCCCCGTGACAGTCGGCCGCAGCATTTACATGGCGATCAACGCGACTCTCCAGGCCCAGGCCATGACCCTAGGTAACGTCACGTACCTTGACCTGGAGGAGGCGCGTCTGGCGGGCACCCACGAAGCCCTAGGGTTTGAGCGATCCTGGGAGCTTTGGAAGCGGAGAGCACCGACGAAGTAGCTCTGCCTCATGCAAGAAAGGCCTCAACCGCGGCCCGATCTGGTAGCGACTCCTGAGCCCCGCGCCGCGTGCACGCGAGCGCGCCGGCGGCGTTCGCAAACCTGACCGCGTCCCGAAGGGGCGTACCGCTGCCCAGGGTGGTGGCGAGCGCGCCGGTGAACGCGTCGCCGGCCGCCGTCGTGTCGACCGCGTCGACCGAGAACCCGGGGACATGGATTGCGTCCTCTGGTGTGACGAGGAGCGCTCCGTCGGCCCCGAGCGTCACAATGACGACCCCGGTCCCCTTTCTCATCAAGCGCTGGGCCGCCTCGCGGATCGCATCCCTCCCTCCCCCAGTGACCCCGCTGAGCGCCAGGGCTTCCCCTTCGTTCGGCGTGAGCACGTCCACCAGTGGGTAGAGGTCATCGGGAAGAGAACGAGGGGGAGCGGGATTCAAAATCGTTCGCCGGCCGAGGCGGCGGGCCTCACCGAGGGCCCAGCGGACTGTCTCAAGGGGGGTCTCGAGCTGGCAAAGGAGAAGATCGGACCACTCGATCCAGCCTTGGAGGGAATAGAGCCGTTCCTGTGTCAGCGTCCGGTTGGCGCCGGGCGCGACCGCGATCTGGTTTCTTCCTTCCCGATCCACCACGATGAGTGCCACTCCGGTCGCCGTGGCCGGGTCTCGAAGGAGTCCCTCAGCCGAGAACCCGGCATCAGTCAGATGGCCAACGATCCGGTCACCCATGGAGTCCTGGCCCACCTGGGCGATCAGACGAACCTCAGCGCCGAGGCGGCGGGCGGCCAGGGCCTGATTGGCCCCTTTTCCGCCACGGGAGGTGAGAAGCACGCCGCCGGAAACCGTCTCACCTTCCCCTGGGAGGCGTTCAACGGCGACGGTAAAATCTAGATTCGCGCTGCCGATGACGAGGAGCCGGGGCACAACCGCTCCATGAACAGGTCGAGAAACTCCTCCGCTCGGACCTCAGTCGCGACGCGGCAATGGGAATGGCCTGATCGCTCGGAGACAAGAACCTTCCCTCGGGTCGCTTCATCCTCCGTTTCGACATCGAGAGACAGCGGCTCGAACGTAAAAAGCTCCTCCGCCATCGCCGCCGCGACCGCCAGGGGATCGTGAAGGGTGATCCCCCTCTCCCTTTCAACTCGCTGGGCGAACGCGAGGCCAACTCGTGAAAAGGCCTCAATGAATCGCCCCGTCTCCCCTCCCCGCTGTCCGAGCGTGCGGATGGCTGCGGCCGAAAGGATCGCCTGACGGGTGACGTCAAGGGGAATCAGGGTGACAGGGAGGTCTGACGTCAGGATCTCGTGCGCGGCTTCGGGATCCACGTAAAAGTTGAACTCCGCGGCCGGGGTCACGTTCCCGGGAACAGACACGGCTCCCCCCATGATGATAATCTGACGCACCTCGGAGAACCGTACGGGATCACGCCGATGGGCCAGGGCCAGGTTGGTGAGGGGGCCGATCGCGATCAGGGTCATCTGACTCTCGCCGAGGAGGCTCAGAATCGTCTCCACCGCGCCGAGCGACTCTGGAGGAGGATCCCCGATGGGATACACGAGGCGACCCGTGGAATCTCGGAGGGAAGAGACCCCGCCAAGGCCATCGTCGCCATGCACGTGTGACGCCGTCTCGAGGGCGCGGGTCAAGGGGCCGTTTGCCCCGCGGGCGACGGGAGGCTTCGGGACTGGCCGGGCCACGGTCAAGATTCGGTGGGCATTGGCCGTCGTGAGTTCCACGGGGACATTTCCGGCCACCGTGGTGATGGCGCGGATCCGAAGTTCCGGCGAGGAGAGCGAGAGGAACAGCGCCAGGGCATCGTCCACTCCCGGATCGGTGTCGATGATCACGTCGCGGGACATGCGCGGCTCGCCCGCAGGACGGGTAGTGTCCTAGCTTGACTTACCCTCTTTGGCCTTATGTTTCTTCTGGTCATGACCCCGCTGGCCCGCTTCCTTCTGCCATAAGAGCCCGCAGTCAGCGCAATGGATCCGTCGCCAGAGCTGACCGGCTTCGTCCAGGGCGAATAACTCGTTCTCGGCTCTGCCCGCTATGACTTGAATGAACTTGTTCCCGTTTGGCATAGCAATTCTCCTCCTTTCAGGCGGTTGCGCTTCTGTTGACAGTCTAGCCCACGACCCATTAAGATTGGAGAAACTTCGAAGGGGGGAGCCGATGACGATCCAGATCCTGTATTGCGGGGAGTGAAACTACCTTCCCCAGGCCTCCAGTTTGCAGGCCGCCATCAAGAAGGAGTTCGGCATCACCGCCGATCTAAAGGACGGCTACGGCGGGATCTTTGAAGTCGCCATCAACGGGCAGACCGTCTATTCGAACCGGACCACCGGCCGCTTCCCCGACAACGAAGAGATCTTCGTAGAGATCCGCAAGCGCCAGTAGCGGGACCTTCCCCACCTGGGTCCCCCCGCGGCCCCGATCTTCCAGATCGCCGACCCGGGCGTGGTCGGCGATGTCTTCAGCCGGCCCGCGCACCTTTCGTCACTCCTGCCACCCGCTTACTTACCAGTAAACGACCAGTATCCCTGATCTTGACAAGCTCCCGGAAGAAAGGGAGAATCACGCCACGGTTGGCGATCTGAAGACCGCGTTATGCCGGTCAGCATACTCAATAGTTCTTCCGGCGCCGCCTCGCACTCGCTCAGCGGCGCCGGAAGAACGCGCGGATCTGCTGGTCGCCCCGCCTGTCCCGCCGCGCAGCGGCGCGGCAGAACAGGCGGATGCTACCGACGCAGCCCGGCGGGAGGCCAGCGGCCTCCCACCCGGCCGCCCAGCAGATCCGCGCGTTATATGGCGTCCTTGCTAGAGTATCCATCTGACTGACGAACACCTAACTACGATCGAAGAGAGGAGGTGAGTGCTTATGAGACGAAAGACCTGATCTATCCTCAGATTAGTTGCCCATGAACATTAGCCTGAGGCATCACGAGCCACGCCCTATTCACTTAAGGAGAATAATTCATGTCAACAGAAGACGAAGTCCGCAAAGCATCACAACAATTCTATGCAGGAGTGAACCGCATGGTCAATGGGGATGCCGGTCCACTGGCAGACATCTGGTCGCACAGCGCGGCCGTTACGACTATGCACCCGATCGGCGGTCGGGAGGTCGGGTGGGACAAAGTCCGACAATCATGGGAGCAAGTAGCCCAGCTCGCCTCAGACGGGCGGGTCAACCTGAAAGATCAACTCATCCAGGTCGCCGGGGACGTGGCCTACGAACTTGGTGTCGAGCACGGGCAGGCTAAGCTTGCCGGACAGCAGGTCACCCTCGAGCATCGCGTCACGAACATCTATCGCCGAGAAGCCGGGGCGTGGAAGATTGTCCATCACCACACTGATGTTTCTCCGGCGATGGTGGATGTTATCAGCCGTTTGTAGGCCGAAACGTGAGGAACCTATCTAGCCTCCTGGTCGAGAGGATGGGGAAGTTTTGCATCCCAAATGTGTACCTACCCTTTCGTAGGGTGGGGAGACGGGGAGCACCCTGGGCTTCCTGCCAAAATTCAGCTAGGAGTCTGAAGCCGAATGCCAGGGGTGAGATGCGGCGAACGAGAGAATAGGGGCTAATCCTCGCTATGCCCCCAAGAGAGTTGGCAGCAATGTAGTTTTTTTACGAGGTGAGCAACCGGGAAGATCGGTAACACAATAAACCGGCAACACGGGTAACACTTTGTTGCTCTTAGAGATATTTGCCGGACAACCAGAGGGTTGACAAAGTCTTACAAGTGGCGGATATTGCTGTCTGATTTCGCTTTAGAACTGGGAGAGCTCAACGGGATAGGCTGCAGGGGCAGCCTGGAAGAGACCTAATAGTTAGGCGCCCCAAGACGGTGACCGCGACACGGGAACGCCAGGTGGCCGTGAACGACTGGATCTCATGAAGACTCGCCGGATCAACGCCGACAAGCCGCACCTCTGGAAGGCCGACATCGCGGCCTCCGTTGACCAGTTCAACCAGTGGTTCATGCGCTTTGCGCCCGCGGCGTTTCGCTCCACGAGGTTGGAGACGACCGAACACGTCAAGGCGGCGCTCTTGGCAACCAGCGATCTGCGCATGCTGAACGCAGCTACGCTGAAGGCCAACCCGGGCGCGCTCCCGACGCTCCGCATGTGCACCGCCCCGCCGCTCGCCGTCGACCGCCTGGTCGGCTTGGCCGACGTGAGCAAAAACCTCGTTGGACGGATGGAAAAAGGTAAGGTGCCGACGAAGATGTCGGCCGCCGACCTCGACGCTGAGCTGACGAAAGCCTGCCGCATTCTCTCGCGGCTCTTGGATCGGGACATCTTTCCATGGCTCGACAACCGGAAGGCCCCGACCGACCACGAGCGCGACCGGGCCTCAACGATCGTCGCCGATCGGCTGTGCAGCGCGGTGGCAAACCCGATCGTCCGCAACGCTCAGGAGCGACGACAGCTCGCTCTGATCGGCGACTATCTCGACAAGCGTGGCTACCGCAAGCAAGCCCACCCGCCTGGCAAGCCGCTCACGGGGATGGAAGCGGGCACGTATACCTTCCGCATGAACTTGGCCGTCGGAAAGGCTCTCAAGGTCAATATCCCGGTCGACGTCGTGATCCAGCCCAAGAGGCTCCGCAAGGACCGGCTGCCAATCCTGATCGAAGCCAAGTCGGCGGGTGATTTCACGAACACGAACAAGCGTCGGAAGGAGGAGGCGACCAAGATTCACCAGTTGCAGGTGACCTACGGCGGCACCGTGGCGTTCGTGCTATTCCTCTGCGGATACTTCGGCAGCGACTACCTGGGTTACGAAGCTGCCGAAGGGATCGACTGGGTGTGGGAGCACAGGATCGACGACCTGGCGAAACTGGGGTTGTAGCACTGATGATGGCGCGACACGAGAACCCGGTTGAGGCCCGCCGACAGGCCATTCAGGCGGCGCTCGATGCAAGGAAGTCGGCGGCCGAGAGGAACCGCCTCGGTCAATTCGCGACTCCCAGCGCCCTCGCAATCGAGATCGCCCGCTACGTCCAGTCCGTCGCGGGCCGCCGCCTCCGGGCGGTCCGTTTCGCTGACCCCGCCATCGGCACTGGCAGCTTCTATTCCGCCGCGCTCGCGGTCTTCGGTCCCGGGCGGATCGAAAGCGCCGTTGGCGTGGAACTTGATTCCGCCTTCTGCGAGGCCGCCCGCGACCTCTGGACGGAGGCGGGTCTCGATGTCGTGCAGGGCGACTTCACACGCATCGTCGCAAGCAGCAGCCGCCCGGTCGCGCCTAACCTGATCCTCACCAACCCTCCCTACGTCCGGCATCACCACCTAGAGCGCGAGGACAAGGAACGCCTGCAGGCGCTGGCGTACCGGATGGCCGGCGTCAAGGTGAACGGCCTTGCGGGCCTGTACGTTTACTTCCTTCTTCTCGCCACGGCGTGGATGGAGGATGGCGGCTACGCGGCGTGGCTTGTCCCCTCCGAGTTCATGGACGTTAACTACGGCGCGGCGCTCAAGCGATACCTCACGGACCGCGTGACGCTGGTTCGCGCTCACCGCTTCGACCCCGACGATGTTCAGTTCGGGGATGCCTTGGTGTCTTCTGTGGTTCTCGTGTTCCGCAAGATGGTGCCCCTGCCGACGCACGCGGTCGAGTTCACCTTCGGGGGCACGATCGGCGAGCCGCACGCGAGCGATTCGATCCCGCTGGACCAACTCCGCGAGTCCCGGAAGTGGACCGTGTACCCCAGCCACGCCCGGAACGACCGGCGCACGTCGAGCAACGGCGACGGCTCCACTCTTGGGGACTTCTTCCGTATCCAGCGTGGCATCGCCACCGGCAGCAACAAGTTCTTCGTGCTCGACCGCTGCGACGCCGACCGTCGCCGCATCCCAAAGCGCTACCTGCGGCCCATCCTACCCAGTCCGCGCTTCCTCAAGACGACTGTCATCGAGGGCGACAAAGACGGCTACCCGCTCATCGAACGCCAACTCTGCGTCATCGACTGCGACCTCCCCGAAGCGCTCCTCCAAGCCCGGCACCCGGCTCTGTGGGAGTACCTTCAGACTGCTGCGGCGCTCGGCATCAAGGACGGCTATCTCGTTAGTAAGCGAAGCCCGTGGTACAGACAGGAGCAGCGCGACCCGGCCCCGTTCCTCTGCACGTACATGGGACGCGGCTCCGACCAGAAGCAGCCTTTCCGGTTCATCTGGAACCGTTCGCAGGCCATCGGGACCAACCTCTACCTCATGCTGTACCCGAAGAACGGCCTCGCGCGGCTCTTGCGGGACCACCCCGATCATGCCGCCGACGTGTTTGCTTTACTCGGGCAGGTGACCGGTTACGAACTCCGCGGCGAGGGCCGCGTCTACGGCGGGGGCCTCAATAAGATCGAGCCAAGCGAGCTCGCGCGCATTTCTGCGGCGGCGCTTGTCGAGCGCTGGCCCGAACTCCGGTCCGCGGTGCAGCGACAGGGAGAACTCTTCGGTGAGCTGTCGGACCGAAGGGGCGCCTAACGAAGAGCTGAAGCGCCGAAAGGCCGCACAAGATCGCCGCCATCACCCCACCATTGCCGCCACAACGCAATTATGCCGATCAGCCATAATCGGATTATGCAAGTCAGTCTTTGCCGGCAACGATCAGCATCCCTGATCTTGACAAGCTCTTGAAAGAACGGGAGAATCACGCCACGGTTGGCGATCTGAAGACCGCGTTATGCCGCTCAGCATACTCAATAGTTCGGCGGACATCGACCGAGAGCAGCCAACGCGTAGTTGCGTAGCAGCATATTCATGAGCGCCGCACTCAAGGATCTTGAACTCGCGATAGAGCTCGGCCACCAGCTCTTTCGGCGCTTGGCCCAGATTCAAGAGGGTCTCAACGCGGGACGTACACCGGAACGCTATGCGATGTCTGTGGATGAGATCATAGACTTTGACCGCGCCGGCCTGGAGGCTTTGCGCGCTGATCTGCCCGCCCACAGCGCTCAGCTGAAGGAATGGACTATCTATGAGGGGTCCGCTCCCGCCGTCGAGGCAGGTCTCCACTATTTGCGTAGGAAACTTGCCGTCCTGGAAGCTGCACGTGCCGTCGCGGGCGGTACTAACAGATCTTCGGTGGTGGCCCCTCTCCCTCCTCTGCACCCGCGCATTGCGGCCGCGGGCTCCAGTTTGTACCGGGACGGTCATTACTCCAGCGCCGTCTTCGAGGCGTCCAAAGCACTGATTGCCTTCGTGCGTGAGCGGTCTGGCAAGTCCAATTTGGACGGTGCGAATCTCATGCGGACGGCCTTCTCAGCCAAGAACCCCGTACTGGCGTTCAATCAGATGGCCGATCAGACGGACCGTGACGAGCAGGAGGGAATGATGCACCTGTTCGAAGGCGCGGTCATGGCCATTCGCAATCCCCGTGGGCATTCGTTCCTTGATGACTCGGCTGACCGCGCAACCGAGTACCTGATGCTGCTTAGTCTTCTTGCCAATCTGACTGAGGAGGCCACGAAGTCTTGCGGTCCGAGTACCTCCCCCGATAAAGTAGACACTTCGAACTAACAACCGAGGGGGTGTCTGATGGCCAAGCCGATCGGTCCAAAGAAGGTCCACAAGCGTGAGTGGAACCGTGTCAGACACAGGATCCAGCCGGCATAACATGCAGTGCAGCGGATTGCGGTCGTTATATCGCCCTCGATGAGTCGCCTAGGCAAGCAAGAGGAACGGCTTAAGGAGCTTGAACGCAGGTATTCCGACTCCCTTCAGCGCGAATTGGTAGTACTCGCGGACTCAGGAGCGATCTGGGCTTCGCAGTATCTGTACCACAAATGGCAGTACGCCGACTCGGGAAGATCAAAGAAGAAACGAGCAACGGAAGAACTTGAGAGGTTGGAGAAAGACATTCTGAAGCTCCGCGATCAACTGGGACTGCCTGTGCACGGCGGACCCGTTGGAATAATTCAGGAGTGGACCGAGTGGATATCGAGTTTGTCAGAAGATGGCGATCGTCGTGCCTTTGCGAAACGCGCACTTGAGAAATTGTCCGCTGAAGGCACGGCGACATAACAAAGGCCTGGATTTTCGGCCCCCGCAGGCTCCGGGTGCACGAGTGATGCGCAACCCGAAAACCGGTCAGTCTCCGCGTTAGGCGGCGACGGAAGACAAGAATGGAAGAAAGGGGTTGAGGCTGCGCTTGGCGGTTCTTACTCGCTGCGGGCCCATTCGGCGAGGACGGCGGCAACCTCCGGGCGGGTGAACTCGGGCGGAAGTGGATCCCCTTGCTTCAAAAGCTCGCGCACCCGCGTCCCCGATAACCCCACTCGATCCTCAGCGCCATGCGGGCACGTCTTCGCCGAGGCCACCGCGTCGCAGCGTCGGCAGAAGAAGGTTTCCGTAAAGAAGAGCGGCTCGATCCCGAATTCCTCCCTCGGGAAGGACCGCAGCAACTCGTGGGCGGCGTATGGGGCGTAGTAGTTGCCGACGCCCGCGGCGTCCCGCCCGACGATGAAGTGGGTGCATCCGTAGTTCTTCCTGACGAGCGCGTGGAAGGCGGCTTCGCGGGGACCGGCATACCGCATCGCTCCCGGGAAGACCGAGAGCGCCACGCGACCCGCCGGGAAGTAGTGGTGGATGAGCGCTCGGTAGCACCGGAAGCGGACCTCGGACGGGACATCGTCGAGCTTCGTCTTGCCGACAAGCGGGTGGATCAAGAGGCCGTCCATCAGCTCGAGGGCGCACTTCTGGATGTATTCGTGAGAGCGATGGATCGGGTTCCGGGTCTGAAAGGCCACAATCGTGCGCCATCCCCGCTCCAGGAAGAGGGCCCGGGTTTGGGCCGGATCGAGCCGATACTCCTCGAATTCGGCGAGCGGCGGCCGGTTGATCAGTGCGATTGGCCCGCCGAGCAGCATTTCCCCGCGTCCCATGAGATACGCGACGCCAGGATGGGCCAGGTCTTCGGTCCCGTAGACGAGGCCCGCCTCTTCCCGCCGATCGTAGAGATACTTCTCTTCCAGGAACAGGATCCCGAGGATCTCCTCCCAGGGAGAGATCAACGCCACGGGGGAGCCTTCCTTCAACCCTTTGACATCCTCCGGGGTGGCCGCCAGCGTGATCGGGAGCGTCCACGGCAACCCGCTCTTGAGACGCATCTCGGTCAGGACGCGTCGATAGTCGGCCCGGCACATGAAGCCCTCGAGCGGGCTCAAGGCGCCCACGGCGAGGAGATCGAGATCGGACATGGCGCGGGCGTTCAGGACCATTTTCGGCAACTCTCTCGCTCGCGCGATGGCGTCCTCGCGCGCCTCGCCGATGAGGACGCGGTTCACGAGCTTCCCCCCGTGGGGCGCGATCATGCCGAGGTCCGGAGAGGTGTTCTCAAGGATGGACGGCATCACGCGATCACCGCGCGGGATGGAGGCCGCACTCCTTGGCCGCGGGGTCCAGCTCCCACCACCACCGCCCCGCCCGCAAGTCCTCCCCTGGCTGGACGGCGCGGGTGCATGGCGCGCAGCCGATGCTCGGATACCCCAGGTCATGCAAGGCATTGTAGGGAATCTCATGGGCCCGGATGTATGCCCACACCTCGTCCCAGCTCCAGTCGGCGATCGGATTGAGTTTGATGATCCCCCCGTGGTCCCAGTCCACTTCGATCTTCTCGACTCGCGTCCGGGTGACCGCCTGGTCTCGCCGAAGCCCCGTGATCCAGGCGTCCAGGCCGCGAAGGGCCCGCTCCAGGGGCTCGACTTTCCTCACTCCGCAGCAGAGCTTCCGGTTCTCAATGCTCTTGTAGAAGAGGTTCACGCCGCGCTCCCGCACCATGGTCTCCACGGCCTCGGCCTGGGGGAAGTAGACTTCGATGGAGACGCCGTACCGATCTCGAATGGCCTCCATGAGCGCGTAGGTCTCGGCCGGCAGCCGGCCAGTGTCCAGGGTAAAGATCCTGGTCGGCGGCTCCAGTCGCGAGAGCATATCGATCAGCACGACGTCTTCGGCCCCGAAGCTACTCGCCAAGCCGAGCCTCGGGGTGAAGGCGTCGATCGCCCAGCGCAGAAGCGCTTCGGGGCTGGCATCTCTGAATCGATCGTTCAGCTCGGTCAGGCTTTCGGTGGAGAGCGCCGCGCTTCGTCCATCGGTCGTGGAAAGGTTGAGATTACTCATAGTTCCTCCCTGGTGTGAAATAGCGACCGGAAAGAATTCCCCAACTGGTACGGTCTCGAAAGTAGAGATACAGAAGCCACATATCGATCAGCACAACCAAGAGCCAGACGCCGTAGGCCGTCGGGCTGGCCATCAGCTCGAGACCGATCAACGCCCTCGACAATCCGAACCCCACGACCCAGGCATCAAAGCTCATGCAGATTCTCCTGAAGGTTTCACTGGGCATCCGCCTGATGAGGTAGGCGCCCAATGGGATCCCAATCACGACGCTGGGCATGATCGTGGAGAAGATCTGCGTGCTGGTCTCTGTATACAGGCCCAGGAAGTAGTAGGCGCTCGCCGTCAGGACCGATTCTGCGACCCTGATAATCGCCAGGCCGGCCCGAAACTTCTCCTTCGCGAACCCCTGATTATTGAACATCAAGGCCAGCGGAGGGCCGGAGATGGTGGTGACGGAGTAGAGTACCCCGACGCCCGCGCCCAGAGGCACGCCGACTGCTCGCTTGGCACGAATCGGCCTTCTCACCCCAGCCGCCTGAAGGAGGATCAAGGGCAGCAGGATGACATAGGTGAAGAACTTCAGCCATTCGGGATGCGCCCGGGAGAGGATATACGTGCCCGCGAGAATGCCAGGGATCAGGCCACACAGGATGGGCAGCACCCGCCTCCATGTCTCGGGCACGCTCTTCCTATTCACCAGCAAGGTATACCCGTTGAGGATCACCTCGACCAACACCAGCGCCGGACTCAACGCCCGATTCGAGTAGAAGAGCAGGGCCACCGGGACTGTCAGAGACGAGAACCCGTATCCCAGCGCTCCATTGACCGTGGCGGCAAAGAGGGTGATCCCGACCAGGGTCATGAGCTCAACGCCAGGGAGCATCAGTTCCTCACCGTTCCGAGTGCAGGCTGATCAAAAAGGTCCAGATGCAAGGCGGCGAGGAAGCGAGGAGTGAGGCGTACTGGGTCGTACGTTGCAACGACGAGCGACGACGCCAACGCGGCAGATGGGCCTTTTTCATCAGCCTGCTAGCCGTCTACGCCGTGGGGCGGGCGCCCCGGCGAAGCATCTCGCTCAACCGCGACGACCGCTTCACCCGCCAGGATCGCGCGCAGCTCGGCATCGTTCTTCCCCGCGCAGAACTGGCGAAAGTTTTCGCTGTCCGATCTCTCCTCGAGGTACGCTCGGAGGAGTCGCTCGATCGCAGCCGGCACCTCGTGCGCCGGGGTGCGGTAGCCGACCGGCCGGGCGATCTGCTGATGCTTTCCCACCGCTCCCCCCACGCAGAAGTAGTAGGCGTCCACCATCTTCCCTTCCACCTTCATCTTCTTGCCCTCGATCCCGATGTCCGCGATCCACTGCTGCCCACAACTATTGGGACAGCCGGTGACATGGATCTTGACGTGTTGGTCGAAGCCCGGCATCCGGGTCTCCAATTCCCCGACCAGCCATCGGGCGAAACCCTTGGTCTCCGTCAAGGCGAGCTTGCAGAATTCCGTGCCGGTGCAGGCCACCGTCCCACGCCAGAACGGCGAGGCGTGCAGCTTGAGCCCCGCCTTCTCAATTTCTCTGGCCAGGGGTTCAGCCCGCTCATGGGGAACGTTCAGGATCAGGAGGTTCTGCATCACGGTCGTGCGTAACTCACCGGTCCCGTAGCGATCGGCGAGGTCGGCCGCCGCGCGCATCTCGGCTGACGTCATGCGCCCGCGCATGACCGCCATCCCGGCATAGATGTACCCTGGCTGCTTCTGTGGATGGATCCCGACATGGTCTCGGTATACGTCGTCCGGCGCCTCTTCAGGCACGGCCGGATCGAGCCGAAAGCCGATCCGCCGCTCTAATTCCTCTTGAAAACGCTCGATGGTCCAGCCGTGGTTGAGGAAGAGGAACTTGAGACGGGCCTTCTCGCGGTCCTGCCTCAAACACTCGGAGTCACGGAAGATCTCGGTGATCCCCCGGACGACCGGGAGGACCTGATTCCAATGAACGAACGCGTTCAGGCGCAGCGCGAGGTGCGGAACGGTCGAGAGCCCGCCGCCGACCCTGACGGAGAAGCCGATCTCGCCGGTTTGCGGATGGCTGATCGCGGTCATTCCGATGTCGTTGATCTCCGGGTACGAACACCAGGCCCGGCATCCCATGATGCTGATCTTGTATTTACGAGGAACGTTATAGAACTCCGGGTTGCCGTTCAGCATCCGGGTGGCCGACTGGACGAGCGGTGAGGCGTCCACGATCTCATCGCGATCCACGCCGGCCACGGGGCAGCCCGTGATGTTGCGGGTCACATCCCCGCACGTCCCCATCGTCGTCAGCCCGCAGCGCCAGAGGCTCTCGTAGAGCCCCGGGAGGTCCTCGATCCGCACCCAGTGAAGCTGGATATTCTCGCGAACGGTAATGTCCGCAATCCCCCGCGCGCCCTTCTCGGCGAAGTCGGCGATCGTGCGGAGCTGGTGGGAGAAGAGGAGGCCATTCGGGATGCGGATCC
>Ga0184637_10001294_pt1 | contig 17190 bp, 17 predicted proteins | sample PLM3_127_b2_FD_133143 | JGI IMG/M metagenome (GOLD analysis project Ga0184637, IMG submission 133143) | Groundwater sediment microbial communities from an aquifer in East River, Colorado, USA - PLM3_127_b2 | ecosystem: Environmental > Terrestrial > Soil > Riparian zone | place: USA: East River...
CGCGAGCGCGAGATTCGAGAGTTCCAGGACGGCGACCTGGCCGTGCCACACCGCGACGAGAAACGCGTGCTGGTTCCCTCGGGCGGAAACAGCGCCCCGTGAGCGCCCCGGGGCCCACCGCCTCCCAGGACGGACGTGCTCCACCAGCACCGCCCCCCGACACCAGTAGAGAAGCTCCCGGCCGGTTGCCCCGAGTCGTGTCCTCCCTCGAGAGTCAGAACTTCCGCTGGCTGATGGGGTCCATCATCGCGGGGTCGACCGCGAACTGGACCGAGATCGTGGTGCGCAGCTGGATCGTGTACGACATGACCGGCTCGGCCATCGCCATGGGTTCCGTTCAGGCTGCCAAGCAGGTGCCCATGTTGTTCATCGGCCTCATGGGCGGAGTCCTCGCCGACCGCTTCGACCGCAAGGCGCTGATCGTCTCGAGCCAGCTCGCCAGCGCGCTAATCGCCGCGATCCTGGGCGTTCTTGTGCTGACCGGTTACATCGAGGTCTGGCACTTCATCATTGCTTCCGTCTTCGAGGGGGTTGTCGGAGCCATACAACAGCCCGCGCGGCAGGCGCTGATCCCCTCCGTCGTGGCCAGGGAGCACCTCATGAATGCCGTGGCCCTGAGCGGCAGCGTGTGGACCATATCGAAGCTGGCTGGCCCAGCGCTCGCAGGCACCGCCACTGCGTTGTCGGGCCCCGCATCGGCGTTGTTCCTCGAGGCCGCGATGTACGGTATCGGATCGGCCTCGATGGCTCGGGTTCGCCTGCGCGCATTAGACCCTGAGACGCTGGCTCAGAACCCGCACTGGAGACAACCCCCTCGCCGAGGGCTCGGCTTGATCGAGGGCTTCCGGGGCTACGGCTACCTGCGACGGAACACAGTGGTCGGGTGGCTGGCGATTCTCTCGCTCGTGCCGATCCTCTTCACCTTCGCCCAGCAAACGCTGGCTCCGATCTTCGCGAAGGACGTCCTCGGCATCGGCGCCGGCGGGCTGGGATTGCTGTTCGGCGCGCCGGCTATCGGTGCCATCTTCGCCACGATTTACGTGGCCGCGGCCGACGACGTGACCCGCAAGGGGCTCATAACCCTCTTTGCCATAGTTCTACTCGGGGTTGCCACGGTCGTGTTCGGCCTTTCCAGCTGGGTTTGGCTCTCGCTGGGGGCCCTGGCCCTGCACGGTTTCGCCCACATGGCCTACCGCGCGATCAGCCAGACGCTGCTCCAGATCCACACCGAGGAGGAGTACCGTGGCCGGGTGATGGCGGTCTGGACGGCAGATCGCGGGCTACATCCCATCAGCACTATGGCCATCGCCTTTGCCGCGGACGCGTGGGGGCCATCGACCGCCGTCGCGAGTGGCATCGGTTGTGTGCTCGTGGCGTTGCTCGTCGGCGCTGTCTCTCGCACGATCCGGGAGCTCGACTGAGGCGCTGTCGACGGAGGACGCGTGACCGAAGCCAGGCGTCTGCGGCTGTTCGTCGCGCTCGAGCTGCCCGTCGAGTGGCGCGATGCGCTCGCCGCTGAGGCACGAGCCCTGGAATCGGCCGTGCCGGGGTTCGGCCGCTGGGTCGATCCCGCGCTGATGCATGTGACGCTGGTCTTCCTCGGATACCAGGATGCCGGCTTGTTGCCCACCATCGAGCGCGCCGTCCAGGAAGCGGCCGCCACGTCCGCGCCGTTTGCGCTGCGGCTCGGTGAGCCCGGGAGCTTCGGTGGCCGCCGGTCGCTCCGGGTCATCTGGGTTGGCGTCGTGGACCGGCCCGCGGACGCGCTAGTCGGCCTCCATCAGGCCGTCGTCTCCCGCCTGCACTCGGCTGGAGTGAGCTTCGACCCGGCGCCCTTCCGGGCCCACATCACGCTGGGTCGCGCCCGGCGAGGCGCATCAGCGGCTCAGTCCGAGGCGATGTACAACGCGTTTGCCCGAAGGGCGGCGGATCCGAGGAGACGGCTACCGGTTGAGCAGTTGCAATGTGAAGAATTGACGTTGATGCGAAGTGACCTTCGTCCGCCGGGGCCGATTTACACGCCGCTTCAGCGGACGAAGCTTGCTACGCGGGAATGACAGGCTGATCAGCGGGTACCAGTGGACCATGGAGAACTGGAATCAAGGTGCGACCAGCGACAATGGCAGATTCCTCTCCACGTACTGAACACCGAGGGGGGATAGCCGCACTACCTTTGTTGCCGTGTCGTACTCTAGCAACTTGGCTTTGTGCGCAGGCCGCAAGATGTCCCGTCGAAAAACGGAGGGGTTCGAGTGCTCCACCCAGTCCACCAGTTCCGACTCATGTACGTTGTCCGTCGATGCGTATAGGAGCAGCAACGTCTTGTCTTTCATCTTTAGTTTCGTGTCAAGGACCCGCTTCTTGCCCAGGGTTTCCCAAACTACCGGTACTTCTTTAGCGACAAGAGCCTCGACGATGTAAGCCGCTGACTTGGTGTCAACATTGTGGAAGATGCGGACTAGCTCTGCGACCAACCATTTTGCTAGGTGCATTACGCAAAATGCGTCCATCTGATTCGGGTCAACGTCACCGCCTACGTGACCAACTCCCCGATTGTTTCTGATTTCGTAGAGAGCAACCAACAGGCGAGGAATCTGAATCCGAATGGAGCGTGGGAACTGTGGTCCCGCGTTCTCCAAGGCCCGGCAGTCGTCCACCATGTTCTTGGGCTTCTGCGCCTGCGCGGGATAGTTTCCTGCCACGTATCCGGATAGGATCGTGTAGACAACCTCGCAGAGCTTCCCGCCGTTCAACTCGGACGGTTCCCATCGGCCTTCTCGGAAGTTCCGGATGATCTCGTTCAGGGCGGCGATAAGGTCGGCACGGAGAGCGACAGGTAAGTTACCAAGCGCAGTCGAACTAGGAATCTGCATTGGAAGCGCCCTTCGACTCGAGACCGATTAGATGCTTAACCAGCTAACTCCTTGATGAGCTCCGTGGCTCGCTCCCAAGCCGGTTTGGTCATCCTTAGCTCTCGCTTCATGGGTGAGCCTCGAAAGCTAAAAAGGTCGCTCATACCCTTGATCTGCGCTGCAAAGTTAGGCGCATCCAGCCTCTTATAGTGTTCACACCAGCGCCGGATGCGGTCTACGCTCGTCCAATCCTTGTCGACTCCGACCGCCTGGCGGCCGGCGACAACAAGCAAGGCAAGCTGTTTTGTAGCCGTGCCCGATTTCTTTGCGAGCTTGCCTTGACCGACAATGATTTCCACTTCCTCGTCGTCCACGTAATAGATCTGCGACGCGGTATCGCGACCAATAGCCAATCTGCTGACAATACGGTCCAGGGGATCCGGAGAATGCGTGGCCTTAGGATCTTGCGTCTCGGCGACGCCAGACCCCGCTTTGGTAGAAGCGGTGGCCTGCATATGGTTTGCCGCGACTAGGTCAACGGCCTTAGCAAACGCTGTAGCTCGTAGCTCCCCCGTGATGCCAGCTTCGTCAACCTCTCTAAGCGCCTCAACGAGTAGATCGCTTGGCTTCACGATTCCTCCTTCGTGAGCTGTACCGCTCACCGAAAGCTTCAGCCCCCAGTGTCTTGCCGATTGTACCATATAGTAGCTGACTAGGACCAATAGGCGACGATTTTCAGGAGGGTTGGCCAGCACCAACTACCTATACTTTGTTGGCCCTATTACGTGAACCAGCGACCTGTTTTCGTGTTCGGAACATTATCTCTATTCGCAGAAGGAGGAAAAGTTCGTGTTTATGCCAGAAATAATCTCAATTCGTTAAACGCGCGATCACGTCCCCGCATGGGTGCAATAACGCCGCTGTAGTATTTCGATTGTTCATGACACGGGGCAACGACGGGCCGGTGGACACCGAGCGTTAGCCAACAACTGGGGACTTGACGGAATCGGTATAATGGGCGCAACTTCATACATAACGACAGTGAAGAGAGCGAGTACGCGGCGTGCGCCGCCCAGCGAGTCGGATACGGTGAGAGCCGACCGAAGCGGCGCCGCGGAATGGGTCTCGGAGTCGTAGCCCGAACGGTCGTCAGGACCAAGTAGGCGCTGCCGGCAACCGCAGCCGTTATCAACGCGGCGCTCGCCTGCACTCGGCCTCCTTCTGGGGGCGAAGCAGCTCGTCGAACCGAGCGCTTCCGTGAATGGGGCAGCGGAATGAGGGCCCCGCTTTCTAGCGGAGCCGAACAAGGGTGGCACCACGGGTTGACCCCTCGTCCCTTACGACGAGGGGTTTTTTGTTTGGAGCTGAAGACCTCCCCAGCGCGGGACACAAGGACGATAAGGGCGAGGGCATGTCACTGTGAACAGAGGAAGACTCCTGACGGGCGACCGGCCGACGGGTCCGCTGCATCTCGGGCATTACGTCGGCTCGCTCGAGAACCGTCTTCGTCTGCAGGACGAATTCGAGTGCTTCTTCATCATCGCGGACTTCCACGTCCTCACCACGGCCTACGAGGACCCGTCGTCGGTCCGCTCGAACGTTCGCGAGCTGGTGCTGGACTACCTCAGCGTCGGCATCGACCCAGCAAGGTCCACGATCTACCTGCAGTCCCTGGTCCCCGAGGTGGCCGAGATCGCACTCCTTTTCAGCATGCTGGTATCGGTGCCCCGCCTGCAGCGCATCCCGACCCTGAAGGACGTCATCCGCGACCTCAAGCTGGAGACGGCCTCGCTCGGGCTGCTCTCGTACCCGGTGCTGCAGTCAGCGGACATCCTGATGGTGAAGGGCGAAGTCGTACCCGTCGGCAAAGACCAGGCCTCGCACGTCGAGCTCACGCGCGAGATCGCACGCCGCTTCAACACGCTCTACGGTCCCGTCTTTCCCGAGCCACGGGCCCTCGTCGGCCGCGTGCCCACGCTCCCCGGCACCGATGGCATGAAGAAGATGAGCAAGTCTCTGGGAAACACGATCTTTCTCTCGGACGACGAGAAGACGGTTGAGCGCCGCGTGATGAGCATGTTCACCGATCCGACACGCATTCACGCCACCGACCCCGGCCACGTTCGCGGAAACCCGGTCTTCGCGTACCACGACGCCTTCAACCCCGACACCGCCGATGTGAACGACCTCAAGCGACGTTATCGCGCCGGGAAGGTGGGCGACGTCGAGGTGAAACGCAAGCTGGCGCGGGCCCTCAACGAGTTCCTGGAGCCCATTCGCGAGCGAAGAAAAGCCTTCGCCGCGGAGTCAGGACTCATCGAGCGCATCATTCGCGAGGGCAGCGAGCGGGCTCGCGCAGAGGCCGCGAACACGCTGAGGGACATGAAGCGGGCGATGAAGTTTGACTTTTGGGCAGATGATGCTGAGCATCATCTGCCCAAAACCGGGACATAGGATGCCGCACACGCCCTCGCTGGAAGCTGCCCGGGAGGTGCGCGGCGCCGGCACGCTCCTCCCGATTTATCGAGAGTGCCTCGCTGACACCGAGACCCCCGTCTCGGCGTACGTCAAGCTTCGCACCGAGGGACCGAGTTTCCTCCTGGAGAGCGTCGAGGGCGGCGAGCGGCAGGGCCGCTATTCGATCGTCGCGGTCGCGCCCCGCGAGACCGTTCGCTTCACCGCCGACACGGCCGAGCGGCACCTGGCGGACGGCGTCCAGCGGGTGCCCTGCTCCGATCCACTGGAGTTCGTCGACGAGATCATGCGCGGGCGCGTCGCCGTTCCGGTCGACGGGCTGCCGCGGTTCCAGGGCGGCGCTATCGGGTACCTCGGCTACGACCTGATTCGCGCCTACGAGGACGTCGGCCCGCAGGGGCGAGCGCCCTACGACGTACCGCTCGCTCACCTCGCGTTTTGCGACACGCTGGTGGTCTTCGACCACCTCAAGCACACGATCAAGGTCGTAGCACACGCGCGGCTCGACGGCGACATCGAATCCGAGTATCGGAGTGCTACCGCCCGCATCGACGAGCTCGTCGATCGTCTGCGCTTCGCGCCCGCGCTGGAGCAGCGCTATAGCGTCGTCGCGGACGTACCAGCGCGCCCGACCCGAGCCCCGATTCCCGAAAGCAACATGCCGCGCTCAAAATACGAAGACATGGTGCGAACCGCGAAGGAGTACATCGCCGCGGGCGACATCTTTCAGGTCGTGCTGGCGCAACGTTTCGCAGTGCCAACGGACGCGTCCGCGTTGCAGATCTACCGCGCGCTCCGGCTCGTGAACCCTTCGCCCTATATGTACCTGCTGGACTTCGGCGACCATCAGCTCATCGGCTCATCGCCCGAGCTGCTCGTCCTCGTCGATGGCGACCTCGTGACGGTCCACCCTATCGCCGGCTCCCGTCCCCGTGGCGCCACGCCCGAGGAGGACGCGCGCTTGCAGGCCGAGCTGCTGGCCAACGAGAAGGAGCGCGCGGAGCACGTGATGCTCGTCGACCTTGGCCGAAACGACGTCGGTCGGGTATCGGTACCCGGGACCGTGTCCGTCGATGATCTTATGTCAATCGAGCGCTACTCCCATATCATGCACATCGTGTCCAACGTGACCGGCCGCCTGCGTCCGGACCTGAGACCGATGGAGGCCTTGCGGGCCTGTTTCCCCGCGGGAACGGTCTCCGGAGCCCCGAAGATCCGCGCAATGCAGATCATCTCTGAGCTGGAGCCCGAAGGCCGCGGAGCGTACGCGGGCGCCATCGGCTACTTCGGCTACAACGGCACTGTCGAGACGGCCATCACGATCCGCACGGCGGTTCTGAAGGACGGCATCGCCCACGTGGAGGCGGGCGGCGGCATCGTGGCAGACTCGGATCCGGCGCAGGAATACCAGGAATCGGTGTCGAAGGCACAGGCGCTCCTCAGCGCCATCCAGCTCGCGGACGACCTTGCTCGGCCGGCAAGCGAGCCCCTGGGGACGAGCCGATGATCCTCCTCGTCGACAACTACGATTCGTTCACGTTCAACCTCTTTCAGCACCTGAGCGAGCTGGGCGCAGAGGTGCTCGTTCGCCGGAACGACCGCTTCACGTTAGACGAGGTCGAAGCGATGGATCCCGAGGCGATCGTTATCTCGCCCGGCCCGGGCAGGCCCGCGGACGCTGGCCTGACGCCCGAGATCATCCGCCGCTTCGCGGGTCGCTTCCCAATCCTGGGCGTCTGCCTCGGCCACCAGGCAATCGGCGAGGTATTCGGCGGACGGATAGTCCGCGCGCCGAGCCTGTTCCATGGAAAGGTGTCGGAAATCCTGCACGACGGGAAAGGCATCTTCGACGAGCTGCCGAATCCTTTCACCGCCACTCGCTACCACTCGCTGGTCGTCGAGCCGGACTCCGTTCCCGATTCGCTCGAGGTGACGGCGCGGACGCGCGACGGCGTGATCATGGGCTTACGCCACCGCGAGCTCGCGGTCGAGGGCGTGCAGTTTCACCCGGAGTCGGCACTCACCCCCGAGGGCAAGGCACTGCTCAGAAACTTTCTCATGGGGGTCAGGAGGAACTAATGGGTATTCGTGAGGCGCTTACCAAGCTCGTCGATCGGGTGGACCTCGGCGAGGAAGAGGCCGCCGAGGCCATGCAGGACATCGTGTCGGGCAACGCAACACCTGCCCAGATCGGCGCTTTCGCTGTTGCCCTCCGCATGAAGGGCGAGACGGCGGATGAGATGGCCGGGCTCGCGCGTGTCATGCGCGCGGCAGCTCTTCCGGTCGAGACCAGCGGATCGGTGCTCGACACCGCGGGCACCGGCGGCGACGGCGCCGGCACCTTCAACATCTCGACGACGGCCGCGATCGTCGCGGCCGCGGCCGGCGTTCAGGTCGCCAAGCACCATAACCGAGCCATCAGCAGCCGCTGTGGCAGCGCCGACCTCCTCGAGGCGCTGGGCGTCGTGGCCGACCTGCCGCCGGACGGAGCCGCTCAGTGCATCCGTGAGACGGGCATCGGCTTTCTCTTTGCCCCCGGGTATCACCCCGCGATGGCGAGCGCCGCCGGCCCGCGACGGGAGATCGGCGTTCGTACGGTCTTTAACGTGCTCGGTCCGCTCACGAACCCGGCTCGCGCCCAGCATCAGCTGCTCGGCGTGCCGGTGCCTGCGCTCGCGCCCAAAATGGCCGAGGCGCTGCGGCGCCTGGGGACCGTCCACTCTCTCGTGGTGACGGGTGACGACGGACTCGACGAGATCACGTTGACTGGCACCTCCACCGTCCAGGAAATCGCGGGCGGCGAGGTCCGAACCTGGACAATAGACCCGCGGACCTTCGGCTTCTCGCTCGTCGAGGCGTCGGCGCTGGCCGGCGCCGACGCGCCGCACAACGCGGGTATCGCTCACGCCGTGCTGGCGGGCGAGCCGAGCCCGTACCGCGACGTCGTCGAGCTGAACGCGGCGGCCGCGATGCTCGCGGCCGACCGGGTCGCCTCACTCCAGGAGGGCGTTGATCTGGCCCGACAGACCATTGAGAGCGGCGCCGCCGCCGCGAAACTCGAGCAGGTCGCCGAGGTCTCACAACGGCTGCGAGTCGCGGGTCCTGAGTCGCGAGTCACGAGTCACTGATATGCCGACATTAAGACGCTTCGAAGACATCGAGAGTTGGAAAAAGGCTCGTGAGCTTGCGCGCTCGGTCTACGAAGCATCGTCAGGCGGCCCGTGGTCGAAGGATTTCGCGCTACGCGACCAGATTCGGCGAGCAGCAATATCGGTCCTTTCGAATATTGCGGAGGGATTCGAGCGCGGCGGCGACAAAGAATTCAGGTACTTCCTGGCGGTCGCCAAAGGCTCGGTGGGAGAGGTTAAGGCGCAGCTCTATGTGGCTCTGGACGCGGAGTTCGTGGATCAGAAAAGATTCGATGAGCTTTATGGCTTAGCAACAGAAACAGGGCGGCTGCTCGGGGGCTTCATTCGCTATCTGTCGAGATCAGGTCTGAGCGGCCCCAACCACCGGGAGCTCCGGGAGAGCCGACTCGACTACACCATCCATAATGACTCCGACTCGGGACTCGGGACCCGCAGCTCGGAACTGACGCCGTGAGCATCCTTGACGAGATTCGGGCCCGTAAAGAGCAGGAGGTCGCGGCGCGCGAGGTGGCCCGGCCACTGCCCGCGCTGATAGCGGCATGCAACGACGCCCCTCCCGTTCGGCGTCTCAGCGCAGCGCTCCGCGTCGACCCGCGTCCACCTGACTCGGAACTCGAGACTCGGGACTCGGGACTCGTGCGCCTGATCGCCGAGGTGAAGCGCCGATCGCCCGCCCGGGGCGACCTGCGGCCTGATGCCGACGCTCCAGCTCTCGCGGCGTGCTACGCCGAGGCGGGCGCAGCGGCCGTTTCGGTGCTCACCGACGAGCATTTCTTCCACGGCGCGGACACGGACCTGGTCTCAGTCAGAGAACGACTTGCGACACCTGTCCTGAGGAAAGACTTCACGATCAGCAGCTACCAGATCTACGAGGCGCGCGCGCTCGGCGCCGATGCCATCCTGCTGATCGTATCCATGCTGACCGACGAGCTGATCAATGTCTTCCTCGACACGGCGGACTGCCTCGGCATGGACGCCCTGGTCGAAACCCACACTGAGGATGAGGTCCGGCGGGCCGTCGCGATCGGCGCCCCGATCATCGGCATCAACAACCGCGACCTTGGCACGTTCGAAGTCGACCTGAAAACGACCGAGCGGCTCCGGCCGTTGATCCCCGATCGGACGGCCGTGGTCAGTGAGAGCGGAATCTTGAGTCGGGCGGACGTCGAGCGAGCCGCCGCGGCGGGCGCCCAGGCGGTTCTCGTCGGGGAGGCGCTCGTCACCGCCGAAAATCCGGCGGCGAAAGTGCGCGAGCTGCTCGGACTGGGAGCAGGAGTCGCGCTGTGACCGTCATCAAGATTTGCGGAATTCTCGACGTCCGCGGCGGCCTTGCCGCGATCGACGCCGGCGCCGACTACCTGGGGTTCGTCTTCTACCCGCCCAGCTCGCGAGCGCTCGACATCCCGCGGGCGCGGCGTCTCGTCGCCGATCTGCGTGGCGCGCGGCCGGGCGGCTGGCAGGCCGTCGGCGTCTTCGTGAACGAGCCTCTGGAGGTCATCGACGAGACGGCGACCGCGTGCGCGCTCGATGTGGTGCAGCTGAACGGCGAGGAGCCTCCAGACTACGTTCGGCAGATTGGCAACCCGGTGTTCAAGGCGCTGCGTTTCAAGGACTCGGACGGGGCCGCGCTTCCCACCGCTACCTCGTTTGGCGCAGCCCGCGTCCTCGTCGACGCGAACGTCCCCGGCCGCTACGGGGGGACCGGCGTCCGGTATGACTGGTCTCGAGTGCGCGCAGCCGTGGCAGACGGCTTCCTTGCAGGCGGGCTGACACCCGAAAACGTAGCAGAGGCCCTCGACCGAGCGCAGCCCTGGGGCGTCGACGTCAGCTCGGGCGTCGAAAAGGATGGCGTCAAGGACCCCAAGCTGATCGAGCGCTTTATCGCGGCCGTCAGGCAGTCCCAGGTCCCAAGTCCCAAGTCCCAAGCCGCCCGTCAGCCCCAAGTCCACAGTAGGACCGAGGTCCCAAGTCCGACGTCCGAATCCAGCAGCGCACCCAAGGCCGAGGAACAGCCATGAGGCACGTGGGACTCGGGACTCGGGACTCGGGACCGGAGACTCGTTTCTGGCATCCCCAGCTCGTCGAGTCGATCCACAGTCTGGGGCTCGACGGGCACTTCGGCGAGTTCGGCGGCGCCTACGTGCCAGAAGTCCTTGTCCCGGCCGTCTCCGATCTTGCTAGTACCTACCTCGGGCTCCGGGAGGACCTGGAGTTCTGGCGCGAGCTGGATGCGCTTGGCCGCAGCTTCACCGGACGGCCGACGCCGATCTATCGAGCCGAGCGTCTGGGCGAGCGCATCGGCGGCCCGGACATCGTGCTGAAGCGCGAGGACCTGGCCCACACCGGCGCCCACAAGATCAACAACGCCCTCGGCCAGGGCGTGCTCGCGAAGCGGATGGGACGGCATCGGATCATTGCCGAGACCGGCGCCGGACAGCACGGCGTCGCAGCGGCTACCGTCTGCGCCAAGCTTGGCCTCGAGTGCGTCGTCTACATGGGCACGGAGGACATCGAACGCCAGGCCCCGAACGTCTACCGGATGAAGCTGCTCGGCGCCGAGGTACGGCCCGTCGAGAGCGGCACCCGCACCCTGAAGGACGCGGTCAACGAAGCGATCCGCGATTGGGTGACAAACGTCGAGACCACCCACTACATGCTCGGGTCGGCCGTTGGCCCGCATCCGTATCCGCTCATGGTCCGCGACTTCCAGTCCGTCATCGGGTGGGAGGCGCGGCAGCAATGCATCGATGAGCTCGGGCGCCTGCCCGACACGGTCGTCGCGTGCGTCGGGGGAGGGAGCAACGCGATCGGCGGGTTCATGCCTTTTGTCGACGACCCCGGCGTCCGGATGATCGGGGTCGAGGCCGGCGGCCTCGGCTTGGAGTCCGGCGCGCACGCGGCGTCGCTCACTGCTGGCGCCCCGGGGATCCTCCACGGCACGCGGTCCTTTGTGCTCCAGGATGCCGACGGCCAGATCACAGGGACGCACAGCATTTCGGCTGGCCTGGATTACCCCGGGGTGGGGCCCGAGCATGCCCAGCTTCGTGCATCCGGCCGCGCTCGGTACGGTGCGGCCGACGATCGCGACGCCGTGGACGCCTTCACGCTGTTGTGCGAGACCGAGGGCATCATCCCCGCGCTCGAACCGTCCCACGCGATCGGGTACATCGCCCGGCACTCGGCTGATTTCGCCCCGGGTGAGCTGGTGCTCGTCATCCTGTCCGGCCGGGGCGACAAGGACATCCACTCCTATCTGAAAGCAACCGGGCAATCGGATCCGGGAGTGCAATGAATCGCATCGACTCTACGTTCGATAAGCTCCGCGCCGATGGGCGCGTCGGACTCTTCCCGTATCTCATGGCGGGGTTCCCTACGCTCGACGCCACCGAACGATTGGCGATGGTAGCCCTGGAGGCCGGCGCCGACGGCCTCGAGCTCGGGGTTCCGTTCTCCGATCCGCTCGCGGACGGGACGACGATTCAGCGCGCCGGTGAGGTCGCTCTACACAACGGCGCCTCGCTTGCCTGGTCTCTCGAGCTTGCAGCACGGCTGCGGACGAGGCTCGATGCACCCCTGATCCTCATGACGTACTACAACCCCATTCATCACTACGGCGTCGAGCGCCTCGTCGAGGATGCCGAAAGCGCCGGCATCGACGGCTTCATCGTGCCCGACCTGCCCTCCGCGGAGGCATCTCCTCTCGTCCAGGCGGCCGATCGGCGCAACCTGTACGTCATCCAGCTGGTAGCACCTACGACAACCGCCGAACGCCTGGCCGAGGTGGGGCGGACGGCCAGGGGATTCGTGTACTGCGTCTCGCTGCTTGGGACAACGGGGGCCCGCGATCGGGTGGCCGGCGATCTGCCCGTATTCACCGCTCGGGTTCGGGCACACGTCTCACAGCCGCTTCTCATCGGATTCGGGGTCGCTCGCCCAGAGCACATCACAGCAGTCCGTCCCTACGCGCAGGGGGTCGTGGTCGGCAGCGCGATCGCCGACCTCCTCGCCACCACGGCATCCGATGACCGTGAGTCGACGCTCGCGGCTTATGTGCGATCGCTGCGCGACGCCTGCGAGCCGGAGCGCGCCCCGACAGAGACACGGTTGTAATCCCAAAACACCCCGAACCGGGTTCGTCTTATGGCAAGCTCCTGCCGCATGGCGAACCCGCAGGCAGAAAAGGCCCGGGGCCGATTCAGCACCCTGGGTCCAGAGAACCTCCTTCGTCGAATCCGCGACGTCGTCGAGCACGGCCGGATCGACGTTGCGCAGCTTCGCATCGGCAACCTCGTCGGGTGGCTCCTCTCGCTGGCCCGCGGCGCCGACGCCCCGCCACCGCTGGGCGAGCTCTGCCTCGTCCTGGAGAGCGCAGCACGCCTCGTGCTCCTCAAGGCGCGTCGCCTGGCCGGATCCTGGGAGCCATCGCAGGAAGAGATCTTCGAGCCGTGGGGTGGGCCGCCCCCTGAGCTGCCGCTTCGGCGAAGCTGGCTGGCGGAGCGGGTGGCCGCCGGTCCGTTGAGCTACGCGGCTCCGCCTCGGACCCAGGAAGAGACGGCTCCGCTCCTGATGTCGGTCGCGCCGGAGCGGCTGCGCGCGGCGATGCTCGCCGTGCTGGCCCGTGTGAAAACGCCGCGGCTCCGTGTCGTGTCTCTGCCGCGGCTGGTGCGGGTCTCCGTAGAGGCATGCTGCTCGCTGATTCTGGCGCGCATCGGCCGCGGACGAGAAGTAAGCCTCACTGACGTCGCCGGCGAGGGGCGCGACTCGCAGGTCGCGGCCTTCCTCGCCTGCCTGATCCTGGCCCGCGAGGGTCGCGTCGAGCTGGAGCAAGAGGCCCTCTTCAGCGACATCCTGGTCCGGCCGGCGAGTCAGGCCTTCGAAGCGACCGCCTAACCCCGAGGGTCATCCCGGGCCAAAAGGCCGAAGGATCTCTCGCTACTTGCTCGTTTCGACAGATCCTTCGCTGCGCTCGGGATGACCAGACCGGCGCTATACTGCCGCTGTCGACAAACCGGGCGCTCGTTCTGCCGGAGGGCCATCATGATCAAGACGCAGGGACTGACCCACATCCATCTCATGGTCGAGGACCTGGACCGCTCGACGCATTTCTATCAGTCGGTGTTCGGCATGGAGACTCTGTTCCGGCAGGGACCGGACATGATCTTCATGCGCACGCCTGGCAGCGACGACATGATCACGCTCCACCGCCGACACGACGGCGAAGAAGTCGGTGCCATGGGCAGCATCCAGCACTTCGGCTTCCAGCACGCCGAGGGGACGGACTTCGACCAGGCCATCGCCGAGATCGAAGCTGCCGGCGGTAAGCTGCTGAAGCGCGGCAAGCACGGCGAAAGCGACTCCTACGCCTACGTCACCGATCCCGACGGGTACGTCATCGAAATTTAGCTAATGAAATTCGGGTACTTCACGCTCACCGATAACCCGCCGACTTATGGCCCCACGCGCCGCGACGCCAACCAGCTATTGCTGGACACGGTGGCCGAGGCCATCGCCGCCGAGCGGCTCGGCTTCAACTCGGTGTGGCTGCCCGAGCATCATTTCGGCGGTTTCGGCGTGCTCCCCACCCCGTCATCCGTCCTTGCTTACATCGCCGCGAAGACCGAGCGGGTGAAGCTTTCGGCCGCGACCGTGCTATTGCCATGCAACCAGCCAGTCCGGGCGGCGGAGGAGTTCGCCGTCCTGGACCTGCTCAGCAACGGTCGAGCCATCTTCTCAGCGGGCCGAGGCTACGACGAGCGCGAGTACCGAGCCTTCGAGATCCCCTTCGCCGAGAGTCGAACGCGTTTCGACGAGGAGCTGGAGATCGTCCGCAAGGCGTGGACCGAAGAGAACTGGAGCTTCAAGGGCCAGCACCACACGATCGAAGGCCCGATTACCGTGTACCCCCGACCCACCCAGAAGCCCCACATGCCGGTCTACGTCGCCTGCTTCAGCGAGCCCACGATGAAAACGGCGGCCGACATGGGCTTCAACATCATCTTCGCTCCGTTCGCGGCCGCCATGATGTTCGGCAGCCTGCAGCAGGCCGTGGAAAAGTTCCGCGACTACGCCGTCGCCGCGGGCCATCCCGAGTCGACCGCGATGTGCTCGTACTTCGTTTGCCTGGCGGATACGCCGGACGAACACCTTCGCGCCCGCGAGCGGCTCCTTCGCTATCTGAAGGCCATCTCACCAGCGTTTCCCGCCGACCGCTCGAAGGCGCCACCGCACATCGCCTACTTCGCCGACATCGTGGAGCGCATCCAGACGATGAAGGTGGACGATCTTGGGGAGCGCAGCATCGTCACCGGCACGCGCGACCACGTCATCGACCACCTGCGCCGGGTTGAGGCGGCGGGCATCGAAGAGGTGATCTGCTACTTCAGTTACGGCGCGCTACCGCACGCCGACGTGCTCCATCAAATGGAGCGCTTCTCGGCCGAGGTGATGCCGGCCTTCGAGGACTCCACCTCTCCCACCGCGGTGGGAGAGGTGGGGATGAGGGCCGCCGCTCCGGCCTGAAGGCCCGACGTTCCTCTCGCCCGGCCCCAGGCGATCCCCCCGCGCGCTTCAGATGGATGGGACATCTTCGCGGCGGATCGCAACGTCATCTACTCGGGTCTGGTTAGCAAGCACCCTGGTAGGGAATGCGGGCGCCGCGGTCGGGTGCGGCGTTGCGCTGGGCTTCGGGGTGGCAGACGGCCTTGGCTGTCGAGTCGACGTTGGCGGAACGGGAGTTCGCGTGGGACGACGCGTCGGCTGCGCGACGACGGGCGAGGGCGCAGCCAGGCCGGAGGGCGCGACCGGCGCGCGCGGCGGGGCGGATGGCGGTGGCGGTGGTGGCGGGGGCTCAAGGGCTGCGCTCGATCGAGACGCCGCCTCCTGCGGCGCCAGGGGCACTTCCCCTGTGTCTTCGGCTGCATCGTCCGCCATGATGGGCTCGAAGGCCAGCGTCTCTGGGAACGCCACGGCGACCACCGGCGGATCGGGCGCGACCAGCCGTTGTTCGGCTACAGATGCAGAGGATGGCCCCTCAACTGCGACGGCCGGAGGCGGCAGCGGATCGGGCTCCTCAACGACTTCGAGGGCGACCGTCTGGACGACTTCGGGGACGGCAGTCGGGATGGCTTCGGCTTCGGGCTGCACGACCCCCAGGGCACGGAGCGCGGCGCTCAATGCTCCGATCAAGCCCTCGCCGCCACCTTGTGCGCCGCTTGTTCGCCCCTCCACCGCTACGAGATCTGCCGGCGCGGAGGGCGGGTCCAGGCCCTTTCCCAGTGCCGACCCGACAACGATAAGCGCCGCTGCGCCCACGAAAATGCTCAGGGCTGTACCGACCGGACCCGGTAGCCCGTAACCGGCCCGCGCAGTTTCGAGGGGCCGCGGACGATTCACGACGCTCCCTCAGCCACGGATCGGCCCGGGCTGCTTCGCCAGAGGTCGGGAACGCGGTTGGCGTAGAGCGCGGTCGCAAGCCATCCCCACTCCTGGCCACCCAGGTCGTTGAGGTCGCCCCAGTAGACTCCGGCGCCGAGGCGACTGGCAGCACCCACCACTTGCGACGCGTACAGGCTCTGGGCCGCGACCGGGTCGACCGTTAACAGCGCTGCTAGGGCAGCAGCGGTCCCCGGTCCGCTGGGGTAAGCGTCCAACATCCTGCCGTCCGGGGAATAGCTGCGAGCGGGCGCACCGCGGCGCGCGACCTCGTCGCGGAGAAACGTCGCGCTCCGAAGGAACCGTTCAGCGCGAGCGTCCCTCGACCAGAGGTGGTGGAGAGCGACCCGCCAGTACGTTCGAGCGGCATCGTCTCCATAGCGCATCGTGTCGCGTCCGGCGAGAGGCAGCGTGGTGAGCCCGCCCGTTGCGCGGTCGAGTCCGATCCAGTCTGGCGGCAAGCCGACCGAGCCCGATGCCGATGCCGCAGCGAGGACACGGTATCCGGATTCGACGACGCCCGCCCAGTCGTGGCCAGGGTCCACGGAGGCGAACGTTTCATAGGCATAAGGTGCGAACCCACCGGGGGTCAGGGCCAGAATCGCGGGTTCCCGGGCCCAGTCGCCGGCGACCGCGTATGGAAGTCCGTTGACCAGAACGACTTCGCGTCGCCAGATCGCGTCCACCATGCGGCGGGCGGCTAGGAGCAGCTCTTCGTCGGTCCATCGTCGGGACGCCATGAGCAGGGCAAGGGCGGCGTCTGTATCGGCGTCAGTCGCCGTCTCAGCCGACACGACTGCGCCGTTGCGCCATGTGGATGCGAGCAACCCGTCGGCGTTTGCCAGGTTGCTGGCGGTCCACCGCCAGGCTCGCATGAAAGCCTCGCGGTCGCCGGACCATGCGGCACGCAGCATGCCATTGGCCTGGCTCTGGGCAGTGACGGAGCCGTCGAGAGCCACGTACGCGCCGGCGCGCTCGAAGCGTCTGGTCAGGTACTGGGCGCTGCCGGCGAGCAGCACGTCCTCAGTCGCGCCAGGCCCGCGAGCCTTCCGGAGCTCCACGTGGGTCCCGTCCGCGACCCAGCGCTTCACGAGCCCCTCCTGGGAAACCGTCGGAGGAGGCGGATTCAGCCTGTCGAACGTCAGTCGTAAAGCGGAGCCCGAGTCGAGAGCGATGAGCGTGTACTCCGCGACGTCGGGACTGCGCCAATCGCGAAGTCGCAAGCCTGTAAACGCGATGCCATCCGAGGTGGCATCCTCCAGCTCCGCAAGGGCCCAGGGATC
>Ga0184637_10001295_pt1 | contig 17185 bp, 13 predicted proteins | sample PLM3_127_b2_FD_133143 | JGI IMG/M metagenome (GOLD analysis project Ga0184637, IMG submission 133143) | Groundwater sediment microbial communities from an aquifer in East River, Colorado, USA - PLM3_127_b2 | ecosystem: Environmental > Terrestrial > Soil > Riparian zone | place: USA: East River...
GACCTGGCCGAGCGGACGGGTGTCAGCGCGCCGATGCTGTCCCAGGTCGAGCGAGGCGAGACCAGCCCCACGCTGGCGGTCGCCGCGAGGATCGCGGCCGGCCTCGAGCTGACCCTGTCGCAGCTCCTGCGCCTCGACGAGAACGCGCACCTCGTGATCACACGGCGCGGCCGGGGCCGCAGTCGCCGCCGCGCGGGCCACCGCGTGGAGGAGCTGACCCCGGCGCTTCCCGGGCAGCGGGCGGACGTCTCGCTCCACGTGCTGGATCCGGGCGCGGCGACGGGCGGCGCGGACGACCCACCGCTGCACGAGCCCGGCAGCCGCGAGACCGCCTACGTGCAGTCGGGGGCCGTGATGCTCGCGATCGACGGCGCCGAGCACGAGCTGAGCGCGGGCGACAGCGTGACGTTCGACGCCGACCTGCCGCATCATTTCGAGAACCGGGGCGTCGACGCGGCCGAGTTCATGGCGGTGGTCGCCGCCGGGCTGAGAAGGAGCTAGACGTGCCGAAGACGCTGTTCGACAAGATCTGGGAGCCGCACGAGGTCGCCGACGGGCTGATCTACATCGACCTCCACCTGGTGCACGAGATCACCTCTGCGCAGGCGTTCGAGGGGCTTCGGCTCGCGGGGCGCGGGGTGCGCCGACCGGACAAGACGCTCGCCACGGCGGACCACAACGTGCCGACGGACGGCACCCCGGCTGCGCGGCTGATCGCGGAAGAGATGTCACGCAAGCAGGTGGAGGCGCTGGAGCACAACTGCGAGCAGTTCGGGGTGCCCGTGTACTCGCTCGGTTCCGGGCGTCGCGGGATCGTGCATGTGATCGGGCCCGAGCTGGGGCTGACCCAGCCCGGAATGGCGATCGTGTGCGGCGACAGCCACACTTCCACGCACGGCGCCTTCGGCGCGCTCGCGTTCGGGATCGGCACCTCCGAGGTCGAGCACGTGCTCGCGACCCAGTGCCTCCTGCAGAGGCGGCCCCGGACGATGCGGATCAACTACGCGGGGGGGCTCGGCCGAGGCGTCACGCCCAAGGACCTGATCCTCGCGACCCTGGGCCGGCTGGGCACGCATGGGATGATCGGGTACGCGGTCGAGTACGCCGGAGCACCGGTCCGGGAGCTATCGATGGAGGGGCGGATGACCGTCTGCAACATGACGATCGAGGGCGGTGGCCGCGCTGGGATGGTTGCTCCGGACGACGCGACATTCGCCTACATCGAGGGCCGTCCGGGCGCGCCCGAGGACTTCGCTGCCGCCGTCGAGCGCTGGCGCGAGCTCCCGAGCGACGATGGCGCGACGTTCGACCGCGAGGTCGAGATCGATGCCTCGGAGATCTCGCCGATGGTCACCTGGGGCACGCAGCCCGGCCAGGTGGTCGAGGTGACTGACCCCGTGCCGGACCCCGCCACGATGGACTCCGCACCCGACCGCGAGGCTGCGGAGCGAGCGCTCGCGTACATGGCGCTCGAACCGGGCACCCCGATGCGGGACATCCTCCTCGACCGCGTGTTCATCGGCTCATGCGTCAACTCGCGAATCGAGGATCTGCGCGCCGCCGCCTCGATGATCGCGGGTCACCGAGCCAGCGGTTCCGTTCGCGCGATGGTCGTGCCCGGCTCCGAACAGGTGAAGGCGGCCGCGGAGAAGGAGGGGCTCGACGAGGTCTTTCGCGCCGCCGGATTCGAGTGGCGGTCGTCCGGCTGCTCGATGTGCCTGGGCATGAACCCCGACGTCCTGGGCGAGGGCGAGCGTTGCGCCTCGACCTCGAACCGCAACTACGAGGGCCGCCAGGGAAAGGGCGGGCGCACCCACCTGGTCAGCCCGCAGATGGCCGCCGCGGCCGCCGTCGAGGGGCGCTTCGTCGACATCAGAGACTGGAGCTAGCGATGGAGGCTGTGGAGGTCATCGAGGGCAAGGTCTCGGTGCTCGACCGGGCCGACGTCGACACCGACCAGATCATCCCGAAGCAGTTCCTGAAACGGCTCGAGCGGAGCGGCTACGGCGAGTTCCTGTTCTACGACTGGATGCGGGATGGCGAGATCGAGCTGGAGCCCAACCCGATCCTTCTCACCGGGCGAAACTTCGGCTGCGGCTCCTCGCGCGAGCACGCAGTGTGGGCGCTGCGCGACTTCGGCTTCGAGGCCGTGGTGGCGCCGTCGTTCGCGGACATCTTCTACGTCAACTGCACCAAGAACGGGTTGCTGCCGGTGATCCTCGACGAGGAGCACTGCCTGGGCATCGCGGAGGCCGGCGAGGCCCGGATCGACGTCGACGAGCAGACCGTGGACTTCGCGGGCGGGGTGGTGCGGTTCGACATCGACGAGGAGATCAAGCATCGGCTGCTGCACGGCCTCGACGACATCGGGACCACGCTGCAGCGGGCAGACGAGATCGATGCCTTCGAGCGAGCCGGGGGAGCGGACCGCGGGCCGGTGACCACCTCGCTGTGATCCCTTCGCCGTGAGCCCACGCGACTGGGACGCGGGCCTCTACGACACGATCTCCGACATGCAGCTCGGGTGGGGGGAGGCAGTGCTCGAGCGGGTGGAGCTGCGCGGGGACGAAAGGGTCCTTGACGCCGGCTGCGGGACCGGGAAGGTGACCGCGGTGATCGCGGAAAGAGTCCCTCGTGGGGCGGTGATCGGAGTCGACGGCTCTCCCTCGATGATCGAGCGCGCGCGCCAGGGCCGCTCCCAACGCGGAGTTCCAGGTCTCCGACCTGCTCGAGCTGGAGCTGGGGGAGCCAGTCGACGTCGTCTTCTCCAACGCGACCTTCCACTGGATCCACGATCACGAGCGGCTGTTCCAGCGCATCCACGACGTGCTGCGTCCGGGCGGCAGGATCGAGGCCCAGCTCGGCGGCAAGGGCAACGTGGTCGCGCTCGAGGAAGCGGTGGTGCGGGCTGTGAGCTCGCCGCCGTTCGCCGAGCATCTCGCCGGCCTGCCGAGGCCGTGGCGTTTCCCCTCCGAGCAGGAGACGGTCGCCACCCTGGAGCGCGCTGGGTTCGTCGACGTGCGCTGCTGGACCGATCGCATGACCCAGACGTTCGAGGAGCCCCGAGACCTGTACGCGTGCGGGCTCGGCCACTATCTCGACCCGCTGCCCGAGTCGCTGCGGGATGACTTCGTGACGGCGGTGATCGACGGGATGGAGGACCCAACCGTGCGCGAGTACGTTCGGCTCAACGTCAGCGCGCGGCGGGGCGACGGGGGCGCGTGACCGCCGCCGACCGGCGCCCGCGCATCGTCGCGCTCCCGGGCGACGGGATCGGCCCCGAGATCGTCGCCGCGGCGCGCCGGCTGCTGGACGCGCTCGGTGAGTTCGAGGTCACCGAGGAAGCGGTCGGCGGCGCCTCCATCGAGGAGCACGGGAGGGCGCTCACCGACGACGTGCTGGAGGCCTGCCGCGCGGCCGACGCCGTGCTGCTGGGGGCGGTCGGCGGACCCAAGTGGGAGACCACCGACCCCGACGCTCCCCGGCCCGAGCAGGGGCTGCTGGGGCTCCGCAAGGGCCTCGGGCTGTACGCGAACCTTCGCCCGGTGCGTCCCAGCCCGGCGCTCGTCCACGCCAGCCCGTTGCGGGAGCAGCGGATCAGGGGAACGGACCTGCTCGTCGTGCGCGAGCTGACCGGGGGCATCTACTTCGGCGATCGCGGCCGGAGCGACGACGCTGCCCACGACACGTGCGTGTATTCGACCGGGGAGATCGAGCGGATAGCGCACATGGCGTTCGAGGCCGCTCGCGCCAGGTCGGGCGGCGGCGGGGGGAACGGGGCCAGGGTGACCTCGGTTGACAAGGCGAACGTGCTCGAGACGTCGAGGCTGTGGCGCGAGACGGTGGAGCGGGTCGCGGGCGAGTACGGCGACGTGGACCTGGAGCACATGCTGGTCGACAACGCGGCGATGCAGCTCGTCTCGGCGCCGGCGCGCTTCGACGTGATCCTGACCGAGAACATGTTCGGGGACATCCTCAGCGACGAGGCGGCGATGCTCACGGGCTCGCTCGGCATGCTTCCCTCCGCGAGCCTGGGCGAGGACCGCCCCGGGCTGTTCGAGCCGGTCCACGGCTCGGCGCCGGACATTGCCGGCACGGGCACGGCCAACCCGCTCGCCACGTTCCTCTCCGTGGCCCTGATGCTCCGTTACGGGCTCGAGCGGCCGGACGACGCCCAGCGGGTCGAGGCGGCGGTCGAGGCGGTGCTCGAGCGAGGGCTGCGAACCCCCGACCTGTCCTGGGTCGAGCCGGAGCAGCCGCCGATGTCGGATCTCCCGGGCGAGGTCGAAGTCGGCACCGAGGAGATGGCGGAAGCCGTGATCGAGCGGCTGCGGTAGAGGGCGATCGGCTTGAGCCTCGCCCGCCATCGGGCATACTTCCTGGACCCCGGAAACGCCAAGACACGGAGGAGGACGTGGAGAAGTCCGAGTGGATCTGGATGAACGGCGACTTCGTCCCCTGGGACGAGGCGAAGGTCCACGTGCTCAGCCACGGCCTGCACTACGGCACCGGCGTCTTCGAGGGGATCCGCGCGTATGAGACGGAGAAGGGGACGGCGATCTTCCGTCACGCCGACCACCTCGACCGGCTGTTCAAGTCGGCGATGCACTACCACCTCACGCTTTCCCACTCCGAGCAGGAGCTGAGGGTCGCGACGCACGAGTTGATCCGCCGCAACGGGCTGGCGAGCTGCTACATTCGCCCGCTCGCCTTCCGGGGCTACGGGGACCTCGGGCTGCACGCCCACGACGCGCCGGTCGAGATGGTGATCGCGGTGTGGCCGTGGGGCGCCTATCTCGGCGAGGAGGGCAAGCGCAGCGGCATCCGCACGAAGGTCTCCTCGTGGCGGCGGACCTCGCCGGACTCGCTGATCCCTCACGCCAAGGCGTCCGGGCAGTACCTGAACTCGATCCTCGCGACGACCGAGACGGCGCACGCCGGCTATGACGAGGCGATCATGCTAGACCAGCGCGGCTTGGTCTCGGAGGGACCGGGAGAGAACATCTTCGTCGTGCGGGACGGAATCGTCATCACCCCTCCGCACACGGCCTCGATCCTGGACGGGATCACGCGCAAGTCCGTGATCCAGATCGCCCGCGACCTCGGCTACACGGTCGAGGAGCGCGACATCGCTCGGGCCGAGCTCTACATGGCCGAGGAGGTGTTCCTCACGGGCACCGCCGCCGAGCTGGTGCCGGTCAGGGAGGTGGACGACATCACAGTCGGCGAGCCCGGTGAGATCACCCGCCACATCCAGACCAAGTTCGAGGACGCCCTGTACGGGCGCGCCGAGGAGTACCTGGAGTGGCTGGACATCGTGGCGCAACCGAGTAAAGTCACCTCGTGATGGGCCGCAGGGCCTTCGTGGCAATCCGGAGAACGATTCACCGAATTACGGGCGCCGCAGCCGCCTAGAGCGGCCGCGGTCGACGCGCGGCGCCGGCGTTCGGGCGCACGGCGGGCAGCAGGTCCGCCGTCCGGTCCCACGAAGGACGTGAAAGGACTCCGATGACACAGGTCTATCTCTATGACACAACCTTGCGCGACGGCATGGGTGGCCAGGGCATGTCGCTGTCGGCGGCCGAGAAGGTGAGGGTCGTGCGCGCCCTGGACCGGCTGGGGGTGCACTTCATCGAGGCCGGTTTTCCGGCATCGAACCCGAAGGAGGCGGAGCTGTTCGAGATCCTCTCCGGGGAGGATCTGGAGCAGGGGCAGATCTGCGCCTTCGGGATGACGCGCCGGCGCGACGCGAGCGCGGCGGAAGACCCCGCCCTGGGCGTCCTCGCCTCCTGCTTCGCGCCGATATGCACCCTCGTAGGCAAGACATGGGCGCTTCACCTGGAGAAGGTGACGCGTGTCTCCCGGGACGAGAACCTGGAGATGATCGGCGACTCGGTCGCGTTCCTGGTAGGCGAGGGCAAGCGCGTGATCTACGACGCCGAGCACTTCTTCGATGCGTGGCGCGAGGACGCCTCCTACGCCCTCGAGTGCGTGAGGGCCGCGGCGCAGGCCGGTGCCGAGAACGTGACCCTGTGCGACACGAACGGCTCCAGCCTTCCCGACCAGGTCGAGGACGCGACTGCGGCCGTCGTGGGTGAGCTCGGCGACGGGGTGGCGATTGGCATCCATACGCACAACGACGCCGAATGTGCGGTCGCCAACTCGCTCGCTGCCGTGAGGGCGGGGGCGACGCTCGTACAGGGCACCGTGAACGGCTACGGGGAGCGGTGCGGAAACGCGAACCTGCTCTCGGTCCTGCCCGCGCTGCAGCTCAAGCTCGGCCTGGAGTGCGTGTCCGCCGAGCGGCTCGCCCAGCTGACTGAGACCGCCCACCTGATCGACGAGATCTGCAACCTGACGCCGGACCCCGATCAGCCGTACGTGGGGCGCAACGCGTTCGCCCACAAGGCGGGCATGCACGCCGCCGGGGTGCAGTCGGACGCGCGCACCTTCGAGCACCTCGACCCGGCGCTGATCGGGAACAGCCGCGAGGTCCTGATCTCGGAGCTCGCGGGTAAGGGCTCGGTCCTCACCCACGCGGAGCGCGCCGGCATCCGCCTCGATGACGAGGCCGCGGTGCGCGCCGTGGAGCGGCTGAAGCAGCTCGAGCACCGCGGATACCAGTATGAGGCGGCGGATGCGTCGTTCGATCTCCTGCTGCGCCGCGAGGCCGGCGAGTACGAGTCGCTGTTCCGGCTCGAGAGCTTCCGCGTCGTGACCGAGAAGCGCGAGGACGGCGGGGTCGAGACCGAGGCGACGGTCAAGATCCGGGTCGACGGCGAGCGCTACGTGCGCACCGCGGAGGGAAACGGGCCGGTGAACGCGCTCGACCGCGCGCTGCGAGACGCGATCACCGAGCTGCACCCGCACCTCGCCGACATCGAGCTGACCAACTACAAGGTGCGGATCCTCGACGAGCACCACGGCACCGGAGCCGTGACCCGGGTCCTGCTCGACTCCTCGGACGGGCGCGACGAGTGGGGCTCGATCGGAGTGTCGGAGAACATCATCGAGGCGTCGTGGGAAGCGCTCGTGGACTCGCTCGAGTACGCGTTCCAGCCGAAATCCCCCGGAACAGCTCAGGTCGAATCGTCGGCTTCCGCTCACTCCGGTGAGTGAGCAGATACCCCTCGCTCGCCCCGACATCGGGGCGCGCGAGGAGGAGCTGGTGCTCGAGGTGCTGCGCTCGGGTGCGCTCTCGCTCGGCCCGATGCTGGAGCGGTTCGAGCGCGCGCTCGCCGACTGGGTCGGCGCCGACGATGCCGTGGCCGTGTCGAGCGGCACCGCCGCCCTGCACCTGGGCGTGAGGGCGCTCGGCTGGGGCCCGGGGGATGAGGTGGTCACCTCACCGCTCAGCTTCGTCGCCTCCGCGAACTGCCTCCTGTACGAGGGCGCCACGCCGGTGTTCTGCGATGTCGACCCGGTGACGCTCAACATCGACCCCGATGCCGCACGGGCGGCGGTGGGGGAGCGCACGGCCGGCCTGCTTCCCGTCGACCTGTTCGGCTACCCGGCGGACCTTCCGCGGCTGGAGCCGCTCGCCGCAGAGCGGGGGCTCGGGCTGCTCGAGGACGGGTGCGAGGCGCTGGGGGCGGTCGACTCCGACGGCGTGCGCCTCGGCGCTCGGGGCCTGCCGTGCGCGTTCGCGTTCTATGCCAACAAGCAGCTGACGACGGGCGAGGGCGGGGTTCTGATCCCGCCCGACACCGAGGTCGCACGGCGGGTGCGAAGCGAGCGCAACCAGGGCCGCGCACCGGACATGGGGCGGCTGGAGCACGAGCGGCTCGGGTTCAACTACCGGCTCACCGACCTCGCGGCCGCGATCGGCGTCGCCCAGCTCGAACGCGCGGATGAGATTCTCGCCCGCCGCGCGCGGATCGCGCAGCTCTACGGCGATCGGCTCTCCGGGGTCGAGGGGCTGGTCCTCCCCTGCGCGGATCGGGGTGCCGAGCAGCGGAGCTGGTTCGTCTATGTGGCGCAGCTCCCGGAGGACGCCGATCGCGAGGCGGTGATCGCGGGGCTCGCCCAAGGGGGGATCGCCGCGAAGCCGTACCTGCCCTGCATCCACCTGCTTCCGTTCTACCGGGAGCGGTTCGGCTTTTCGGGCGGCGAGTTCCCGGTCGCGGAGCGGTTCGCGGCGCGGTCGCTCGGGCTCCCGTTCTTCAGCTCGATGACCGAGGAGCAGGTCGACCGGGTGGCGGATGTCCTCGCCAGCGCGCTGGGGCGGCGCGAAGCGGCGTAGCCGCTCAGACTCGGCCGCTGTCGAGCATCCAGCGGACCGTGCGCGGGATCCCCTCGCGCCACGGGGTGGGGTGGAAGTCGAGCTCGGCCTGCGCCTTCGTGGAGTCGGCGCGGGCCTGCCACAGCAGAAAGTGGAGCTGGCCGCGGCCGAGCAGCGGCGGGCGGCGGACGGCTCTCGAGACCGTCTCGCCGGCGGTCGCGAGCACCTTGGCCATCGGGCTCGGGAGGGTCGGTGGGACTCGGCCACGGCCGGCTTCCTCGACCGCGGCTTCACACAGCTCGCGGTTCGTCGCGTAACCGTCGGCGAGGATGTAGCGCTCACCCGCCCGCCCCCGCTCGAAGGCCGCGAGGTGGGCATCGGCCACGTCGTCGAGGAAGGCCAGGGTCATCCCGCCCGGCGGCAGCGCCGGCAGCCGACTCCGGATCGCGTCGCGGATCACGCGATCCACGCCGGCTCCCGCCCACGGCCCGGGCCCGTAGACGGCCGAGGGGTTCACGATCACGACCTCGATCCCGTGACGGGCCTCGCCGAGGACGAGCTCCTCGGCACGCTGCTTGGAGCGCTCATACGCCGTCCCCTTCGGGTAGTCGGCGACCCGGTCCTCGCTGACGGTCTCGCCGCGAGCGGCGTCGAACACGTCGAAGGTCGAGGTATGCACGGCCCGGCGCACGCCGGCCTGACGGGACGCGGCGATCACGTTCAGGGCCCCGATCGCGTTGACCTCCTCGAAGATCGTCGGTTTCGAGACCCATTGCTCGTAGATGCCCATGCAGTTGAAGACGCCCTCGGCGCCGGCCGCGGCCTCGCGAACGGCGGCGGGATCGGTGACGTCGCCGCGCGCCAGCTGCACCTTCGGGGGGAGCAGCTCGCGGGCCCTGTCGACGTCCCGGACCAGCGCGACGACCTCGTCGCCGCGCTCCGCGAGGCGGCGGGCGACCGCGTTGCCGACCTTTCCGGTCGCTCCTGTGACGAGCACCCTCACGGACAACCGGAGCCTATCTGCGCACGAACGCCCCCGCAAAATGGGAGACCGCTTGGGAGACCCGCGGGCAGAGACACAGCGACGGGGGCCGGTCGGCCCCCGTCGCGGCGAGAGTTGGTCTTGATCAGCCCGACCCGAGCAGGGCGGCGGCGATCTGCGGGTTCTCGAACTCGACGTCGGAGTCGCTCTCGTTGCACTCGAGACCGAACGAATGCGGCCCGGCGCTCACCGGTTCGGTCACCAGCGTCGTCGAGAAGCCGTCCGCGTACCCGCGGTTGGCGGCACCGACGACGCCGGCGGTGGGTTCGGTCTGGTTGCCGAGCCCGATAGCTGACCCGCCCAATGCAACGCCGTCGGTCGTCATCCGGCAGTTGCCCTGTGTGACTGAGGCGTTGAACGCGTACTGGGCACCCGTGCCGATCAGCAGCACCCGGCCGTCGTGCGGCAGAGTGACGTCGACCGAGGCGCAGGGTGCGTACGCCGTGGTGTTGGGATCGCACTGGCCGCCCGTGGTCGGGTCGGAGCGCGCGTGCGTGATCGCCGCCAGCGGCTGCCCTCCCACGGCATCGGCATTGGCGGCGGTGTCCGCGGTGTCGGCGTGCGCCACCGACAGATCCGGCGCCAGCTTCTTGATCTGCTTGGTGGCGATCTGCTTGGCCTTCTTCTTGTTGAGCGCGCTGCTCGTCGCGCCCGAGTTCGCGATCGCCGTGCCCGCGAGGGCGGCGACGAGCGCTGCAACCGCCACCACGATCGCGGGCGACGGCCGCACCCGTGTGATCGATCTCATGTTTTCCAATCCTCCTGTCCCGCCGAGCCGCGGTCCGAGCTCCCCTCGGGCGCCGGCTCGGGTTTGACGTTCGATGAACGGTCCCCGAAGCGGGCGCGCTTGTCAAGCAACGGCTAGCTTGTCAGCGACCCGATGACCCGCTTCCGCGATCCCCCTGACCCGCTGTTTCAGCGGCTCAACGCCTCGGTCGGCTTCGACCGGCGCCTCGCGTCCCACGACATCGAGGGGTCGCGCGCGCATGCGCGCGCGCTGCGTGCCGCCGGGGTGCTCGACGACGGGGAGCTCGAGCGGATGGAGGAGGGCCTGGCCACGGTGGCGCGTGAGCTGGAGAAGGGGACGTTCCGCTTCGAGCCGGATGACGAGGACATCCACATGGCGATCGAGCGTCGCCTCACGGAGATCCTCGGACCGCTCGGCGGCAAGCTCCACACCGGGAGGTCGCGCAACGACCAGGTGGCGACCGACACGGCCCTGCACGTGCGGGAGCGATGCGACGCGGCGATTCGCCTCGTGCGCGAGCTGATGGCGAGCGTGCTGGAGCTTGCCGAGCGTCACGTCGATTGGCCGATGCCCGGTTACACGCACCTGCAGCGTGCCCAGCCCGTGTACCTGGGACACCACCTGCTTGCCCACTTCTGGATGCTGAAGCGCGACGCGCACCGCTTCGCCTTCGCGCGGGAGGAGACGGGCGAGCTGCCGCTCGGCTCCGGCGCTCTGGCGGGGCTCAACTGGGAGCTCGACCGCGACGCGGTCGCCGGTGAGCTGGGGTTCGCGACGGTGGCGGCGAACTCGATCGACGCGGTGTCGAACCGCGACTTCGTGCTCGACTACCTGGGGGCGGCTGCAGTTTGCGCGCTGCACCTCTCCAGGCTTGCCGCCGAGATCATCCTGTGGTCGGGCGACGAGTTCTCGTTCTGCGAGCTCGCGGACGAGTTCACCTCGGGCTCGAGCATCATGCCGCAGAAGAAGAACCCGGACGCCGCGGAGCTGATCCGCGCCAAGGCGGCGAGGATCGCCGCGGACGGCGACCAGCTGCTGGGCATGCTGCGCGGGCTTCCACTCGGGTACTCGAAGGACATGCAAGAGGACAAAGAGGCGCTGTTCGACGCGGCCGACAACATCGAGCTGTGCCTCGAGGCCGCCGCCGGGCTGCTGCGCGGGATCGGCTTCAACAGGGAGCGGCTCGCGGAGGCCGCGTCGGACGAGCTCCTGTACGCGACAGACGTTGCCGATCTGCTGGCCCGCAAGGGGATGCCGTTCCGCGAGGCGCACGGGGTCGTCGGCCGGCTCGTTCGCCACGCGCTCGAGCGGGGGGTGCGGCTCTCCGAGCTGTCGCGCGAGGAGCTGGCGTCGTTCTCCGAGCTGCTCGACGACGAGTACTACGAGGTGCTGAGCACGGAGCGCTCGCTGGAGTCGAAGCTGTCCGCCGGCGGGACCGCCTCGGTCCGGGTGGGAGAGCAGCTCGAGGCAGCGCGCGTCGCGCTGAGCGAGCTGGAGGAGGAGTCGAGCTGAGCGGCCGCTCGCCGGCGGGCCTCGCGGCGGCCGGCGCCCCCACAGTGGGCGAGCCCCTCACGGAGGAGTTCTTCGCCCGCTCCGTCCACCAGGTGGCCCGCGACCTGGTCGGTTGCGCGTTGCGCTTTCGCGGCGCCGGGGGCGTGATCGTCGAGGTCGAGAGCTACCACGCAGACGACCCGGCTTGCCATGCGTACGTCGGGCGCACGGAGCGAAACGCGGTCCTCTTCGGCCGCCCCGGGCAGGCATATGTGTACTTCTCCTACGGGATTCACAGCCTGCTGAACGCGGTGTGCGAGCCCGAGGGCGAGGCGGCCGCGGTGCTGATCCGCGCGATCGAGCCGCTGTGGGGGCTGGACGCGATGCGCGAGCGCCGCGGCAGGGCGGACGCGCGGGAGCTCTGCTCGGGCCCCGGCAAGCTCACGGACGCGATCGGGATCGAGCTGCGCGACAACGGCGCCAGCCTCCTGGAGCCGCCGTTCGAGCTCAGCGCGAGGGCAGGTCGCTGGGAGCGGGTCGAGGTCCTGACGGCCCCGCGGATCGGGATCTCACGCGGGGTGGAGTACCCGTGGCGGTTCTGCGCCGCCGGGAGCGCGTTCCTCTCGCGTCGGCTCCCGCGGCGCGCCTAGCTCGAGGCCCGGCCGCGAGGCGGGCGGGCCCGCTAGCCGGTCGCGCCCGTGCCGCCGCCGGTGTCGCCGGCGGGCGGGGTCGCGGGGGCGGGCGCGGCTTCCTGCGGCGGCGCGACGGGCTCGGGCGCGGGCTCGGTCGGCGCGGGGGTCGTCGGGGCGACCGGCGCCGGGGCGACGGGCACGGCGGTGGTGGACTCGTCCGCCGCGTCCTCGGTCTGGGGGGAGCCGATGATCGACTCGTATGCGGTGACCACCTGGCTCCAGATCACGGCGGGGTAGGTGCCCCCGTCGACCGGCTGGCCGGCGTACTCGGTCTCCATCGGCGTGTTGCTGTCGGCGTGACCGACCCACACGGCGGCCGTGATGTCCTCGCTGCCGCCGACGAACCAGGCGTCCCCGTTGTCGTCGGTCGTACCCGTCTTGCCCCACGCGAAGTCGCCGGTCGCCGCCTTCTCACCGGTGCCGGAGGAGACGACCGACTGCAGCAGCCCCACCGCGGTGTCCGAGGCGGTCGGATCGATCACCTGCTCGCTCTGGACGTCGTTCTCGCCCGAGGAGCCGGTCTTGTCCTCGACCAGCTCGCCGGTGTCCTGGTTGGTGACCTTGGAGATCCCCAGCGGTGCCAGCTGGGGCCCGGGCGTGCTGTCCATCGTGCCGCCGATCCGCTCGCCGCTGCGCCCCAGGGTCGAGAAGGCGTACGCCATCTCGACCGGCGTCACGCCCTCCTCGAGCCCACCGAGGAGCATCGCGGGGTTGGTGGAGACGTCGGTCTGGATCCCCATCTTCTCCGCCGTGTTGGCGACGTCGTCGGTCCCGACCTTGAGGCCGAGCTCCGCGAACACGGAGTTGTCCGAGTAGGTCGTCGCGGTCGCGATCGATGCCGAGCCCAGGTAGTTGTCCTCATAGTTGTGGACCGGGAACACCTGCGGCTTCTTGTAGCCGGGAACCCTGAAGTTGAACGTCTTCGGCTGAGAGGTGAACACCTCGTCGGGGGAGTGGCCCTCCTCGAGCGCCCTGACGAGAATGAAGGGCTTGAACGAGGACCCGGGCTGGCGGTGGCCGTTGGTGGCGAGGTTGAACGGCTCCTTCTCGTAGTCGTTGCCGCCCACCATCGCGAGCACGCCGCCCGTCTTGTTGTCGATCACCGCGATCGAGGTGGTGGGCTCGATCCCGGCGAGCGTGCTGTAGGCGATCTCCTCGACCGCCTGCTGGTACTCGAGGTCGAGGGTCGAGGTGATCTCCAGGCCACCGCCGAAGGCCTCGCCGGCGCCGTAGCGGTCGACCACCTGCTGGCGGAGCCAGGTGGTGTAGTAGGGCGACAGCGAGTCCTCCTCGGGCGGGTCGATCTGGGAGGACCTCGGGACCTTTGCGGCCGCTGCCTCCTGGGCCGCCTCGGGGGTGAGCAGGCCCTGGTCGACCATGTTCTCGAGCACCAGGTTGCGCCGCTCGGTGGCGGCCTCGGGGTTCGTCCGGGGCGAGTAGGCGCTGGGCGATGAGATCATGCCCGCCAGCATGGCGGCCTCCTCGGCCAGGAGCTGGGAGGAGCAGCGGTTGCCCTCCTCGCCGCAGCCGGGATGGTTCCAGCCGAAGTAGGTCTGGGCCGCGGACTCGATCCCGTACGCGCCCTCGCCGAAGTAGATCGAGTTCAGGTACTCGGTGAGGATCTTGTCCTTCGGCCACTTGCGCTCGAGGTGGTAGGCGAGCGCCGACTCGCGGAGCTTCTGGAAGACCGTACGGCTGTTCTGGGCCCTGAGCGCGTTCTTGACGAACTGCTGCGTGATCGTCGACGCTCCCTGCACCGCTTGCTGCTGGAGCACGTCCTGAAGGATCGCGCGCCCGATTCCCTGGAAGTCGACTCCGCGGTGCTCGTAGAAGCGCTGGTCCTCGATCGCGATCACCGCCTGCTTGACGGTTTGCGAGATCTCCTCGGACGGGACGAGGATGCGGCGCTCGTTGCCCGTCAGGGTGGCGAGCTTGTCACCGTCGCGGTCGAGGACGACGGAGTTCTGCGCGTGCTTGTACTGCTCGCGGTTCTCGAGCGCGGGGAGGTCCTGGGAGACGGACATCATCACCCCGAAGAACCACGAGACGACCGCGAGCAGGCCGACCCCCATGAGCACGACCGCGAGCCGCAGCTTCTTGAGCCGCGGGCCACCGCCGGGGCGGGGAGGTCGCGGGCCGGGGGGCGGGGGCAGGGACGGTGTGCGGTGCCAGGGCGGGCTGATGCCCCCGCGGCGCGGGCGGGTAAGCGTGCTCGCCCCGTTGCCGTCCTCCCTCAGGCCGCTCGGTGCCTCGGGTGCGCGAAGCCCCTGCACGAGGTCGCGTGCGCGCGTGCGCAGACCCTCGATGGCGGCGGCTCCGTTTCGCGAGCGGGTGCGCTTGCCGGTCTCGCGGGCTGAGGCGTCGTTGCGCGGCCGCAGGGCGTCGAGCAGCGAGCGCCCGTTGCGGCTGCCTGTCGGGCGCCGCGAGGAGCGCCTGCGCCGGGGGCGGGTCGGTTCGGGCGCGGAGTCACCGTTGCCGGGGGGCAAGAACTCGCCCCCAAACGGATCGTCCTCGCTCGCAGGGGAGCCGTCCTCGAAGAGGTCGTCTCGCGGCCTCAGGGCGTCTCGCAGCGAGCGCCCGTTGCCGCTGCCTGCCCCGCGCCGCGAGGAGCGCCGGGTGCGCGGGCGGGTCGCTTCGCGCGCATCCTCGCCGTTCCGCGAGCCTGCCCCGTCGCGCTCGGAGGCGCCGTTTCGCGGCTTGTTTCGCGGCTTCAGGGCGTCGCGCAGGGAGACCTTCTCCGTGCGGGCCGGCCGCCTCGTCGAGCCGTCGCTGCGCGAGCGCGTGGGATCGCGCTCGCGGGAGCCGTTGCCGCCGCGTAGCGCGTCGAGCAGGTCTCTGCGGATTTCCCTACGCCGTGTTGCCATCTTGAAGTGAGCGTGTGTGGAGCGAGGGAAGTGGCATGCGCCTCAAGGACGTGCGTGTCGCGTCGTGGCGCGCTCGAAACCAACGGGGCACGGCCCAAACCATCCCACGCATGCGCGCGGGCATCCCTGCCCCGCCGAGCGCAGGCGGTGAGTCTAGCATTGGCCCCGTGACGGATCCGAGGGTCCAGGCCGCACAGATCGCCGCCGGCGCGGTCGAGCTGCTGCCTGAGGGCCGGCTCGAGGAGCAGCTCGCGGCGGGCAGGCCCCTGAGGGTGAAGCTGGGGATCGATCCGACCGCCCCGGACATCCACCTGGGCCATGTCGTGGTGCTCAACAAGCTGCGTGACGTCCAGGGCGCCGGCCACACGGTGGTGCTGATCATCGGCGACTTCACGGCGCGGATCGGGGACCCCAGCGGGCAGGCGGCGGAGCGCCCGGTGCTGTCGGTGGAGGAGATCGACGCCAACGCGCGGAGCTTCCAGGAGCAGGCGTTCAAGGTGCTCGACCCCGACCGGACCGAGGTGCGGCGAAACGGCGAATGGCTCGACATGGGCACGGACAAGCTGTTTCGGCTCCTGCGGCGATTCACGATCGCGAGGCTGCTGGAGCGCGACGATTTCACGCAGCGGATGGAGGAGGGAAGGCCGATCTCGGCGCTCGAGCTTCTGTATCCGGTGCTGCAGGGCTATGACTCGGTCGCCGTGAAGGCGGACGTCGAGCTGGGCGGCACCGACCAGAAGTTCAACCTGCTGTTCGCGCGCGACGTGCAGGAGGCGCTTGGCGAGCCCGCGCAGTCGATAGTCACGATGCCGATCCTGCCCGGAACGGACGGGGTGCGGCGAATGAGCAAGTCGCTCGGTAACTACGTCGGCGTCACGGATCCACCCGAGGAGATGTTCGGGAAGCTGATGAGCATCCCGGACGACGCGATGGGGGAGTACCGGCGCCTCCTGCTGGGCGAGGAGGACGGGGGCGACGACGATCCGGCCGCGGCGAAGCGCGCGCTCGCGCGCCGGCTCGTGGAGCGCTTTCACGGTGCGGAGGCGGCGACGGCCGCGGAGGCGCGATTCGACAGGGTGCATGTGGAGGGGCGCCCGCCCGAGGAGGTGGAGGAGGTGACGGTTGACTCGGACGGCACGGTGCACATGCCGGCGCTGCTCGCGGAGCACTTCGGGCTCAGCCGCAGCGAGGGCCGGCGGCTGCTCGAGCAGGGTGGGGTGCGGGTCGGCGGCAGGGTGCTCGAGGGCGGGGAGCTGGACATGGCGGCGGCGGAGCTCGACGGGGAGATCGTTCAGGTGGGGAAGCGGCGCTTCAAGCGCGTGCGCGCGAGCTCCGGCTAGAGCGCGTGTAACCTTGGCGGGCGTTCCAGGTTCATCTCCGGACGCGCGCGAAGGCAGGGGACTTGCGTCGCGAGATATACTTGCTGGTCGCCTTTCGAGGCGGTCCATGTCTGTACGGAGAGCACCTTCGGATAGGGGTGGCGCGGTCTTTGAAAACTGAGCAGCGCAGCGCGAGCCTGGGGCTTCGGTCCCGGCCCGCGTTCAGGCCCGACCCGCTGTCTGCGCATGCGCGCGGGCGGCGGGCTCTTGTAACCCGTCATGTCGGCACCGGTCTGTGTACGCGGTGCCAACTGAGGCATGACAACTCTCTGAGACAGAGGAACCACTCCCCGGTGACTCGGGGATTGGAATGAAACCCTCAGTCGATTTTTTACGGAGAGTTTGATCCTGGCTCAGGACGAACGCTGGCGGCGTGCCTAACACATGCAAGTGGAGCGACGAACCAGGCTTCGGCCTGGGGCTAAGCCGCGAACGGGTGAGTAACACGTGGGTAACCTGCCCCGATGACCGGGACAACCCGAGGAAACTCGGGCTAATACCGGATGTGCTCTGCCGGCATAGGCCGGCTTGAGGAAAGGAAGCTTCGGCCTCCGCATTGGGAGGGGCCCGCGGCCCATTAGCTAGTTGGTGTGGTAACGGCTCACCAAGGCAACGATGGGTAGCTGGTCTGAGAGGACGATCAGCCACACTGGGACTGAGACACGGCCCAGACTCCTACGGGAGGCAGCAGTGGGGAATCTTGCGCAATGCGCGAAAGCGTGACGCAGCAACGCCGCGTGGGGGAAGA
>Ga0184637_10001296_pt1 | contig 17169 bp, 18 predicted proteins | sample PLM3_127_b2_FD_133143 | JGI IMG/M metagenome (GOLD analysis project Ga0184637, IMG submission 133143) | Groundwater sediment microbial communities from an aquifer in East River, Colorado, USA - PLM3_127_b2 | ecosystem: Environmental > Terrestrial > Soil > Riparian zone | place: USA: East River...
CGCTCGGCGTGCGCGAAGGCGACAAGGTGACGATCGTCGCGCCCGGCGGGCAGGTCACGCCGGCCGGTGTGGTGCCGCGCCTCAAGCAGTTCACCGTGGTCGGCCGCTTCGACGCGGGGCACTACGAATACGACAGCGCGCTGGCGCTGATCCACCTCGACGATGCGGCGCGGCTGTTTCGCGTCGAAGGGCCGACCGGCGTGCAACTGCGCCTGAAGGACGTGCAGCAGGCGCGCGCGGTCGGCGACGAGCTCGCGCGCAGTCTGCCGAGCGGCCTGGCGGTGCGCGACTGGACGCGCACCAACCGCAACTGGTTCGACGCGGTGCAGATCGAAAAGAGGCTGATGTTCATCATCCTCACGCTGATCGTCGCGGTGGCTGCGTTCAACCTCGTGTCGACGCTCGTGATGACGGTCACCGACAAGCAGGCCGACATCGCGATCATGCGCACGCTCGGCGCGAGCCCACGCTCGATCATGAGCATCTTCATCGTGCAGGGCGCGGCGGCCGGCATCATCGGCACGCTCGCCGGCGTCGCGCTCGGGCTGCTCATCGCGTTCAACATCGACGTCATCGTCCCGACCATCGAGCGAGCGCTCGGCGTCAGTTTCCTGCCCGGCAGCGTCTACCTGATCAGCCGCATGCCGAGCGAGCCTCAAAGCAGCGACATCGTGCCGATCGTCGTCATTTCGCTGCTGCTCTCGTTCGTCGCGACGATCTACCCGAGCTGGCGCGCAAGCCGCGTGCAGCCGGCCGAGGCGCTGCGCTATGAGTGAAGCGCCGGGTGATGTGGTGCTGCGTTGCGAATCGCTCGACAAGCGCTTTCGCGAGGGCGGGCTCGACGTGCATGTGTTGCGTGGCGTCGACCTGCAGGTCTACGCCGGACAGACGCTCGCGATCGTCGGCGTGTCGGGGTCGGGCAAGAGCACCCTGTTGCACCTGCTCGGCGGGCTCGATGCGCCCACAGGCGGCCGCGTCGAACTGATGGGCCGCGATTTCTCCGCGATGGACGCCACATCGCAGGGCGTGTGGCGCAACCTGCACCTCGGCTTCGTGTATCAGTTCCATCACCTGTTGCCCGAATTCATCGCGCTCGACAACGTGGCGATGCCGCTGCGCATCCGCCGCACGCCGATCCCGGCCGCACACGCCACGGCGCGCGAGATGCTCGCGCAAGTCGGCCTCGCCGAGCGCACCGAACACCGCCCGTCGCAGCTGTCGGGCGGCGAGCGCCAGAGAGTCGCGCTCGCGCGCGCGCTGGTGGCGCATCCCGCCTGTGTGCTCGCCGACGAGCCGACCGGCAATCTCGATCGCGAAACCGCGCACGGCGTGTTCATGTTGATGCTCAGTCTGGCCAAGCGTTTGGGCATGGCCTTCGTGCTGGTGACGCACGACGAGCAACTCGCTGCGCGCTGCGACCGCGTGCTGCATTTGCAGAGCGGCGTGCTGGTGCCATGAAGCCCGTGCGTGCGCATGCGCCTGCGAAGCGAGGGGCTCGGGTTCACCCTCGGCCTTTGGTCTTTGCGCGAACCGGCGCTGCTCCTATCATCATCTTCCTCATTCACCCTGGAGACCTGCGATGCGATCTCTGACGCTGACTCTCATGGCCACCGCCGCTGTTTCGACACTCGTCGGTTGCGGCGCACCGCGGCCCGGCGGCGCCTCCAGTGCCGACTACCCGGCCACGCCGACGGCTGCGGCTGCACCCGCGCGCGCCGCCGGCCCGAGAGCCATCGCCGATCTGCAGCCCACGCGTGGCAACACGACGGCGGGCACGGTGCGCTTCGTACAGCAAGGGGGTGAGGTGGTCGTGACGGCCAGGGTCACAGGCCTCAAGCCCGGGCAGGAACATGGCTTTCACATCCATGAGAAAGGTGATTGCTCGAGCGGCGATGGCCTGAGCGCGGGCGGCCACTTCAACCCGACCGGCCAGAGGCATGGACCGATGCACGCCGAGCACCACCTGGGTGACTTCCCGGCGCTGAAGGCGGACGCAACCGGCACTGCCGAAGCAACGTTTCAAGCCCCGGGCTTGACCATCGGATCCGAGGCCACCGACATCGTCGGCAAAGGCCTCATCGTTCACGCTGACCCCGACGACTACAAAACGCAGCCGACCGGCAATGCGGGCGCGCGCATTGCCTGCGCCGTGATCACGAAGGCCTGAGGCAACCGGCGACGCAAAGGCAGGTCGTACGAGCACAAGCGATCCAGGGGTGTCGTGGATCGACACCCATTGCCATCTCGATGCGCCGGAGTTCGACGCCGACCGCGGCGCGGTCATCGAGCGTGCGCGCGAGGCCGGCGTCGTGCAGATCGTGTTGCCGGCAGTCGAGGTCGCGAACTTCGACGCGGTGCGCACACTGGCTGCAGAGCATGGCTACTGCTATGCGCTCGGCATCCATCCGCTGTTCGTCGAGCGTGCCGAAGAGTTTGATCTGGAGCGGCTGCGCGACGCCCTCGCCGCGCATCGCAATGACCCGAGGCTGGTCGCGGTCGGCGAGATCGGCCTCGACCACTTCGTCCCCGGTCACGATCTTGCGCGCCAGGAGCGCTTCTATGTCGAGCAATTGAAGCTCGCTTGCGAGTTCTGCCTGCCGGTCGTGCTGCACGTCAGGCGCTCGGCCGACACACTGCTCAAGCACCTGCGCCGCATCGACGTGCCGGGCGGCATCGCGCATGCGTTCAACGGCAGCGAACAGCAGGCACGCATCTTCTTCGAGCTGGGTTTTCGGCTCGGCTTCGGCGGCGCGATGACTTTCGAGCGCGCGTTGCAGATCCGTCGGTTGGCGCAAAGCGTGCCCGAAGCCGGCTTCGTGCTCGAGACCGATGCGCCCGACATACCGCCGCATTGGCGGTACCGCACCGCCGAGCAACGCGCCCAAGGCCAGGTGGCGCGCAACGAGCCCGCGGAGCTGCCGCGCATTGCGCAGACCTTCGCGAGCCTGCGCGGATGGACGCTCGCCGACACCGCTCGCATGAATGCGGTCAACGCGAGCGCGGCGCTGCCGCGTTTGCCGACGGTGAAGTGATGAAGCTGCGCTTGGCGAGGCGACAATGCACTCGCGATGATCCTCGTACTCACTGAAAGGAGAGGTCATGGGACTGCTGGATTCTTTGCTCGGTGCGGCGAGCGGCGCGTCACCGTCGTCGTCCCAAGAGGGTGGCTTGGGTGGATTGTTGGGCGGCCACGGCCCGCAACTGCTGCAGGCCGTGCTTGCCATGTTGCTCAGCCGCAGTGGCGGACAAGGTGGTGGACTTGCCGACGTGCTCGGCCGACTGCGCAGCGGGGGCCTCGGGCAGCAGGTCGACTCGTGGGTTTCGACGGGGGGCAATGTGCCGGTGTCGGGCGCGCAGATCCAGGACGCGCTGGGCGGCAGCGACCTGCTCGGCGAGCTGGCGCGCCAGCTCGGCATGTCGCAGGGCGACGCGGCGTCTGCGCTGTCGCAGGTGCTGCCGGGAGTGGTCGACCAACTGACGCCCAACGGCGAGGTGCCGGCCGAACTGCCCGACGCGTCGCAGGTCGATCTCGGCGACGTGGTCGGCCGCATGCTGCAAGGCCGTTGATCGGCCGGCGGGGCGGGTCGGTCCGGTGGTGCTGCGCGGCCTCGCCCCACAGGTAACGCACGACTCGCGGCTGGTCGTGCTCGGCAGCTTTCCGAGTGCCGCGTCGCTTGCCGCGCAGCAGTACTACGCTCACCCGCGCAACCAGTTCTGGCCCTTGCTCGGTGCGATCTGGTCGATCGATCTGGCGGCGCTGCCGTATGCGCAACGGCTTGCAGCGCTGCGCGAACACGGCCTCGGCTTGTGGGACGTCTATGCGACCTGCCGGCGCGAGGGCAGCCTCGACAGCGCGATCGAGGATGCGCAACTGAACGACCTGCAAAGCCTCAGGCGCCGCGCGCCTGGCCTGCGCGCCGTGGCGCACAACGGCGGTGAATCGGCGCGCGCGATGCGCATCACGGCGGCGCTGGGCGTGCCGGTGTTGCGGCTGCCTTCCACGAGCCCGGCCAACGCGTCGTGGTCGTTCGAGCGCAAGCTCGAGGCGTGGCGCGCGGCGTTCGTGGCATACGGCGCGGCGGTGCGATGAATCAGCGCGCCGTCGAGACGGCTCCCGCCACCATTTCCGAGCTGGACGGCGTGCGCTACCTGCATCTGGGCACCGTGTGGGTGCAGGGCGCCATGCGCATCCGCAAGCCGCACGCCATCGAGCTCGAGTACGTGCGGCGCATGATGGTGTGGATGCTGCTCGTCCCCAAGCCGCAGCGCATCGTGGGCCATGCGGTGCAGCTCGGCCTCGGCGCCGCGTCCATCACTCGTTTCACGCATGGTGTGTTGCGCATGATGACGACCGCGATCGAGCTCAATCCGACGGTCATCGACGCGTGCCGGCTGTGCTTCCATTTGCCGGCCGACGGCCCGCTGTTGAAAGTGATGCAGGCCGACGCTGCCGATTGGGTCGCCGATGCGGCCAACGCAGGCAGCGTGCAGGTGCTCAACGTCGACCTGTACGACCACGAAGCCGCGAGCCCCGCACTCGACAGCGCGGACTTCTATCGAGGCTGCCACCGGGTCCTGGACGACGGCGGTGTGATGACGGTCAACCTGTTCGGGCGCGATGCGAGCTTCGAGCGCAGTGCGCGGCGCATCGCGGCGGCCTTCGGCCCTTCGCAGGTGTGGACGCTGTCGCCCACGCGCGATGGCAACACGATCGTGCTGGCCGGCAAGGGCGTCGAGATGCCCGATCGCGGGACCCTCGAGATGCGTGCAGAATCCATTCAAAGCCGATACGCATTGCCGGCCCGCAGGTGGCTGCGCATGATCCGGCCGCTGCCCGCGCCCCATCGGAGGACAATCGACGCATGAAAGCCTCCTCCCCGATGCCGCTGACCTCGCACAAGGCGCCTCCCGCGCCGAACGTGCCGAGTGCGCGTATAGGCCGGCTCGACTGGCGCGAGATGCTGCAGTGGCTGCTCGACGACGCGGTGATCGGCGCGGCTGACGCCCAGCTCACCGAGCGGCGATTCGCTGCGGGCAGCAGCGTGCAGCATCCGCTGGTGCGACTGGGCAACGCGGGGCTGACGCACGCGAAGACCGGCCGCGCGCTCGACACCGAAGCGCTGACCGAGTGGCTCGGCAAGCGCAGCGGCGTGCCGTACCAGCGCATCGATCCGCTGAAGGTCGACGTCGGCCGCGTCACCGACGTGATGTCGATCACTTATGCGGAAGCGCACCGTGCGCTGCCGCTGCTCCTGGGCAACAACGAGGTCACGATCGCGACCTGCGAGCCCTTCGACACCGGCTGGGTCAGCGAGATCGAGGCGCACACCAAGCGGCGCATCAAGCTGGTCGTCTGCAACCCGGTCGAGCTTCAGCGCTACACGACGGAGTTCTACACGCTGGCGCGTTCGGTCCGTGCGGCGCAGAAGAGCGGCGAGGCCGCGAGCAGCAGCGCGAGCTTCGAGCAGCTCGTCGAGCTCGGCCGCAGCAACAAGCAGCTCGACGCCAACGACCAGGGCGTGGTGCAGGTCGTCGACTGGCTGGCAATACGCCTTCGACCAGCGCGCGAGCGACATCCACCTCGAGCCGCGGCGCGACATGGGCGCGATCCGCTTTCGCATCGACGGCGTGTTGCACACCGTCTATCAGTTGCCGATGGGCGTGATGAACGCGATGACGGCGCGCATCAAGCTGCTCGGTCGCATGGACGTGGTCGAGCGCCGTCGCCCGCAGGACGGCCGCATCAAGACGCGCGGGCCGAGCACGACGACGACGCGCGGCGACGAGGTGGAGATGCGCCTGTCGACCTTGCCGACCGCGTTCGGCGAGAAGATGGTGATGCGCATCTTCGATCCCGACACCACGGTGAAGAGCCTCGATGCGCTCGGCTTCTCGGCGCACGACTCGCAGCGCTGGGGCGAGCTCGTCGCCAAGCCCAACGGCATCATCCTCGTGACCGGCCCCACCGGCTCGGGCAAGACGACGACGCTCTATTCGACGCTCAAGCGCCTGGCGACCGACGAAGTCAACGTCTGCACGATCGAAGACCCGATCGAGATGATCGAGCCGGCCTTCAACCAGACGCAGGTGCAGCCCACGCTCGACCTCGGCTTCGCCGAAGGCCTGCGCTCGTTGATGCGGCAGGACCCCGACATCATCATGGTGGGCGAGATCCGCGATCTCGAGACCGCCGAGATGGCGATCCAGGCGGCGCTCACGGGTCACCTCGTGTTCAGCACGTTGCACACGAACGACGCAGCCTCGGCGATCACGCGATTGATCGACCTTGGCGTGCCTGCGTACCTGATCAGCGCGACGGTGGTCGGCGTGCTCGCGCAGCGCCTCGTGCGCACCTTGTGTCCTGCGTGCAAGCAGCCCGATGAGGCGACGACGCGCGAGATGCTCGCAGAAGTGATCCGTCCCTGGCGCATGAACGGCGGCTTTCGGCCGTTCAAGCCGGTGGGCTGCCTCGAATGCCGAATGACCGGTTACCGCGGGCGCGCCGGCCTGTACGAGTTGCTGTTGCTCAACGAGCCCGCGAAGGCGGCGGTGCATCCGGTGCCCGATGCGACGCGATTGCGACAGCAGGCCGTGAAGGATGGCCTGCGGCCATTGCGACTCGCCGGTGCGATGAAGGTCGCTGAAGGCGTGACGACGCTCGAGGAAGTGCTGCGCAGCACACCCGTCTGGGAGTGAGCGCCCATTGGGCGCACAGCGCCCAAATGTGAAGCGCGAAGCACGCATTCCTTCGATGGGCTCTCAAGGTTTGCCCTAAGTGGAAACCACACACGGACAAACCCTTCCCCTGCCTAGAATCAGCGGCGGTTTGCGAGTCCCGAGGAGCGAGCGATGAAAATCAAGAGCCAGCGCGATTTCTGGGCGGGAATGATGTTCCTGATCACGGGCATCTCGTTCGCCTGGGGCTCCACGTTCTACAGCTTCGGCACCGGCGCGCGGCCTGGGGCGGGTTACTTTCCGTTCGGTTTGGGCGTCCTGCTTGCGCTGCTCGGCGCGCTCGAGGTGTTCAAGGCGCTCGCGATCGAAAGCGAGGGCGGCGACCCGATCGGCCATATCGCGTGGAAGCCGCTGGTGATCATCATCGCGGCCGTCGTCGTCTTCGGCCTCGCGTTGCCGCGGCTCGGCATGATCATCACGCTGCCGCTGTTGATCGTCATCGCTTCGCTGGCGGGTGACGAGTTCAAGTGGAAGGAAGTGATCGTCAACAGCGTCATCCTTACGGTCGGCAGCTGGGTCATCTTCATCTATGGTCTCAAGCTGATCATTCCGATGTGGCCGACGTTCATGAAAATCGGCGGCGCCGCCTGAAGGACACGCGTATGGACCTCATCAACAATCTGATGCTCGGCTTCTCGGTCGCGCTGAGCTTTCAAAACCTCGCCTATGCATTCGGCGGCGCGTTGCTCGGCACGCTGATCGGCGTGCTGCCCGGCCTCGGGCCGGTGGCGACGATCGCGATGCTGCTGCCGTCGATCTACGCGCTCGACGCGACGCCGGCGCTCATCATGCTGGCCGGCATCTACTACGGCGCGCAGTACGGCGGCTCCACCACGGCGATCCTGATCAACGTGCCGGGCGAGTCGTCGTCGGTCGTGACTGCCATCGACGGTTATCAGATGGCGCGCCAGGGGCGCGCCGGCGCCGCGCTCGCGGCGGCGGGCCTGGGCTCGTTCTTCGCGGGTTGCGTCGGCACGATCATCATCGCGGCCTTCGCGCCGCCGCTCACTGAACTGGCGTTCAAGTTCGGTCCGGCCGAATATTTCTCGCTGATGGTGCTCGGCCTGATCGGCGCGGTCGTGCTGGCATCGGGCTCGCTGATCAAGGCGATCGCGATGATCCTGCTCGGCCTCTTGCTCGGCCAGATCAACACCGACGTGATCTCCGGCACGCCGCGCTTCAGCTTCGACATCCCGGAGCTCACCGACGGCATCGGCTTCGTCACGATCGCGATGGGTGTGTTCGGTTTCGGCGAGATCATCGCCAACCTCGGGCGCCCGGCGGAGCACCGCGAAGTCTTCACCAAGGACGTGAAGGGACTGTGGCCGACGAAGGCAGACTTCATGCTCGCATGGCCAGCGGTGCTGCGCGGCACCGCGCTCGGCTCGATCCTCGGCGTGCTGCCCGGCGGCGGCGCGTTGCTCGCATCGTTCGCTGCCTACACGCTGGAGAAGAAGCTCGCTTCCGATGCGAGCCGCTTCGGCAAAGGCGATATCCGAGGCGTCGCCGGCCCCGAATCGGCCAACAATGCCGGTGCGCAGACTTCGTTCATTCCGATGCTCACGCTCGGCATCCCGCCCAATGCGGTGATGGCGCTGATGGTCGGCGCGATGACGATCAAGGGCATCCAGCCGGGCCCGCAGGTGATGACGAGCAACCCGGACTTGTTCTGGGGCCTGATCGCATCGATGTGGATCGGCAACCTGATGCTGATCATCCTGAACCTGCCGCTGATCGGCATCTGGATCAAGCTGCTGACGGTGCCGTACCGCTTCCTGTACCCGGCCATCATGACGTTTTGCTGCATCGGCCTGTACACGCTGAACAACAACAACTTCGACGTGTTCATGGCCGCGCTGTTCGCATTGGTCGGCTATGTGTTCTACAAGCTGCACTGCGAGGCGGCGCCGCTGCTGCTCGGGTTCATCCTCGGTCCGATGATGGAAGAGAACCTGCGGCGCGCGCTGCTGCTCAGCCGCGGCGACTGGACGACCTTCGCGATCCGTCCGCTGTCGGCCGGGTTGCTGCTCGCCGCCGTCGCGATGATCGTCGTGGTGTCGCTGCCTTCGATCAAGAAGAAGCGCGCAGAGGCGTTCGTCGAAGAAGAGACCGCCTGAGGAGCGCCTGAGGGCGCGATGCTCGTACAAGGGCCGCCCGCGGGCGGCCCTTTGTCTTTCGGCGAGCGGCACAATTGGCGCCCATGGAGCAACTCGACTGCGTCGTCATCGGCGCCGGTGTCGTCGGCCTGGCCGTCGCACGCTCGCTTGCGCGAGCCGGGCGGGAGGTGATGATCCTCGAGGCGAACGACGACATCGGTCGCGAGACGAGCTCGCGCAACAGCGAGGTGATCCACGCCGGCATCTACTACCTCGCGGGCTCGCTGAAGGCGCGCCTGTGCGTCGAGGGGCGGCGGCAACTCTATGCCTATTGCGCCGAACGCGGCGTTGCTCATGCGCGCTGCGGCAAGCTGATCGTCGCGACCGAGCCCGCGCAGGAGGCCCAGTTGCAGCGCCTTCGCGCGCAGGCCGAAGCCAACGACGTCGGTGATCTGCAATGGTTGAGCGAGCGCGAGGTGGTGGCGCTCGAACCTGCGCTGCGTTGCAGCGCCGCGCTGCTGTCGCCATCGACCGGCATCGTCGACAGCCACGGCCTGATGCTCGCGCTGCAAGGCGAGGCCGAAGCGCATGGCGCGACGCTTGCGCTCAAGAGCCCGGTGCGGCGCGGTCGCGTGGGTGCGCAAGGCATCGAGCTCGACGTCGGTGGTGACGAGCCGATGACGATCCGCGCGCGCACGGTGGTCAACAGCGCGGGTCTCGCAGCACCGCAAGTCGCGACAGCGCTGGAGGGTTTTCCGCGCACGCAGGTGCCTGCCTCGTACCTGTGCAAAGGCAGCTACTTCACGCTGCCCGGCAAGCCGGCGTTCACGCGCCTGATCTACCCGGTGCCCGAGGCAGCGGGACTCGGCGTGCACGTGACGCTCGACCTCGCGGGGCAGATGCGCTTCGGCCCCGACGTGCAGTGGATCGACGAGCTCGACTACAGCGTCGATGCGAAGCGCGCCGATGTGTTCTACGAGGCCATCCGTCGCTATTGGCCGGCGTTGCCCGACGGCGCGCTGCAGCCGAGCTACGCAGGCGTGCGGCCGAAGATCCGCGCGCCGCACGAAGCCGTGCAGGACTTCGTCATTCAAGGTCCGGCCCAGCACGGCGTCGCCGGCCTCGTCAACCTGTTCGGCATCGAATCGCCAGGGCTCACCGCGTCGCTGGCGATCGGGGACTACGTGGCGAAGACCTTGCTGCACTGAGCGGCTCCTAGAATCGCTCGACTACAACACGAGCGCAGAGCAGTTCGCAACCATGGTGAAGTCCGACAGCGCGCGCTGGGGCAGCATCATCAAGGATCGCAAGATCACCACCGACTGATGAAGAATCCTTTCGACTGGAGCGCCGGCTATCCGAGCCGGCGCCTTCCCATCTTCGGCCGCAACATCGTCGCGACCTCGCACCCGTATGCCGCGCAGGCCGGGTTGCGCATGTTGCACAAGGGCGGCAATGCCGTCGACGCGGCGATCGCCGCCGCCGCGGCGATGACGATCCTCGAGCCGGTCAGCAACGGCCTCGGCTCGGACGCCTTCTGTATCTTGTGGGACGGTGAACGCCTGCATGGGTTGAACGCCTCGGGCCGCGCACCGGCCGCGTGGACACCCGCGTACTTCGAGGCGAAATACGGTGCGCTCGCGAAGACGCCGCCCAAGCGCGGGTGGGACTCGGTCACGGTGCCGGGCGCCGTGGCGGGTTGGGTCGCGCTGTCCGATCGCTTCGGCAAGCTGCCGTTTGCCGATCTGCTCGAGCCGGCCATCGATGTTGCCGAGCGCGGCTATGCGGTGCCGGTGGTCGTGCATCAGAAGATGGCTGCGGCGGCGGCGGTGCAAGACCTCGCATCGCAGCCCGGCTTCGCGCAGGCGTTCCTGCCTCGTGGGCGGCCGCCGAACGTCGGCGAGCGCTTCGTGTTCGCCGAGGCGGCGAAGACCTTGCGCGCGATCGCCGCGACCGGGGGCGAAGCCTATTACCGCGGTGAGATCGCGGCCGCGGTGGAGCGACACGCCAAAGAGCAAGGCGGTGCGATCAGTGCGGCCGACTTCGCGGCCTGCCAAGCCGAGTGGATCGATCCGATCGCGATCGACTACCGTCACGGCTTTCGGCTGCACGAGATGCCGCCCAACGGGCAGGGCATCGCGGCGCAGATCGCGCTCGGCATCCTCAGGCACTTCGACATCGCAGGCCTGGCGAGCGATGGTGTCGACAGCCAGCACCTGCAGATCGAGGCGATGAAGCTCGGATTCGCCGACGCCTACCGCTACGTCGCCGAGCCGGCAGCGATGGAAGTGACGCCCGAGCAGATGCTCGATGACGTGTACCTCGCCGATCGCGCGCGGCTCATCGACATGAGGCGGGCGCAAGACTTCGGCGCCGGCAAGCTATTGAAGGGCGGCACCATCTATCTCAGCGCCGCCGATGAGCAGGGGATGATGGTGAGCTTCATCCAGAGCAACTACATGGGTTTCGGTTCGGGCGTCGTGGTGCCCGGATACGGCCTGAGCCTGCAGAACCGCGGCCACGGTTTCAGCCTCGATCCGCGCAGCCCGAATGTCGTCGCGCCCGGCAAGCGGCCCTTCCACACAATCATTCCCGGCTTCCTCACGCAGGACGGCGAGCCGGTCATGAGCTTCGGCGTGATGGGCGGCAACATGCAGCCGCAAGGGCACTTGCAGACGCTGGTGCGCATGATCGACTATCACCAGCACCCGCAAGCCGCGTGCGACGCGCCGCGCTGGCGCTTCAACGAAGGACTGTCGATCAACGCCGAGGCGTCGATGGATTCCGCCACGGTGCGTGGGCTGATCGAGCGGGGCCACCGGCTCGAAATCATCGACGACAGCTACCAGGACTTCGGCGCCGGCCAGTTCATCTGGCGCCTCGGCGATCCCGCCATCGAAGGCTATGTCGCGGCGAGCGATCCGCGGCGTGACGGACAAGCAGCCGCCTACTGAGTTGCGCGTGTCCGCAACCCCTGTCGCGGGCCCGGCCGAACGCAAGACCGGCATGTCGAGCCTCGCCAGCGGCGCGTTCTGGACGATGATGCGCCGCGTCGTGATCCTCGCTGCGTGCGTCGACGTCCTGTTCTTCATCCTGTTTCACGTCCTCGAGTCGCCGCTGCTCGCGTGGCTCAACGTGTTGAGCGTTGCGATGTACGCGGCGGCTTACGCGCTCATCGTGCGTCGCGCCAACGTCGCGGCGCTGGTGCTGGTCTGGCTCGAAGTGCTCGGCCATGCCGCAGCCGGCACGCTGCTGATCGGCTGGGAAAGCGGCTTTCACTACTACCTGTTGATGTTCATCCCGGCCATCGCCGTGAGCAGCTCGCGCGGCTGGGCACTCGCGCTGGTGTCGGCGTTGCTCACGTTTTACCTGGGCCTGGACGCGGTGTCGCGCGCTTTCGGGCCGCTCACGCCGCTGCCGCTGCACGGGCTGGTCACCGTCAAGTGGATCAACGTCGTGATCGTGTTCGCGATGTTCTCGACACTCGCGCGCTTCTACGTCGGCAGCGTGCTGCGTGCGGAGAAGCGGTTGCATCTGCAGGCCACGCGCGATCCCTTGACCGGGCTCTTCAACCGCCGGCATTTCCACGCGCTCGCCGACCATGTGGTGGCGCGCAGCCGGCGCGCGGGCGACCCGGTGTCGCTGATCATCGCCGACGTCGACTACTTCAAGCGCATCAACGACGCGCGCGGCCACGACGCGGGCGACAAGGTGCTGGTACACGTCGGCGAGCTGCTGAAGAACGTGTGCCGCGATCAGGACGTGATCGCGCGCTGGGGCGGCGAGGAGTTCCTGATCCTGCTGCCCGACACCGACGCGGCAGGCGCGGCGGCTGCCGCGGAGCGCATGCGCCAAGGCGCGGAAGCGTCGGCCGTGCCGCATGCCGCCGGCGACATCCGCTGCACGCTGTCGTTCGGTGCGACCACGCTTCGTGCCGGCGAATCGTTGGAAGACGCGGTCGCGCGCGCCGACCGTGCGATGTATCGCAGCAAGTCCGAAGGGCGCAATCGCGTGACGAGCGAGTAGCGACGCGTTGGGGACATCGCAGCGTCGACGCAGGCCTCGCGCGAGCGCTCCGTAGAATCGATCGCGATGAGTGCCTCGCTGCTGGTGGCCGATCCGCTGTCGAAGCCGCAGTCCGTCTGGCCGGGGCTGCTGCTGGCCATGCTCGGCGCGATCGCGTTTTCGGGCAAGGCGATCATCGTCAAGCTCGCGTATCGCTATGGCGTGGACGCCGTGACGTTGATCATGTACCGCATGCTCTTCGCGCTGCCGATGTTCGTGCTGCTCGCGTGGTGGGCCGGGCGCGGGCAACCGCGACTCGAGCGGCGCGACTGGCTGGCGGTGCTGGGGCTCGGGTTCTGCGGCTACTACCTCGCGAGCTTTCTCGATTTCGCGGGCCTCGCGTACGTCACCGCGAGCTTCGAGCGGCTGATCCTCTATCTCAACCCGACGCTCGTGCTGCTGCTCGGCTGGCTGCTGTACAAGCGGCGCTTCACTCGCAAGCACGTGATCGCGCTTTGCGTCAGCTACGCGGGCGTGCTGCTCGTGTTCGGCCAGGAACTGACGCTGCAAGGCTCGCAAGTGCTGCTCGGTGCCGGGCTCGTGTTCGCGAGCGCGTTGAGCTATGCCGTCTACCTCGTGTGCAGCGAAGAGGTGGTCAAGCGCCTGGGATCGCTGCGGCTCACGGGTCTGGCGACGACGGTCGCGTGCCTGCTGTGCATCGTTCAGTTCCTGCTGCTCAAGCCGATCTCGGCGGCCACGTCCGTCGCGCCCGAGGTGGTGTGGCTGTCGCTGCTCAACGCAACGCTCTGCACCTTCGTTCCGGTACTGTTCGTGATGATGGCGCTGGAGCGCATCGGCTCGGCGCTCGCCGCGCAGACCGGCATGGTGGGCCCGATGTCGACGATCCTGATGGGCGTGCTCATCCTCGGCGAGCCTTTCACGCCGTGGGTCGCCGCCGGAACGGCACTGGTGCTCGCAGGGGTGTGGTTGTTGACGAGGTGGCATCGGGCTTAGCCTGCGCGCTTGCACCTCACGACCTGCGAAGGAGTCCGGCGATGAAACGCTTGTCCTTGCTGCTTTCGACCTTGCTGTTTGCCGCGCTGTCGCAGGCGGCCGAAGTGAAGTACTACGACGTGCCGCGCGGCGCTCGCCCGCATGACGTCGCGCCCGATCCGAAACCCGAGGGACCGGTCTGGTACACGGCGCAAGGGCAGGGTGCGCTCGGTCGCCTCGATCCGGCCACCGGCAAGGTCGAGCAGATCGGGCTTGGCTTCGGCTCGTCGCCGCATGGTGTGGTCGTCGGGCCCGACGGCGCACCGTGGGTCACCGACAGCGGTCTCAACGCGATCGTGCGTGTGGATCCGGCGACGCGCGAAGTCAAACGCTTCGCATTGCCGATTTCGAGCTACACGAACCTCAACACGCCGACCTTCGACAAGGCCGGGCGCCTGTGGTTCACCGGACAGTCGGGCTACCACGGCCGGCTCGATCCGGCGAGCGGTAAGGTCGAGGTGTGGGAGTCGCCGCGCGGCCGTGGACCGTACGGCATCGCAACCGCCCCGAACGGTGACGTGTACTACGCATCGCTCGCCGGCAATCACATCGCGCGCATCGATCTCGCATCGGGCCAGGCGACGCCGATCGATCCGCCGACGGCCAACCAGGGTGCGCGCCGCGTGTGGAGCGATTCCGCCGGGCGCATCTGGGTGAGCGAATGGGTGTCGGGCCAAGTGAGCATGTACGACCCGAAGCAAGGCACGCCCGACAAAGCGTGGCGTGCGTGGAAGCTGCCTGGCAACTCGCCGCGTGCGTACTCGGTATGGGTCGATGAGAAGGACAAGGTGTGGCTCACCGATTTTTCGGCGAATGCGATCGTGCGCTTCGATCCGAAGACAGAAACCTTCGACAGCTTTCCGAGCACGGCGAAGGCCGCTGCCGTGCGGCAGATGCTCGGCCGCGCCGGCGAGGCGTGGGGCGCAGAGTCGGGCGCCGATCGGCTGGTGATGGTCAAACACTGAAGGAGCCACAACATGGATCTGGGCATCGCAGGCAAATGGGCGCTCGTGTGCGCCGCGAGCAAGGGGCTCGGCAAGGGTTGCGCGCAAGCGCTCGTGCGCGAGGGGGTCAATGTGGTCATCACCGCGCGCGGCGATGAGGCGTTGCAAGCGACGGCGCACGAATTGCGCGCGATCGACAGCGCAGTCGACGTGCGCGTGGTGGCCGGCGACATCACGACCGCCGCGGGGCGTGCGGCCGCGCTTGCCGCATGCCCGCAGGTCGACATCCTCGTCAACAACGCCGGCGGGCCGCCGCCCGGCGATTTTCGCGACTGGGACCGCGAAACGTGGATCAAGGCGCTCGACGCGAACATGCTGACGCCGATCGAGCTGATCAAGGCGACGACCGACGCGATGGCTGCGCGCGGCTTCGGGCGCATCGTCAACATCACCTCGGGCGCGGTGAAGGCGCCGATCGGCAACCTCGGGCTGTCCAACGGCGCGCGCTCGGGGCTCACCGGTTTCGTTGCCGGCCTTGCGCGCAGCAACATCGCGGCGCGCGGCGTCACGATCAACGGCTTGCTGCCCGGTGCCTTCGACACCGACCGCTTGCGCATGACGATGCAAAAGGCCGCAGAGCAATCGGGTCAGTCGATCGACGCGATCGTCGCGCGCCGCGCGCAGACGATCCCTGCGCAACGCCTGGGCACTGCCGAGGAATTCGGCGCCGTGTGCGCGTTCCTGTGCAGCGTGCAGGCGGCCTACATCACCGGCCAGAACATCCTGCTCGACGGCGGCGCGTACCCGGGCACGTTCTGAAGAGGGCGTCGCCCTCACCCTAACCCTCTCCCGGAGGGAGAGGGGATAAAGCCGCTCAGTGCGGCATCGCGTGGCCGCAGTTCCAGCATTGCTCGAACGGCCCCTCGACCCACTCGCCGCAACCGGGACAGCGCCAGTGGCGCCACGGCAGGTGCTGCAATTCATGCAGCAACGTGCGCGCACGCTCGAGCTGGTCGTCGTCCAGCACCCACACCTCGGGCAGCGACTGGTCGGGGGGGATCTCGCCGGCGATGCTGCTGCTGAAGAAGCGCTGCACGCTGGCCTCGATGCCGCCTTGCTTCAGCAGGTCGGCCCACAGCGTCGCGATCGCGAGGTTCGGTGCGGTGGTCAGGCGTCGCATGGTCGTCGGTGCGGTCTTTCGGTTCGGGCACGATGAGCGTAGCGCACCCAGCGGGAGACACCCATGCCCACGAAAGAAAGAGCCGTCCGCGTTCAGGCCCCTGGCGGCCCCGAAGCGCTCGAACTGGTCGAAGTCACGGTCGGCGAGCCCGGTCCCGGCGAGATTCGCATCCGCCACCACGCCTGCGGCGTCAACTTCATCGACCTCTACCATCGCACCGGGCTGTATTCGCTGCCGATGCCGCTGACCCTCGGCATGGAAGGCGCCGGCATCGTCGAAGCGGTCGGCGAGGGGGTCATGCATCTGAAGGCGGGCGACCGCGCGGCCTACGCGAGCCCGCCACCGGGCTCGTACAGCACCGCACGCGTGATGCCCGCCAAGTGCGTACTGAAGCTGCCCGACGCCATCAGCTTCGAGACCGGCGCCGCCATGATGCTCAAGGGCCTGACCGCGCAGTACCTGCTGCGCAGGACGCTGCCGCAGGGGGGCTTGCAGGCGGGCGACTTCGTGGTGTTCCATGCGGCGGCCGGCGGCGTCGGGCTCATCGCGTGCCAGTGGGCGAAGGCGCTCGGCTTGCGGCTGATCGGCACGGCCGGCTCGACCGCCAAGTGCGAGCAGGCGCTTGCGCATGGCGCGGCCTACGCGATCAACTACGCCAATGACGACTTTGTCGCGCGGGTCAAGGAGATCACCGGCGGCAAGGGCGTGAAGGTCGTCTACGACGGCGTCGGCAAGGACACCTTCGAGAGGTCGCTCGACTGCCTGCGGCCCTTCGGACTGATGGCCAGCTACGGCAACGCATCGGGCCCGGTGCCGCCGCTCAACCTCGGCCTGCTCAGCCAGAAAGGCTCGTTGTACGTGACGCGGCCGACGCTGTTCACGCACATCGCCACGCGCGAATCCACGCAGGCGATGGCCGACGAGCTGTTCGCGATCGTCGGGGCGGGCCAGGTGAAGATCCCGGTCGAGCGCCGCTATGCGCTCGCCGACGCGGCGCAGGCGCACCGCGACCTCGAAGCGCGCAAGACCACCGGCTGCAGCGTGCTGATTCCGTAAGCCCGGTGTCCCGACGTGACGGGATGTGCAGCGCATCAAAGTGCGCGCACATCGCACGTGTCAAGGGGGCGCAGTCGCATCCGCGATACAGATGGTCACC
>Ga0184637_10001297_pt1 | contig 17138 bp, 10 predicted proteins | sample PLM3_127_b2_FD_133143 | JGI IMG/M metagenome (GOLD analysis project Ga0184637, IMG submission 133143) | Groundwater sediment microbial communities from an aquifer in East River, Colorado, USA - PLM3_127_b2 | ecosystem: Environmental > Terrestrial > Soil > Riparian zone | place: USA: East River...
AAGAGCCCGGTTCCCACTGCAGTAGCTTGTAGGGACCGGCGCCGACATACTGGTTGCTCCAGAACGGCAGCTGAATAAATGGCTCGCGTGCTGCGGGATCCTGCTCGAAAGCGGAGAAAGGGCGTTCGAGAAGGTGCTGCGGGAGCGGCTCGAAGTCGCCCTCGATCAGCGCGGCTGCGTCTGCGTAGGGGCCCGACCAGCGGATGACGAAGGTCCGAGTGTCCAGCGCCTCCACGCTCTCCATGACGTTCTGGGGTGTGGGTGCGAAGATGCCGAGACCTGGGATGGTGTACACCCGATAGGCGAAGAGGAAATCGCTGCTAGTAAGCGGCTGTCCGTCGTGCCACGTGAGGTTGGGTCGCAGCCGGTAGGTGACCTGCATCCGTCCGTCCGGAGACAACCGCCAGTCGTCGGTATTGAGCTGCGGCAGCGCCTCGACGAGGTACGGCCGGGGGGCGCCCTTCCCGTCGGTGATGGCGACGGCCGCGTTGAAAATCCGCGTCGTGAGCGATGGATTGCTGCTCCCCGGGATCTTCGGCATCAGGCCCGTCACCTCGGTCCGGAGCGACATATTCAGCGTCCGCTGAGGCGCCGCGGCCGCCGGCCCCGCGGGAGCTCCGGTTCGTTCTGTCTGGGGGGCCTGGGCTGGCGTACAGGCGACTGCTATTGTGAGGAGTCCTACGAGGCAAAAAATACGCATGCTGCCCTCCCACCGTGTTCACGAGCTGGCAACGGAACTACGGCGTTGGCGCCGAGCGCGGTCTTTACTTGAGCTCCCACTCGTGCATATTCCAACTGGTGCCACCCGTCGACAGCGTTGACGAGAGTACCAGGCCCTTGAGCGCCGCCAGGTGAACGGTAGGGTTCAGATTGTAGTGCAGCATGATCGAGGGCAGCTCTTCGCTCAATAGCTGGGCCATCCGCACCCGCTGCTGGATGCGCTGCTCGGGATCGAGCGTCTTATTGAAGGCCTCGGCCAGCAGGTCGAACTCCGCGTGCGACCACCCCTGGCGGTTCCGGCCGCTCCATCGGTTGGCTGGTCCGGCGATCTGAGAACTCGAGAAGCTCGCGATCTGGTTGGTCTCGCCGGCGCCCGTCGCCTGCCCGTACATCCCCGGGAAGACTCCGCGCGCCTCTCCATCTCGGCTTTGCGCGGGCGATAGCGCCGTCTCCGTGATGTCGAAGCCAGCCTGGCGCCAGGTGCTGGCAAGGATCGCTCGTTCGCTGTCACCCTCAGCACCTGCGCCCGAGCGAAGGTCGGCCACGAAGCGCCCCTCCGCCCCCGCATACGTGCCATCGCCGCCCTTCGTGAAGCCGGCCTCGACCATAAGGCGTTCACTGACGCGCACGTCATACGGGAATTTTGCCAGCGCCCGGTCGATCCTTCCGTAATAGTCGACGTCAGCGTCGAAGATGGTGTCGGTGGTACGGCCTTCGCCTCCGAACAGCACTTCGTTCAGCGCCTGCCTATCAATGGTATGGGCAAGCGCCTTCCGAACCCGCAGATCGAGGAGCGAACGAGGACTCACGTACTCAGGACGGAACTGGAACACAATCGAGCGGAACGAGCGAGCCGTGGGCACGAAGACGCCCGTGTTGCTCGGGCCCCATTCTCGCTTGAGCTCGAGCGCCTGTGGGAAGTCGATCGCGCTGTCAATCGCGAGGTGCACTGTGCCTGCACGCAGGTTAGCGAGGGCGACGTTCGAGTCCTCCGCGAAGATGATGCGGAGACGGTCGATCTTCGGCCGACCAAGCACGTGGTTCTCGAAAGCCGTGCCCTCGAGAAACGCGCCGAACTCCCAGCGCTCGAGCCGGTAGGGCCCGTTTCCCACAAACCCGGTGGTCCAGTAGGGGTGACTCGCGAAGGCATCCGGGTTGCCCGCGCGGTGAACCACGTCGAGAATATGTCGCGGGAGGGCAGGAAGCCCAAGGATGGACCCTCCTTGCTGCATCGTGGCCGCCTCGGGGAAGAGGCTGTGCCACTCGATGATCAGCGTCCGGTCATCAGGCGCGCGCACCTCCTCGATTAGCGTGAGGGGAGCGGCGTTAGCGTTTACGAACCCGAGGCCCGGCGTCATCGCAACCTGCCAAGCAAACACGAAGTCCTCGGCCGTGAACGGTGCCCCGTCGTGCCAGGTTAGGTTTGGCCTTAATCGATAACGAGTCTGCATGCGGCCATCGGGGAATACCTGCCAGGTCTCAGTGTTCAAAGCGGGGAGCGCCTCAACCAGATAGGGGCGTACCACACCGCGATCGTCGATAAGCTCGATGAAAGCGTTGAACGGGCGGTAGGAGAAATTCGAGCCGAATCCGCCGGCGATCGGGGCCAGCGCCGCGATGCTTGGCGGCTCATTCGCCATGGCCGCCACCAGCGTTCGTGATTGGCCGGACTCCTGCCCAGATCCGGAGCTTTGAGACGGCGTCACGGGGCCGCCAATCGCGCACCCGACCAGCAGAACAAGGGCGGCGACCGACAGGTAGCGAGGCATCATTCCAGGTCTCATTCGTCGAAGTTCCTCAAAGTGCTTCCCCTCGGGTCCCCCACGGGCCCGCTACCGCTGGTTTTGTCTGGCAGCCAATGCCCCTCTAGCTTACCCGAGAGCTAGAGGAACCGCGCATGAACGATGAGGCAGAGTCGTGAATGGGTCTCCCAGTCTGGCGTTCGCCTTACTGATCGCGGCACTGACGGTGACTGGCACAGCGGACCCGGCCACAAACCGCCACGAACGTGTACTGGTTCTGAATCAGGCTGATCAGGCGGCCGGCACCGCGGCAGTCAACTGTGATGCCGGGGAAAGGGTCAGTCCGCGGTGGACGCCGCCAGGCCAGGAGACACGATCGTCGTAAGCGGAATATGCGCCGAGCACGTAGTAATACGCGCGGAAATTACGAGAATCACGCTGAACGGGCAAGGCAGCGCGACGATCCACGGTCCCATTGCCACGGAGTACGTCGTCTAAGTTGCAGGGAAGGAAATCACGATCGCGGGGTTCACAATCACCGGTGGCTTGGATGGAATCCATCTCGCGGGGGCGGCAGGTGGCGCGTCGGCGATCGTCGATGGCAACACCATTGAGAAAGTCGGCCGTCGCGGGATCTTCATGGACCAAACGAGCGTCGTTCGCATCGCCAACAGTACGATTCAGGACAATTCGGAAGATGGCGTCTACATTGTCGAAAACTCGTCCGCGCGGATCGGCCTCATCACCGCCTCACAGCCGGGTTCTAACACCATTCGAAACAATGGAGGCCACGGGATATCCGTGTTGGGTTCCTCCAACGCCCTGATCATGGGAAACACGATCGACGGCAACAGCGGCGACGGGATTCGGGTCGCCCGTAACGCTCAAGCCAACGTGGGGAGGAACTTGATCAGTGACAACGGCGGAGATGGGATCAGTGTGAGCCTGGGTGCTGGTGTAACTCTGCCGGGCCAGCAGCCAAACCAGACCGATTCAGCACGGATCAATCGTGGATTTGGTGTTCAATGTTTGGTCGGTGGGTACGTAGACGGCTCTATCGGAACTCTCGCAGGGGCGAGAGGGCCGAAGCACTTCGACGTAGGCTGCATCGACTATCTGAATCCCTAAATGGCGTTGGTCCCCGTCTGGCTTTAGCCACGGCCACTGTGGACCGGCGGGGGAGTGGAGCGGGAGACGGGACTCGAACCCGCGACAGCCTGCTTGGAAGGCATCACGCCGCGGGACGAGGCAATTTCCCGGGTGACCATCGAATACCCATTGGGCAGACTATCGGGGGACTTGTCTGCCGGACAATGCCATTGTGCGTCCCCATCCGGCAGCTAGCCTACCTTTGGGGACCTCCCAGAATGAGCTCCAAGGGCGGTGACGACCACCGAGGGCGCCAGTTTGGCGATGGTGCTGGTAGGCGTCGGTCAAAAGGACGCAGACCAGGTGCGATCGTCGTCCTCCAGCCACTTGTTGATGGCCTGGTTGTTAAAGAGCGTTGTGCCGTTCGCGAGGATCCGGACCCCCTTCAACCTCCAGCCACCCGCGAAGCCGTCTGGAGACTTGTGGATCCGCACCGAGTGGATGTCTCCCACGCGCAGCCCGGTCCCGGGATCGAGGCTGAACGAGTCTGTGTTCCCTCGCTCGAAATCGTCGTGCCACGGGTTGTCCAGGTTCCAGGTTCGCCCCGCCAGCCTGACGGACACGTCGTCGTCCGTTCCTGCCCACAGCACGTCCGCTGTGGTGATTCGAACCTCCAGCGTGTTGACAAGGTCCGGATCCGAAACGCAGCCCACCCACGTACGGTCCTCATCCTCGAGCCACTTATTAATGCTGGGCTGATCGCAGATCAGGCTTCCCCCAAATCTGACCTGAACGCCGCGGAACTTCCATCCTCCCGCGAAGCCGTCCGGACTCTTGCGAATCATGATCCGCTTGACGTCGGCCCGGTCGAGACCCGGCGCCCACAGCGCATACCCTTCCTTGTTGTTCCGTTCCCGGTCGTCGTGATTCGCGGTGTCCAGCACGAATGTCCGATCGCCAATGTCCAGCCACACATCATCGTCAGTGCCGGCCCATAGCTCGTCCGCGGTTGTGAGTTCCACGAAGAGGTGCGACCATCCGATCTGTCCGCGCGTGTAGGCGCACAGTCGCCGTGAGTTGCCATCCATAACGCACGCCTGGCGCGGGTGCGCGCAGGCGCCGCAATTCCCGTTCGGAATCTGATCGCAACCGTGGAGCGAGTCGCAAGTTGAGCAAGGGGTACCGCTACCGGTGTACTCGTCCGCGGCACCGAACAGGTGGGCTACCTCGTGCGCGGTGATCGCGTCAAGGGTGCCCTGGCCCCATCCGCCCCAGTTGTTGCGCTTGGCGAGCACGAGCCGGCCGCTGCTGGCGTACGCGTGCCAGCAGTTGGCGTACGGGGTCACGAAGATGACGATCGCGTGGGCGGCCCGATTGGCCACCCGCATGTGTTCGCGGAACTCCCCCACACTCGCCCAGGCAGCAGCGTAGGTGTGACCATCGTAGGCCACCTGGCCCATGGCTGGATCGCGCCAGCCCGCCTCCAAGGAGTTCGAGCTCGGACAGTTCGCTGCCGTGTCGCTTCCGTTTACCACGTCGATCTTGACGAACTGGAAGTCATAGACCCAGGAGAGATTGCCTCCCGGATGCTCGGAGGCGAGCCAGTTCAGCCCATCGATAACTTCCTGGCAAATCTGGTTGCGCTCGGTGGTCCCGAATGTCGGCCCACCGCGGCGCGAAGACTCGACGAACACGACGCCAACAGCGATCTCACCTGTTAGCTCCCAGCACGCGGCCTCACGAAAAAAACGCTCGATCAACTCCGCGACGAAGTCGGGGCGAAGGCCCCGAATCCGCTCATACGAGTCCGGCCCGAGATTGAAGGCCAGCCGCGCCAAGTGGTAGGCAGTGGTAGGATCTTTGAACCTCTCGGCTAGGTCGCCTTCATACTTCACGAACGCTTCCGGCGTCATTGGCCCTTGCGGACGTCTCGGCGCTCCCCTGCCCCGCCTTTGTTCGGCGGGACCCTGCTCAGTCGTAGGCTCCACTGCGGAGGTCCCCGTTCTACGCTCGTACTCTTCCAGGAAAGTTAGGAAGTCATCCGCATCGATGGCGGAGTACGGGGCTGGCGATTGCAAGTCGGGATGACCCCACGACCTTCCGAGCAGGGTCTTGTCCTCCTTGAGCCTGCGGTAGTCCGCCGCAAAGCGCGTGTTCCACTGCTCGACGACTCGCCGCTGCTCATCAGTCAGCCGTTCGAGGTGCTGCGCACTAACAGATCCTTTGAACACGCCCGAGAAGAGCCCAAGATCTTGGGCGGCCAGCGCCTCATCAGGCCTGGCCAGCGCCTCCAGCGCCAGGCGCCCGTACTGAGCAACGACGGTCAGCCCCATTTCTCGGAGGCGATTGGCCGCTTCGCTTCGAGTCGCGAGCGACGGTCGCGCGAGAAGGAAGAGGTACGGCGATCTCGCACGGGGCTCAGATGGGTCGTTCATGGCGTCACCTCGTCATTCGATTGGTAACCCAGATTTTGGAGGTTGCGGGGCAACGCTGTCAGGACATCTGGTAGCTTTAGCAGCCCGAACGGCAATCGGCCGTCCGTCACACTGAGGGATGGCTGCGAAGGGCCGCGCCTGGCTCTCCACCACTGCGAACACGCGCGAAGCACATTACCGCATTGTATGTGAGCGGAAGGCTCAGGCTCCGCTCAATGTGAAAAACGTTCACGACCTCTTCCCGTCTCAGCCCCGTGTCGGAAAGCATTGCCAGGTTTCTCGCCCCGAGGAACGTGTCGGGAGCGTAGAGGCCGAAGAGCTGCGATAGAACGACGTCGGGGATTAGATCAAAGTGCGGCTTTGTCGACTGCGATATCTTCACGTTGTCGAGCGGATCGTAGCTCGACCCATCCGCTTCTGTGGAGCCACCTTCCCGAACGCTTGCAGGGCTCGCATTCGGTTCGAGATGGTGTTGTCCGTGACCCCACGCTTGCGAAGGTCCGAAACAGATTGACCGAGCGCTCGTTGAACTGCGCCACCGTAGTCAGGCCCCGGGGCTCCAAGAATGCCCAGAGCTGGGTTAGGGACTCGCGATACCAGCGGTAGATCTTCGGCGCCAGCTCCGCCTGCTTCTTCGCAAGGAAGTCGGGAATCGGCCCGCTTGTGGTCGTCGCATCGCGGAGGACGCGGTAGGAAATCAGGAGCTCGTCGGAGTGTTCATGCGCTGCCTACGGGTGGAAGTTGTCGCCATTGTTCATCCCTCGGACAAAGGAATTCATGTTCCGAGGGACAAGGCAACCCTGATAGGCAGCCTATTTTGGGTAAATACCCTTTTGGGGGCCTTCTGCCGGATGGGGAATCTAGCGGTCAGCCACCGTTAACTGTTATCAGTTGGTTATCGCTGCCTTTCATCGGAGCGGGAGACGGGACTCGAACCCGCGACAGCCTGCTTGGAAGAACTGTTGTCGCCGGTCGGCCTTTTTCCGCCCACTCAACAGGAAATTCCTGCTAGGCAGGTTGTCGCTGGTTTTGTCTGGCAGCCAATGCCCTCTTAGCCTGGCATGCGGCGGCGCGCCTGAGGGCGACCGACCGCGCCAGTGAGCCTACGTCGAGCTCCACTCAGGCCCTGGCCATCGCCTCATCCGGAATTTTGGGCGGCGGGTTGGCGATGGTCCGATTGAAGATCAGGTTGGCTGCGTAGCGCCGATGCTCGGACGTAGCTGAGAGATGACCGTGCACGTCAATGACTGGCTGGCCGTTGTACATGCCCGCCTCCGGTCTTACCTCAGATCCCAGTCATAGGCGTTCCAGGTGGGGTCGCCGCTGCTCGTCTTCTTATTCGTCACATTGCGCAGACGGCTCGCCACGACGATCGTCTCCGCGTTGTGCCACAGGTCCAGGAGGGTCACGTTCTCGGTCACATGTCGGACGATCTCGCCGAGCATGGGGACGCGCTCGCGTTCCGAAACTGTGGTCATGTAGCGCTCGAGGAAGCCGTCGAACTCGGGGTTCATGTAGCGGCTGTTGTTGCTCCCCCTGTAGTTGGTCGCCGCCGTTGGGGCCTCCGAGCTGTGGAACCGGCTGAGCTGATACAGGTCGTTCGGCTGGCGCCACAGGCGGAGGCCGGGGAAGTTCTGATTGAACGCGAGGTCGCTGCGCTGAGCCTGGGGAATGAGGAAGGGATTGGCTGCGATGCCGATGCGGCGCAGGTAGTCGGCGACGCTGAAGGTCCCGGCCTCATGCGTGTCGTCCCCGCCGCTCGTACGAACTTCCAAGTTAATCGGCTGGCCGGCGGCATCGCGATAGAGGCCGTCGCTGCCGCGGATGTATCCGAGGCCCTCGAGAAGCTGGGCCGAACGACGCACGTCGAACGAGTACTTTACGATCTGCGGCTCGATCTCCTTGTAGACCGCCTCGGTCGGGCTGACGAAAACATCGGCGGCAGGAACGACACCCGATAGAAGGGTATCGACCAGCTCCTGGCGGTTGATGCCGTGCAGAAGCGCGCGGCGGAATTGAACGTTCAAGAGGATCTCGGGATCTGGACCGAGGAACTGAGGCCACAAGGCGATCCAATTGCTAAAGCCGATGTCGATGTCGCCCTTGTCCCAGTGCTGCTTGAGCTCCATCCCTTGCTGGACTGAGATGTTGCGGCCCAACGTAAGCTCGACCTCCCCGGCCAGGATATTGGCGATCATGGTGCCCAGGTCTGGTATGAACTTGAACGTGATCTCGTCGATCTTCGGCCGACCAAAGACGTAGCTGTCATTGGCAGCCAGGATGACGTGGCTGCCGACTGCGAACTCACGTACGCGGAACGGTCCGGCGCCGACGTGCTGCTCGTTCCAGTAGGGATGCGAGAGAACGCTCATCTTGTCCGCCTGGTATGTAGGTTCCAGCACGTGCTTCGGGCGAACCTCTGTCACGGAAGACGAGAAGAGGGAGTTGGCGCGGATGTAGACGTTCTTCCATGTGGCCGTCACCGTCTTGGCGTCGGATGCCGTAACGGAGGCGACCGGATTCCAGTCGCGGCCGCCAGCGATCGGCAGCTCCTTGTCCTGCATGAGCGCGGCGGTAAACATCACGTCGTCGGCCGTTACGGGCGTGCCATCGTGCCAGAAGGCGTTGTCGCGGATGCGCCAGGTGGTCTCCATGGTGCCATCGGGAAGCACCTTCCACAGTCCGTTGTCCGACAGGGGCACGTCCTGGGCCAGTTGGGGCCGCACTCGCCCCGACTCATCGAATTGGGTCAGGCCGGCGTTCACGAGCCCCGCGAGCTCGCCCCCGCCGGGATAAGTGGTCGAACCGATCGTGATGTTGTTGCTGCTGATCGTCAACGGGACGCTATTAATGGCCGCGGTCACGCGTTTCGGAGCGGCCGCTGTCTGTGGTCCGCCAGTCGTTTCAGTGGACGGCCTGTTCGGGTTGGCGCAGCCGGTTACGGCAACGGTGAGAGAAAGGACAATGGTTGCGGCCTTGAGCACGTTCATCCCAGACCTCCTGCCCGCAAAGCGCGCGCACCTCCCGGCGCAGGTCGCAATCGGACGATAGCTATTTCGACGCGGAGAAGGCGATGATCTGGTACTTGTTTGGCTCTCGAATCACGCCCAACGGATCCTCGCCCCGCTTGACCCTATCGATCTGCTCCTTCAGCAGCTGACGCAACATCACGACGCCCTTGTCGGAGTGGCCGAGGCGCTCGATGGCGCGGTCGCGAATGGGGCTCTGGGTCTCCCAGGCCATCGAATCCTGGCTGGGGAACGAGTGCATGTGAAAGTAGCCTTCCTCGTCTTTGAGCTCCTCCAAGACCCACGGTGGGTCCTCGGATGATTCGACGATGCTGCCATCCGCGCTCGGCAGGAAATCCAGCGTAAAGCTCTGCGTGTGCGTATCGTCGATGGGCGTTCGCCACTGGAGGTCGATGGGACCATGTCCGGAGGAATGGCGAAGAATGTTGGGCATCAGGATGGGATGGCCCTCCTCCTTGTAACCATCCTCGCCGCCGAACTCGCGCCGCTTCATGATGCCCCATTCGAATCGCTCGAATTCCAGGTCGATGGGGCGGAACTTCCAGTTGTCTCGCATCCCCAGTAGGTATCCCCACTTCCCATGGAGAAAGGTGTTGTGCGTGGGATCCACGTTGGTCTCGAACATCTGCACCCAGTTGCAGTTGAGGACCCCGTGGACGCCGATGACATGATTGCCATCCTCTCGGACGATGACGTCCCACGGTGGGAGGACGGGGGCAGGGAGCGGGCCCATGTACGCGAAGAGAAGCCCACGGACCTTGATGACCGGATACGCCGGATGGTGAAGGGTATGTTTGAGGAGCGATTGCTCCGGCTCGAAGGGCGTCTCGATGAGCTTGCCCTGCTTGTCGTACATCCAGCCGTGGTAGGCACAACGGATGCAGCCATCCTCGAGAAAACCGTAGTAGAGTGAGCAGCCTCGGTGTGAGCACTGCTCGGCGACCAGCCCGTACTGCCCGTTCGCGTCGCGGAACAGGACCAGATCCTCGGCAAGGATCCGGACACGTTTCTTGGGCCGTTCGGACGTGAGCTCAGCCGCAACCGCGATGGGATGCCAGTAGCGGCGGAGGAACTCTCCCCCCGGCGTTCCCTTTTGAACCTGGGTCAGCTCTTCGTTCTCTTCCTTGGTGAGCATCTCTGCATACTCCCGTACGCCAGCTCGTGCGGAAACAACGCCTCAGGCGCCAGGTGGGGCCAAGGGCCTCATAGTACTTGAACGGTGTTCGTAGATGCTCGGCTGGAAGCCGCCGAGATTGCCCGTCATACTACACGTCACCGCGCCGGGTGGAACGTCCACGCGGCGGACGTGTCATAGGGCGATTGAGATCCACCCGGTCAGGAGTCGGAAAATGCGGCGCTCTCATCCTGCCACCTCTGTGCTTCTAGGGCTATCGGCGCTGATAGCCGTCGCCGCCTGCGCGCCGGCGCAGCCCAGCGCGGGGCTGCCGCCGCAGACGGACGGACTCCCCGGCGAGGCCGCTCGTCCGCGAGGCACCCTCAAGATTGCCTGGCCGACCGAGCCCGAGACGCTCCACCCAAAGCTGTCCGGCGGCCGGGGCCTGAACGAGTTCTTCTGGGTCTTCAACTCGTTCCTCACCTATTACGACTTCGCCGGAGTCTCGCATCCCATGATGGCCCGCGAGATCCCCAGTCAGGAGAACGGCGACTGGGTTATCAACGCCGACGGCAGCATGGTGACAACCTACCGTCTGCGGCCGAACCTGCGATGGCACGACGGGTCGCCGCTTACCGCGGCGGACTTCATCCTTGGCTTCGAGGTCGCCCTCGATCCGGACGTGCCAATCCGAGACCGGACCCCCGAGGTGCTGATGTCGGCGGTGGAGGCTCCCGATCCGCATACGCTCGTGGTGCGCTGGAAGGAGCCCTCCCTCGCCGCCAACCGACTGACCTACCAGGAGCTGAGCCCGCTCCCTCGCCATCTGGTCGAGGACAAGTACCGCACGAACCGGGCGAACTTCATCTTTGGCGAGGAATGGACCTCGGCCTACGTGGGCAACGGGCCATACCGCCTGGAGCGGTGGAATCCGGGTGCGGGCCTGATCGCCCGTGCATACACGGACTGGGCGTTGGGGCCACCACGGGTGGATGTTCTCGACATCCGGTTTATCACCGACGCGAGGACCCAGGTGGCCAACCTGCTCGCGGGTGAGGTGGATCTGATCAACTCCCCCGGAGTCGAGCCATCGGACGCAGCGGCCGTCCTCCAGGTCTGGGGTACGGGGACTGCGCCGGGATACGTTAAGACGTGGACGCGGAACATCCGCTACATGGAGTTCCAGTACCGCGAGGTTCCCAACTGGCAACGCGCCGTCACCGACTTACGCGTGCGGCAGGCGATCATGCATGCCACGGATCGGCAGGGGCTGTTGCAGGTGGTCAGCCACGGCCTGGGACAGACCGCGGATACGTTCCTGGGCCCAACCGAGCCCACATTCCCCGAGGCTGAGCGGGTAATCACGAAATACCCCTACGATCCGACGCGGGCCGCCGCCCTGCTGGCCGACGCTGGCTGGCGTGCGAGCCGTCCTGGAGAGCCCGTCACCAACTCCGGCGGCGCAACCCTCGACGTCCAGCTCTGGACCACGTCCGGAGGTGATTCCGAACCGGAAGCAGCGGTGATTGGGGATGGGTGGAAGACCGCTGGGATCAACTCATCCATCTCCATCCTCGCCGCCGCCGTTCAACGGGACAACGAGCTGCGGGTGAGCTTCCCCGCGGTAAACCTGAGCTCGCGCGGGATCACGCTGGATAATTTTGTGTTCACGTCGGCCAATCACCCGACGGCTGAGACACGGTGGCAGGGCTCGAACCGCGGGAGCTTTAGCGACACCGACGTCGAGCGGCTTCAGCATCTCGTGCTCACGTCGTTCGTCGCCGCGGATCAGAATCGGGCTGTCATCGCCCTTCAGAAGCGGATGACGGAGCTCGTCGGCATCGCACCACTCTACTATGGAACAGGGGTCATCCTCGCCCGGAATCGGCTGAAGGGTCCGGTGGGAGAAGTTGCGCAGAAGTCGGGCATGTCGTGGAACATCTTCGACTGGGAAATCGCGGAATAGCTAAGGAGGAAAGATGGCTGTCACACGCCCGCAACGACACGAGTACCTGCCACGACGCGAACATCAGAAGGCGATGGGATTAGGGCGGTCCTCGGAGGCAAGGTATGCCGCCGCGTCCCGCTCTACAAAGGGGCCAAGGTCGATGAGCACGCTATCGTCGCTTTCCGGAACGATACGATAGTCACCCTCCGTGAGGTGGCGCACGCCGTACCAGCGCACAAGCCGCTCGGGTAGGTCCAGGAGCACCGCGTCTCCCACATGTTCGAAGTCGCAGTGCATGCGCAGGAATGCGGCCGTGTTCCATTCTTGCGGGGCTCGTGGGGAAGCCCGAATCGTCCGGTGGTCGAGAGCGAAGAGATATATGCGTCTGCCGCCGTAGAACGGGGTCGCGGGGTTCGGTACCCGGACGATCACTCCAGAACCGACGTTCGGCAGGTAGCCGGGCCGGCTCTCTGCCGAGTCGGAGCGCAAGGTGAGGATGGTGAGCTCCTGCTCGCCGGTGTTGTGGAACGTGCACCTTAGCCCAGAGGGGACCAGCACCCCCTGATCGGCGGCGAGTGCCCTGCGACCACTCGGACCTTCCACGTCGGCGCGACCCTGCAGGACCAGCACGATGGTATCCGCGTTCGCCTCTTCGGGAATGTCGATGCGCCCGTGGGGCGGCGCTCGGCGGACGAGAATCTCACAGTTGGGTGAGCTGGCCATCTCGGCCTGGCCCGCCTGCATTCCGGCTGCCTTTAGGGCCTCGGTCGCGTCGAAGACCTGTACCTGGTCCGGGATGAGAGTGGGTGTGGGGTTCCCCGCCTCCACGGCGCGTCTGATGGAAGAGCGCGACGTAGCACTTGTCCGAGGTAGCCATGTCCACCCGGCCCGGCTTCCGGGCGTGTTCTTCGAGCGCACCGCCGATGTCAAAGAACTGCAGGTCGGTCGGCGCACCGGCCACCGGCTCGTCTTCCTCACTCATGTGGTCCTCCCTTATGTGTACCCGGCTCCCCACATTGCGGGTAGGTCTCCGAGCTGCCTCTACTGAGTGCTCCACTCGTGCGCGTTCCAGCTCTCATCCGCGGATGGAGCCTGGGCGAGACTCACGTTGACGAGCCTGTTCGAGATCATCATCGGCTCCGGTCCGTGGACAGTTCCCAGCGCCGGCAACTGGTCGCTCAGAATGCGGAGCATGTTCCGCACATGCTCCAGGCGGCCCGGCATTGGGATGGTCGTGTACCAGCCATTGATCGCCACGTCCAGTTCCGGGTCTTGAAAGCGGGTTCGGTTTTCGCCGTTGAAGTTATTCGCCGGCACCGCGGCTTGCGTGCTCAGCCATCGCACCGGATCGAAGGGCTGGCGCACGAGGTCGAAGCCCGGATACGTGGCGCGGAACTCGCGATTGGACGCCTGCTGCCGCGGCACGATGAACGTGTTCACGTCGACACCGATTCGCTTCCAGGAGTCCGCGGTCGAAAGCAAGAGCTTGTCCTTGAGGTCGTCTCCGGCGTTGGTGCGGGTCTCAACCTGGAGCGGCTGCCCGCTGTTGTCCAGGTAGAAGCCATCTGCTCCCCTCTGGAGTCCCAATCCCTCGATGATCTGAGCTGCCTGGCGCGGGTCGTAGCTGTACTTCGTGATCGAGCTCTCGACGTCCTTATAGAAAGACTGAGTTGGCTCCAGGAACGAGTGGCCCACCGGTGCGTGTCCCGCTTGCAGGCTCTCAGACATCTCCTGGCGGTCCAGGGCCATGAGCAAGGCACGGCGGAACCGGACATCGCCAAGCACGGCCGGGCTCGGTGTTAACGCCTGGCCGTAGTGGGCGATCCAGCTCGCCGGCTTGAATTCGGCCCTTCCGGCCTCCCACCGACGATCCGTTTCGATGGCCTGCTCCAGGTTGAATCCCCGGCCGATGGTCAAGTCCACATCTCCGGCCAGGATGTTCGCCACCAGCGCATTGGGATCCTGAAGGAACCGAATCAGTATCTGATCCAGGGCGGGCCGACCTAGCACGTAATCCGGGAACGCGGTCACCACCATGTGGCTGCCGGACTGGAAATCAGTGATTTGGAAGGGGCCGGCTCCAACGAACTCGCTTGTCCAGTAGGGAATATCCAGGAAGCCTTCTTTTCGCTCCTGGTAGGTTCGCTCCAGAATGTGCCTGGGCAGCGGCGGCGCCATGCCAGGGCTGAACAGCTGATCGGCCTCGATGAACGGCTCCCGCCATCCGACCACAACCGTCCTGGAATCCGGCGCATCAATGGTCTCGATTGAGCGGTACGCGGGGTAAGAGTTCATGGCGATGTCGCGATCGCGGCCGACCTCCAGGGTGAACAGGAAGTCCTGCGCGGTTACCGGAGTGCCGTCGTGCCACCGTGCGTTCTCCCGGAGCTTCCAGGTGGTTTCCATCCGCCCGTCCGGGAATACTCGCCACATGCCGTTTTCTATCGTGATCGCGGACTCCGCGAGCACCGGACGCAATCGCCCCTGGGCGTCGAGGACTGAGAAACCAGCATTGATGATCTTCTCGACTTCGCCCACGCCGCGTGCCGAGCCAGCGCCCGCATTGTTCACCGCCTGGCTCAGCGTGTACGGCTCGCCCATAATGGCGGCGGTGATGCGCTTAGGCTGTGCCGGTTGTTGGGCACCACCTGGGCCAGCACTAGTGCCGGGGCTAGTCGGCGTACAACTCACGAGGACGAACGCCAGCAAAACCGACAGCCGTCCGACCGATCGTGGTTCGAGATGGCGCATGCTTCTTACACCTCCACGCGCACCTTGGTTCTTCTGTACATCACATTTCAGTGTGTGTAAAGAGTTAAGCGTTACTTCTAGGTAGGTCTCGGCACCCAACGACCACCAGGCGAACGGTTGGCTCCAGGTGTGCGCTAGTGGGACGGTAAGGCGCAGAGCCGAAACTGAAGTGGGCTGGTCCATCGGCTTGGCCGACGATTCGGACCGGTGGGCGCTCGCGCTGCAACAAGGTTGAAACGACTGCGAATCGGGCAGGGCTCCTATACTTCCCGCTAGGAGGAGAGAATGCAGCGGCCTTCCCGCGGACAGACGCTCGGCGGGCTAACGCTGACATTCCTCATCTTTCCCGTTGTCCTATCGGTTGCCCTCTGGCCGACGTCTGGAGTCGCGCCGGCCAGCGGAGCGGCACTGACCATCGGCGGGCCGGCTGCTTTGGCGCAAACCAGTTTCCTAGAAACCTTTGACGGTTCCCCGACCACCGTTCAGCCCTGGCGCCCAGCACATTGGGACACAACGGTTCACGTGTGGGAGGCGAACGCGTGGACGACTCTTCCGACTCACCACGCCGCACACGGGTCGGATTGTGCCTCCCCCCCGGCAACGCATCCGAACAGCGACTACGAGCGGGCTGTCTTTCTGTGCCGGGACCATATGATGACCGCCATTGAGGCAGGCTTCTACGGCGCTATTGTTCTCACGCCCAATCACCTAATCGACTTCTCGGGCGGGGCGGCACGACTCACATTCGATATGTCGACGTTCGGTTCGCACGACGAGAACTGGATGGACATCTGGATAAGCCCGTTCGATGACGCCCTGCAGCTTCCCTCAGATGGAATCGTCGATTACACCGGAGCCAGCGGCCGACCGCGACGTGCCGTGCACATCCGCATGGACCCCGAGACCTGGTCGATCTCTGTGGAGGCTAGGACCCGCTTCCGTGCCGTGGCTCTTCCCGATCGAAGCTATTTCTGGGCTAGCACGCAACCTTATGAGGACGTGCTGGAGCCCAGTGCCACGCGACGGGACACCTTCGAGCTCCGAATTAGCCGCACCCACGTTACGTTCGGCATGCCGGCGTACAACCTCTGGTGGGTCGACAACGCGATCGCCGATCTCGGCTGGGACCTCGGCGTAGTCCAACTCGCTCATCACAGTACACGGCATGCCAACTGCGCCGTCTATTCGGAAGATGCAGTCTGCGACAAGAACACGTGGCATTGGGACAACGTGGCGATTGCTCCGTCGCGGCCGTTTACGCTCCTGCGCGGGGACCGTACTTTCATCGACGCCACGACGCCCTCGCTGGTCCGTTTCGCCGCGCCGGCCCCGCCCGATGCTTACCTACGGTTCGCGGCCATAGGCGATCAGGTGGAGTTCAGCCTGGACGGCGGGGCAAGCTGGCGACCAGCGGAGGAGAAGCCCGGATTGGGCGCGGTAGACGAAACGTTCGTGACTTACTGGACGCCGGTTCCAGCAGGCACGCAGCTCGTTCACATCCGCGCCCAGCCCTGGACCCCGCAGTACGGCGGGCCACGTTCGTGGCTCGTGCGTAGCCCCTCCATCTGGTCACTGACTCACGCCCAGACCGTTCCGCCGTCGATCACGCCGACGCGTACGCCAACGGCGATGCTTACGGCAACGCCAACGGCCACACACACGGCTACGCCGATTCCGCAGGGAAGCCTCTCGTTGAACGGGACCACCGCTTACGCCGAGGCGCCACACGCTCCCGAGCTCGCCATCTCCAACTGGACCTTCGAGCTGAACTTCAAGGACGAGAACGCCGCTGGCTACAACCATCCGAACCGCAGCCGGCTGCTCACCAAGGGGGAGATCGCGGCGGCCGAAGTGCCGCTGTTCGCCTCGATCCAGAGCAACGTGCTGACGGTCGGCCTGCGCACCGGCGGTTCGGCGCGGACCCTCACCTACAACCTGGCGACCGGTGGGGTGACAGCTGGGGCGTGGCATCATCTCGCCGCCATGTTCAACAGCACCACGCGCCAGCTGACGATCTACATCGACGGCACGCAACGGGCGCAGAGCATCCTGACCGCTGCGAGCGTGGGCAACAGTCTGCCGCTCATCCTGGGCCGCAGTGGTCCGACGGGGGAGTACTTCCAGGGCGAGCTGGACAATGTCCGGCTGTGGAACGTGGTGCGCACGGCGGCTGAGATCCAGGGGAACTACCAGGTTGAGATCGGGTGCGCGGCGCCGGGCCTGGTCGGGTACTGGCGGTTCAACGAGGGAAGCGGGCCGAGTGCTGACGATTGTTCTGGGAGCACGTTGGAAGACGCGACGCTCCTAGGT
>Ga0184637_10001298_pt1 | contig 17128 bp, 18 predicted proteins | sample PLM3_127_b2_FD_133143 | JGI IMG/M metagenome (GOLD analysis project Ga0184637, IMG submission 133143) | Groundwater sediment microbial communities from an aquifer in East River, Colorado, USA - PLM3_127_b2 | ecosystem: Environmental > Terrestrial > Soil > Riparian zone | place: USA: East River...
GGGGCTGGTCGGGGGGTCGCTCGTCCATCCCACCATTATCCGGTTCAGCCATCGAAAGCCTCCTGGAGTCGTCTCGACCCGTCCATCGTCTGGTTCGGGCCTGGACGTGAGGTTGGAGAAACCTCAGGATCTCCTGTGAACCTCGCCCTCCAACCCCTCCCACGGGTCGTAGTCGACCTCCAGCGCTTCCTGCGACGGGCGCTCGCCCTCGGGCACGTTCCGCAGGTTGAGCCGGATCCTGGTCCACGTCGAGCTTCGTCCCCGCATCGAGTCCACCAGCACGTCGGCGGGTCCGAGGTACGACCACGCGTCCGGATGCTTCTTCCGCCAGCGCTCCAGCCCTTCCCTGGCCTCGGCCTCGGTGGCGGCCCTCGCGATCTCGATGAGCGGCATGGTCGTCCGCCGCCTCCCGGTCGGCCCGGCCGTCTTGCCCGGGGCGGGCGGGGGCACGACGCCCTCACGTTCGGGCTGGCCGGTTGCCTTGCGCCGCTTCGAGGGCTGGACCCGGGGCGGCTCGCCGGCCTGCTTGGCGAAATGTGGCGGCCACGGCGCGTCGCCGAACCCGGCCTCCTCGTGCTGCTCGGACAGCTCGAGCAGCCGTTCCAGCGAGTCGCTCGCTTCGTCCATCGGCTCGAACGGGTCCCCGACCCGGGCGAACCGCTTCGGCACCGTGTCGATGGTGAACGCCTCTGACTCGCACCCGGGCACCTCGTCCCACGACATGGGGGTGGACACGCGGGCTTCCGGGGTCGGGCGCACCGAGTACGCCGACGCGATCGTCCGGTCCTTCGCGTTCTGGTTGTAGTCGAGAAACACGCCGTGGCGCTCCTCCTTCCACCACCGGCTGGTAGCGAGGTCCGGCGCCCGTCGCTCGACCTCTCGGGCCAGGGCCAGGGCGGCCCGGCGAACCTCGGGGAACGTCCATCGCGGCTCGATCCGGCAGTAGACGTGGAAGCCTCGAGACCCGGAGGTCTTCGGCCACCCTCGCATCCCCAGCTCGTCCAGGACCTCCTTCGTCACCATCGCCACGTCGCGGATCTGCGGCCAGGCCACGCCGGGGATGGGATCGAGGTCGACCCGGAGCTCGTCGGGGTGGTCCAGGTCCTCGGCGCTGACCGGATGCGGGTTCAGGTCGATGCACCCCAGGTTGATCACCCAGACCAGCTCGGCGGCATCCCGAACGACGATCTCCTCCGCCGTGCGCCCGGAGGGGAAGGAGAGCTCGACCACCTCGATCCAGTCGGGCCTGGATGTCGGAGCCCGCTTCTGGAAGAAGAACTCGCCCTCCGCCCCGTTCACGTACCGCTTCAGAGCCATGGGCCTGCCGGCCACCCCCCGCAGGGCACCGTCGGCGACGGCGAGGTAGTACCTGACGAGATCGAGCTTGGTGTGTCCCGAGCGAGGGAAGAAAACCTTGTCCGGGTTGCTGACGGTCACCTCGCGCCCGGCAACCTCCAGGACCTCTTTTCGAGCTGGCATCCGAACACGATACCGATGCAGTCGGCACTGGGCATTTTCGGCGATCGAACCTGCACGAGCCCCTTCTTGTCAGAACGGTGGTAGGGACGGTCGAAAGGATGATGGAGACGGGGATCGGGCCGGAGCGCCTGTTGGCGCTGGCCGACGAGATGGCCGGCCGCGCGGCCCTGGCGGTCCTCGCCGCCCACGCCGCCCTCGAGGCCATGGTCAACCAGCTGGGCGCCGAGGCGATCGACAGCTTCAACTACAGGGCTCGGTTCCTCCCCAAGTGGCACGACCTGTGTGAGCGGACCATCGGACGCCCGCTGGAGGCCGCTCCCGACCTCGAACGGCTCCAGGCTCTCCGTGACGCGGCGGTCGGATACCGTGGCGAGCCCGAGCGGCTGGCCCGGCGGTCGACCTCCCCTTCGCTCGAGGCACCCCAGGAGATCGGAGCCGAAGAGGCTCGGTGGGCAGTGAAGTCGGCCCGCAGGGTGATCGCCGAGTTCTACCAGGCCACCGGGCGGGATGCCCCCGGCTGGCTGTGACGGACTATCGGCGCTCGACGACCGCCCGGGAGATCGCCTCGTCGGCCAGCGTGCTGATGGTCGACTCGGCGACCGTCGCGGCCACTCCTACGCGAGCGCGCTGCTGTCGGCCGGGCTGCCGATGAAGGCCATCGGGCCTGAGCACATCGGTCGGCGAGCCGGCGCGCTTCTGGCTCTGGGCAATCGGCTCGGGATCCAGGTCCTGGGCATCGTCGTCGCGTTCCGTCGCTGGACTCCCCCGGCGAGCCAGGGAGGTGACACCGTGATCACGGCCACGCCCTGGTTGAATCGAGCGGCTCGGCCTGTTCGTAATCATCGTCCTCGGGGAGGTGATCGTGGGTGCGGTCGACGGGATGGCGGAGGTCGCTCCACTCGACCCTGACGAGATCATGATCGGCCTCCTCGGGGGTCCCTGTCGCGATCGGCCTGTGGTGGATCTACTTCGACCTCGTCTCCCATCGGGCACCGGTCTCGAACAGGACCCAGCTGTGGCTCTACCTCCACCTCCCCTCGTGATCGCGATCGCGGCGGGAGGAGCGGGCGTCCTCAACACGGTGGAGCACGCCGACGACGCCTTGCCGGACGCGGTGAGGTGGCTCCTTGTGGCCTCGCTCTCGGTCACCTGGTGCTCAAGGACACGCACGTGGCCTTCCCCGAAGGCGGAGTCGTGGACGCCGCCGGCAATGCGTGGTTCGCTTGGGGTGATTGCTTTGGAAGCTGTACGGGGAAGACGGCTGCGATCTACCAGGTCTCGCGGACCGCGGCCGGCACGTCCAACACCGTCTTTGCGCGGGTCGCCGAGGGATCCGCGGGACCGCACTGTCCGCCGAGCGTCTCGTGCGGCTTCGCCTACTGGGGACCCCAGGACGACATCGCGATCGACGGGGCCGGCAACCTGTATCTGATCTGGCAGGACAACGTCTCCGGAAAGCCCGGCCGCCCGCCGATCGCCCAGCTATCGAGTTGCAACGCGGCGGACGATTGTACGCAGTCGTCCAACTGGGAGTACGTGGGCAGGGTCGACGACAAGACGGCGTCTGGCTGTGCCAGTGGCGGGTGTTACGCGCTCTACCCCCGGATCGAAGGAGGCGCTGCGGGGGAGATCGGTGTTATCTGGATGGATGATCGTCTTGGAAACCCACTTGATCACAACAACGGATGGAACGTCTGGTACCGGACCTCCAAGGACGGCGGCGTGACCTGGACGGGACCAAGCGTGCGGGTGTCGCAGTTCGACATGGGTCGATCGGAGTCCCATCCCAACGGCTTCGAGTTTCCCTACGGCGACTATCAGGGCATCGACCTCCCGCCGGATGGGGACGCGGTCATAGTCTGGGGCGAGGGCCACAACTACGTGGGTGGGCCGTCCAACCCTGGCCACGTGATCTACGCGTCGCTCCCCACGTAGGCATTCGTGCAGGCAGGATGGAAAGACCGCGCTCCTCATGGCGGGCCATCTCGGTGACCGTTCACGGCACCGCTCCTGTCGAGAGGCCCACGCCGGCGTTGTCGACGAGGATGTCCTCGCGGCTCGCGGGTGGGCTCGGCGGCGGTCAGGCTTCCCTCCCTCCGCGACCTGGACCTTTCAGCAGGCCCGATCGCTTGTGTGCTCGCACCAGCAGCGTCAATCCGGTATCCGGCCGCCGCGCCACGCGCTCCGCCAGATCCGAGATCGGCTTTCCCACCACCCTCAGCAGGACGTAGCCGAGGATCTTCGCCGGCAGTAGCCGGGGGGGCAGATCGTCGAGGCGCCAAGACAGACGTACGAGCCGGAGCGCGAGCGGGGTCGTGAGGATGTACCGGGTGCGCTCCAGCTCGAAGCCGGCGCGGCCGAGCTTGTCTCCCACCACCTCGGGCGTGTACAGCGTGTAGGCCGCGTACCGGGTTCGGTGGGCGGCCCGCTCGGAATCGGTTATCTCCGGGTTCGAGAGGCTGTCCGCGGAGAGCGCGAGGACTCCTCCCGGGCGCAGCACGCGGTGCAGCTCGGCGAGGACCCGTTCATCGCTGGGGAAGTGCTCGATCGCGCAGAAGGACACCACCTTGTCGAAGGACTCGTCCTCGAACTCGAGATCCGCCGCGTCCATGCGGCGGAACACCACGAGCGATGACCCCTTCCTTGCGGTCGCGAGTGCCAGGCGTTCGGAGTTCACATCAATTCCCACGACGCTCGCGCCGACCCTGGCGATCGCGGCGGCATTGGACCCATCGCCGCAGCCCACGTCGAGGATCCGCTCCCCAGGCGCGGCCTCCAGCCACCGGATGAGGGTCGCGCACTCCTCGACCCGCCGAAGGTTGAGCCGATTAAGGAGGGAGTAACTGGAAGCCAAAAGCCTGCGATTTCGGCTCACCTCTGATTCCTAGTCCACCGGCGAAAGCCGGGCAAATCCGACCTGCGCCGCGCCTCGCTCCGATGGCGTGGCCGAGACGCTCTCACGTCGCGCGTTGACTCCACACAAGGCTGCAATACTCGTTTGCCGTTATCCCCGAATATGCCGCACGCGCCGGCTGCCCAATGGGTGTGCGAGCGAGGACCACGGCACTTGCATGTGGCCTGCTCGCCGTGACGTGGCATCGTGAGGTGAACGAACGTATCAACGCCACTCACCCCGGGTGAGTTCGACCATGAGGCGGACCCGTTACCACGGACGAACCAAAGTCCTATCGGATATGGCCGAAGGGATGTCGTGAGGAGCAGGTCGAGGTCCACCATGCCTCGGTCCGGTCGCAGGCCGAATCGCCCAACTGGGCCATCTGCTTCCGTGTCGGATCAGCAGGATTCAGCTCACAACGATCTTGCCGAGCATCAAGGTGGGATGGATCGTGCAGTGGTACTTGAACGTCCCGACCCTCCTGAACACGTGGCCGAAGGCGGCACCGGGAGCGAGCACGCCCGAGTCCCACAAGCCCTTGTTCGACGTCGTGGTGTGGTTGACACTCCCGCCGTTCGTCCACTTGACCTTCGTGCCCTTCGCGATCGTGATCGTCTTGGGCTTGAAGGCGAAGTTGATGATCTTCACTCCCTTGAGCGAGGTTACCGCCACTGGTGAAGCCCTGTTCCCTTGAGATCGGTCGGACGCCAAACTCGGCACCTCCAGAGAGCCGACGAGCGTGGCCGCAAGCAGTGTGATCCCCAACCGGATCGGCGCTCTTCGCATCCCACTCCCCTCCATGCTCTGACAGCTACATCGGCGCTGGTCAGGGCGACGAGTCTGAGAAACGTACCCTTCAGGCCGAACTTCTCTGAATCGGCCGGGCCCCAGGCCGGACCTTTCGGCTTAGGGCCGACGATGGTGGGAGCGGTAGTCCACCGGAGGTAGCGCACATCGCCCGCCACCCACCATACTCCATCCCCCAGAAGGGCTACCGGAGGGGGACGGGGATGAGGGGACGGATGGGAATGGCGTTCGTGGCGGTGGCGGTCCTCGCCGTGCCGCTCGGCGGGCTGGTGGCTGAGGCGGAGTCGCCGACCGTCTTCACGGGCACAACGAAGGGCGACATCATAGGGGGCATGAACGGCCCACAGATCATCTATGGGCGGGGCGGCGACGACCGCATCAACGGCGGCAGGGGACCCGACGTCATCTACGGCGGCCTCGGCGACGACCGCCTGACGACCGGCAAGGGTGGCGCGACCGAGGCGGCATACGGGGGACGGGGAAACGACGTCCTCAAGGACTTCGCGAGCGGCCAATCCACGGGCACGCTGGTCGGCGGACCCGGGCGTGACCGCTGCATCGGGGACAAGCACGACACGTTTCGGGGGTGCGAGGTCGTCAAGCTGCGTCCGCACGCGGAGTAGGAAGCAGGCCCCGGGTTCGCGCTTCGGGCCCTGGGCGCAGTGCTCGAGCGGCAGCTGCGCGCTGCCTTCCGGAGCCGCCAGAAGGCAAACCTGAAGGCCGAACCCAGCTGGAGCGCAGGCTGAGTGAACTTCACGAGGAGAAGCTGGCGAAGCTGGATGGCCTGCTTCACGGTATTGATCCCGCGCTCATCAGTGGGGCCATCGACCGACTATCCGAGAACGAGAGTCGCGTCCCTGACGAACTCAGCCGGATGAACCGGGAGCCCGACGAGCAGAGCCTCCTGACCTCCGCGTCCAGACTCAGAGAGGCGGGCCCCGAACTCAGTGCGGCACCACTCAGCGGCCCCGAGGAGTTACGGCGGCGGATCCTTAGCCGTTTGGTCAAGGAGTTGACGTACCTCAAGGAGGACCGGAATATCGAGGTCACGCTGGTCCTGCCCCATCCAGATGTGCCTCTCAGGCTCGCGGGTCCCGATGATCTGGCCGCGCCGGGAGGGCCCGAGGAGCGCGTCCCAGATAGACAGTGCCCGTGGCTGGGCGCCGACAGAATCCTCATCTGCGAGAACGCCTCTTGAGCTGGTGGTTCAGGTGCCGTGGAGCCGGCGGCCGTAGACTCTCTACAAGGCAGCGGCGCCTACCGGGGCCCACGTCCCTCGTCGCCGATACGGACTGGCTGCAGATCCCGCAGCTGTACGACCAGCTGATGGCGATCGCGCCGAGCCCGATCGTGGCGCTCAACCGGGCGGTTGCGGTGGCCGAGGTCGACGGACCGGAGGTGGCGCTCGCCCTCGTGGACGACCTTGAACTCGACGGTTACTACTTGTTCCACGCGATCCGAGCGGACCTGCTCGGACGCATCGGCCGCAACGACGAGGCGGCGCACGCATATGAGGCGGCCATCGCCCGCACCGACAGCGCGGCCGCGCAAGCCTTCCTCCAACGCAACAGTAAGGCTCTCATGCGACGTTCGTAAGGCTCCCGCATAAGCCGGTCCCAAGTTCGTCGCCCGCTCCTGTCGCGTGCACCACACGCACAACCTTGAAGGCATTGCGTTCGGATGCGCGTGAGGCCATGGACTTGACCAAGATTTCCAGCACGTCCAGAAGTCGTCGTCCTCACAGCCGGCCGCCGAGCAGCCGCCCGTAAACACGTCGGTAGGAACTACAGCTAGGCCTCGCAGGAGATCAACACGTTGGTTCCGGTGCCGCCCCGGCACGTGTCGACGTCCTTGCCACCGTTCAGCACGTCCTTGCCCGCGTCGCCGTGGAGGACGTCGTTGCCCCTTCCACCGCGCAGGTCGTCGGCGCCGAACCCCCCGATGAGGCGGTCCGCCCCGCCTCGCCCGATGATGAGATCGGCCCCGTAGCGGCCTTCGAGGATATCCGGACCCGAGCTTCCGAAGAGCGAGTCAGCGAACGCCGAGCCGATCACACGCTCGAAGCCGGCGATCAGGTCCGATCCGTCGCCCGTGGCGATACCGGTCCGGAGATCGACCGTAACGGCCTCGGGCGAGCCGGAGAGATCGAGCGTGTCGCTGCCCGCCCCGCCGGTCAGCGTGTCGTTGCCGCCGGCGCCCACGATGATGTCGTCGCCGGGTCCGCCGTCGAGGGCGTTCGCGTCACCGTCGCCGACGAGGCGGTCGTCGCCCGAGCCACCGATCACGTTCTCGAAGGTCGACAGGGAATCGGCCCCCTCACCGGCCGCGATTCCGGCTTCGAGGTTGACGATCATGTCCGCGGTGGCCGACGAGTAGTCGGCCGTGTCGTTCCCGGCTCCACCGGTCAGCGTGTCGTTCCCGCCTCGACCGATCAAGGTGTCCGCGCCCGCTCCGCCGTCGAGCACGTTGTCCCCGCCATCTCCGATCAGGGTGTCGGCGCCCGACCCGCCGGTCGCGTCCTCGAAACCGGTGAACGAGTCGTTCCCTTCGCCGAACGCGGTGCCGGCACCCAGGTCGACAGTCACGGAGGCCGACGAGGTCGAGAAGCTCACCCTGTCGATGCCGCTCCCGCCCGTCAACGTGTCGTTCCCCGCACCCCCGATCAGGGTGTCGTTGCCGCCGCCGCCGACCAGGACGTTCGGGGCCGCGTTCCCCGTGAGGGTGTCGTTCCCTGGGCCGCCGGTCACGTTCTCGATCCCGTTGAGCGTGTCGGTGCCGTCGCCCGTCGCGGAACCCGTGGCGAGATTGACGGTGACCTCGCCCGGCGACGACGAATAGTCCGCGAGATCGGTTCCCGCGCCCCCGCTGAGCGTGTCGTTGCCGCCGGCGCCGATCAGCGTGTCGTCCCCAGCGCCGCCGATCAGAACGTTGGTAGCCTGATCTCCGATCAGCACGTCGTCCCCGCCGCCGCCGGTGACGTTCTCGACGCCCGAGAGACTGTCGGTGCCGTCCCCGGTCGCGATGCCGACCCCCAGATCGACGGCGACGTCACCGGCTGCGGTGGAGAGATCCACGGCGTCGGTCCCGGCATCACCGATCAGCACGTCGTCGCCCCCGGCTCCGACGAGCGTGTCGTTTCCCGCCCCGCCGTCGAGGACGTTGTCCCCGCTATCTCCGATCAGGGTGTCGGCGCCGGATCCGCCGGTGATGTTCTCGAAACCTGAGAGCGTGTCGGTGCCCGCCCCGCCCGTCGCGGTCCCGACACCGATGTCGACCTCGACAGTCGACGTTGTCGCCGAGTAGTCGACGGTATCGACGCCCGAGCCCCCGTCGAGCAGGTCGTTGCCGGTTCCGCCGATCAGCGTGTCCGCGTCCGCCCCTCCCGACAGATGGTCGGCCCCCGCACCGCCGTCGATGACGTCGCCTCCGTCCCCGCCGGCGAGATCGTTCGGAGACGAACTCCCGACCATCGTGTCGTCGCCCGATCCGCCGATTGCATCCTCGACGTCGGTGGCCACGTTGTCGCCCTCACCCGCCTCACCGTCGTCGAACACGCCGTCCATCGTCACCACGACGTCCGACGATCGGCCCGCATACGTCACGAGGTCCGAGCCCGTGCCACCCGCGATGCTGTCGGATCCGTTCGGCGTGCTTCCTTCGTCGATCACGTCGTTCCCGGTGCCCCCGGCGATCGTGTCGGACCCCGGCCCACCCGTCAGGGTGTCGTCATCGGCGTCGCCGTTGAGCGTGTCGGGCCCGTCGCCTCCGGTGATGACGTCGTCGCCGATCCCGCCGTTGATCGTGACCGGGAAGATCGCCGCGGCGCCTGTCCCGTTGCCCCCGGCAGCGCTCAGGATGTCGTCTCCGCCCCCTCCCGTGATCGTCCGCGTGTTGACACCCGAGGTGACCACGTCGACGTCGTCGGTGTCGTTCAAGTTGATCCCCGACTCGCCCACGGTAATCAGATCCGCCGTCGGCAGACCGATGATCGCGAGGCTGTCGGCGGAGCCAGCTCCCAGGTCGATCACGAATTCAATCTCATCCGTGGTCCCCGGCTCATCGGTCACGCCCGGCGCGAAGGCGCCTTCCGTGAGATCGATCGTCACGGATTCGTTGCCGCCCGACCCCGTGACGTTGACGGTGTCCCGGTTCGTCACCGTCGCTCCGACGCAGGACGTGGGGGTGAGGCTTGTCCCTGAGACGCTGAACGTCCCCGCCGGATCGCGTCCGATCGTGACGGAGTCGCCTGATGCGAGGGTAATGTTCACGTTGACCCCGACGGAGGCGCACGTGACCGCCGCGCTCGCAGGTACGCCGAGTACGAGCAGGAACAGGGTAACGAAAGCAGTAGAAAGGCAAGCCCTGACTCGACGGGACATGGCGATGCTCCTCGCTCCCTCCAGGGTGGAGGCTAGGTCTTCCCGCGACATTGAACCCCACTCCGGCGGCCCGATCGCGGAACGTCGCAGATTTTTCTGGCGCCCACCGTGACGTGAACCGAGGCAGCCGCGACTCAAGACGGCCCTCACTCGTGTGCCGATATCTGCAGCGCCACCGCAGTGTGGTCGAGATGAAGTCGATCGCGGGCTCGGAGGATCGAGGCGGTTCCGTTCCATGAGCGATGCACGGGGAGCGATCGTGGAGTTCTCCTCGATTTCTCCGCCCACCGCCAGTCAGCCCCATGAGCGGCGTGGGGCAGTCTCATGACCGGCCGTGTCGACGGTGGCTGCGGAGATCGCCCGCCGCTCCCACGTCACGGCGTAAGGAATTGTCGGAGGACCGTCGTAAGGGAGTTCGAAATACTGTCCCGTTACCCCTACCCAAGCCGACCGGCGGCGGTGTCAAGCATCTAGTTGAGCTGTTCGCGATCAGGTGGAACTGCGTAAAACGATCAGCCAGAGCCGATCCGGAACGTCTCACCCAAAGTCGCACAGGCCCCCTGACCTGGGCTCCCCGAAAGCTCCTCATTAACTCGCCCCTCCTCGCCGACACGATTCGAGCCCCTCGGGTGCCTTTGTACGGGTAGAGACGGCCACGTCTCGGCACTTGGCTAGCCAGCAGGTTGCCGTGGCGGCGAAGGCTGGTTTGCCACCGCCGGCCGGATGCGGGAGACGCCGTGGCCCCTCGCGATCGCCGAGGCGGGCGCAAGGGCTTCGAGGCCAAGAGCCTACGGGAGCGCTGGAGCCCCGAACCCGGGCACCTCATGGGAGGCGAGCTCGGAGATGAAGGAGGCGAAGCGCGACCGGAGGGCTGGCGGCGGACGAAGACCGAGCGCCGTGTGGAGGCAGCGCAAGGGTGAGGCGGCGCGAACGCGGACGACTTGGCGGGATGCGATCCCGGCCGAACACCTGCCGGAGCATGCCAGCGCGGCGAGCAAGGAGGTGGGAACCGGCACGAACTGAACATCCTCGGAAGGCGGCAGGTTTGCGGCCGCGCGCCTTTGCGCGAGCTCGCGCCCGTCCAAGAACCGGGTGGTTCCCGCGCCAACGGCGCGTGGGCGGCGCGAGAGCGCAGGACGCGAGGCCGAAAAGCCGCAGGTCACGGGGCTGATTGGCCGAAGGCCACCCACCGAAGGAGGGGGGGCTGTGCCCAGAATATGGTTCGAGCAGAACGAAACGATCTTCACCGCGTGGCCTCGCTCGATGAGCGAGACCACGCGATCCTGCTCAGCCTGCTCGAGCACAACTTCCTCACCACCCACCACATCAAAGCTCTGTTCTTCCGTTCCTGCAGACGGTGTCGGCACCGGATGAAGGAACTAAGAGATCTGGGGTTCATCTCATCGTTCGTTCCGGCGAGGGGTTTCGGGGAGGGGAGGCCACCGGCGTGCTGGTTCCCCACCAAGACCGGACTCAGCGAGATCGCCGATGCAAAGGGCGTCCGGGCCTCGGACCTGTCCTGGGTCCCCGATCACAGCTACCGGTCGAGCCAGATGCTCGCCCACCGACTCGGGGTCAACGCCTTCTTCTGCGCGCTCGCCGAGGCCTCCAGAGCCAACGAGGGCCACTGCCTTCACACCTGGCGACCCGAGCACTGGGTTCGGACCAAGGCCGCGGAGGTCAAGCCGGACGGGTTCGGGCGATACCTGCACCCCGGCGGCGCGTGCGAGTTCTACCTGGAGTACGACCGAGGCACCGAGGCATTCGGCGCACTCGCGCGAAAGCTCGAGGGCTACCTGCGGCTCGCGGCGGGGTGGACCGAGGAACGGGACCTCACGGGATTCCCGAACCTCCTCATCATCGTTCCCGAGGGGGTGCGCGTAGGGGAGGTCGGCTCGGCCCTTCGCCATGCGATCGGGAGCCTGCACGTCTCGGGCTCGCTCGCGACGTCGTTCCCGCTGTACGTGGCGAGTGAGGAGCACCTCACCGAGATCGGCGTGCTCGGTCCAGCTTGGCGGCACCTAACCACGGATAGCGATCGCCTGTCGCTCCTCGACCTGCCGGCCCGTCTCCGCCACCCGTACCGGAGCAACCCGTGTCTCGGCCGGCATTGGACAGACGATGATCCCGGCCATCGGCGGCGGATCGCTCCCGCCTCCTCTCCTCCGCGGTTCCCGGTCCTGATCCGGGAAGGGAGCCGGTGACAGGCCAAGGAGGACCCCGGGACAGCTCAGGGGAGGCCGTTAACCGACTGCTCCTTCAGACGGCCAGGAGCAGATTGGATACGTCTGGCTCCCTGCGAGTGACCGTTCTGATCGAGTCGATGACTGAAGAGCGCCAGGTGCTGCTCGCGGCGGATCTGCTCGACATCCTCGGGAGGGGGCAAGGGCACCAGGTTCGCGGGGTCAGCTCTCTGCACTAGGCTCGGACGACCATTACTGATTCGGGGAGCGATGACGGGAGCCTGAGGTTCGCGTGGTACGGGCGGCTGTCGACCGACGAGCTGCAGCAGCCTCAACTCGCCTTCCCCTCACAGCGCGCGGCCTGTGAGCGTCGAGTCCACGGCATCGGCCGCATCGTCTGCGAGTTCACCAACGTCGAGTCAGGTAGAAGCGACGACCGAGCTGGGATCGAGGCCCTCTTCGCCGAGGCCGGCCGCGCGGACCCGCCGCTTCGACGCCGTCGTCACCTACAAAGCTGAGCGGTTCGCCCGCAGGATGGTCCTCGCCCTCGCCTACGAGGAGGAGCTTCGTCTCGCCAACATCTCGATCTACGTCTCTGACGAGGCCGGAGAGCCCGGCCGCCCTACCTCCGTCCTGACTCGGCGGATCAAGCAGGCGGTCGGCGAGTGGTACGTCCTGGAGCTCGTGGAGGAGTCCCGTCGGGGAATGGAAGAGAACACCCGGCAGGGGTTCAACACCGGTGGGGTCGCGCCGTACGGGTACCGAAAGCGCTTACTCCCCCACCCAGCGAGGTCTATGGCGGACCGGGGGAAACACAAGGTGGTCCTGGAGCCCGACCCGGAGCAAGGGCCCGTCGTCGAGCGCATCTTCCGGGAGTTCGTCTTCGCGGAGGGGGGCATCCGCGGCATCGCAAGCGACCTCAATCGCGATGGGGTCCCCTCGGCCCGAGGCGGGCCTTGGAGCGGCGGTGCGGTCTCGGGCATCCTCGACCGCCTAAGTACACCGGCTTCCAGGTCTGGAACCGGCGGAGGCGGAAGACCGGCGGCAACCGGATGAATGCTGAGACGGAGTGGGTGTGGTCCGAGACTCCGGCTCACCCGGCGATCATCTCGATCGAACTCTGGAAGGCCGCGCAAGGCATGCGGCGCCGACCCGAGACCGACTGGCGTCGCCGACCGAAGTCGGGCATGCCCGCAAAGCCCCTCCGTGGGATGGTCTTCTGCAGCTGCAGCCGCCGGATGGCGGCGGTCGAACGGGCTCGCCGGACCAAGGATTCCGTCTGGTACTGGGAGTGCCCGAGCTGCAAGGGGCGCATCGGGACGACCGCCTCCAGACCGAGGTAATCGGAGTCCTGGAGCGGGAGCTCCTCTGTCCGGACCGCCTGGCGGCTCTGGAGCGCCACCAGGAGGCCCTTCTGCGGGGTCGTCGCAAAGAGACCCTTCGGACTCGGACACGGCTCGAGGCGCGGTTGGCCAGCGTCAAGTCCGAGCAGCATGCGCAGTTGCGGAGTGTCGCCGCTGGCATCGACCCGGTTCTGGTCAGGGGGGTCGTGGAGGAGCTTCAAGGGGAGGAACGAGAGATCCGGGACCAGCTGCGAGACGCAGAGCGTCCGAGCGAGGCAGTCCGGGCCCTCGCGGCGATCCGGAGGCTGCGGGAGCACGCCGACGATCTCCAAGCGGTGCTGAAACATGGCGATCCAAAGGACATGCGGAAGATCTTCAGGCGAACGATCCGCTCGGTGACGTGGCTCCCCGAGGAGGAGCGCCTGGAGCTTCGGCTCGTGCTACCGGAGGCCGATGATGAGCCGGCCGAAGCGCGTGTGGATTCTGTACGTGCCCGGGGTGGGACTCGAACCCACACGCCCTTTCGGGCCGGTGCTTTTAAGGCACCTCCGTCTGCCATTCCGGCACCCGGGCGTAGGCGATTGTAGGCGCGCGCCGACGGGTCGACAGTCTCACCGGGCTCGGCCGGGAATCAGTACTTGATGAGCTTGCCGATGCAGTACGGCTCGTCGAGCTCGTCCTCTTCGGGACGGCAGGCCAGCTGGTCGACGGTCTCCGGCGGGTGTGGGCCCATCGACAGGGTCAGCGAGACGCCCTCGCCCTGCTCGAGGAGCGAACCACCCCGCGGCGACTGGGAGATCACTGACCACCTGGGATGGCGGTCCGCGACCGCGACCACGTTCCCGAGCTCGAACCCCGCATCGAGGACGGCGTGCGCGGCGTCCTCCCAATCCTCGCCCTTCAAATCGGGCACACGGATCTGCTCCCCCACGGCCTCGGTGGGTGAGGCGTGCACCTCCATGGGACCGCCCGGGTTGATTCCCGGTGACTCGCCCGACGCCCGGGTGTCGGCACTTGAGGCGCAGCCCACCAGCAGGAGGGTGGAGGCGACGGCCACACACACCACCGAACGCATGGCTCCGGCGGGGGGTGGGACATCCATCGTTCCCTTATACGTCCTTCTCATGGGGCGCTTGCCGTTCCTTTCCGACCGCTACGAGACCGTGATAGTCACGGTGTCGATGTACACGATCTCCGATGGCTGCTGTGCCGCGGCGCCGGCGCTCGAGTCCTCCACGGGGATCTTGGCGATCCGCTTCACCACGCCGAGCCCCCTCACGATCCGGCCGAAGATCGCGTAGTTGGGAGCGGAGTCCAGGGCGTGCCCCTTCGGTCCGTACACGATGAAGAACTGGCTCCCGCCAGTGCTCGGCTGCCCGGTATTGGCCATGGCCACAACCCCCGGCCCGTAGCTCTCATTGCCGGTGAGCTCGTCCGGAATCGTGTAGCCGGGGCCTCCCGAGCCGGTGCCGGTGGGATCGCCCCCCTGGATGATCTCGATGCTGGTGTCGATGCGATGGAAGTGCGTTCCATCGAAGTACCCCTTCCCGGCCAGGAACACGAAGCTGTTCACGGTCTCGGGAGCCTGGTCGGCCAGCAGCTGGATCCCGATCGTGCCGCAGGAGGTATCGAGCTTCGCGGTGTAGGTCTTGTTCGGATCGATCTTCATCGGCGGCTGCTTGGCGAACTCCTGCGGCTGCTTGTTCGCATCGGCCGGAGCCGTTGCGCCGCAGGCGACGGGCTGGGGAGTCGGGGACGCCGACGGGGTCGGCGTTCCCGACGCCGCCGGTGGCGTCTTTCTCCCGGCGAACGCCGCGAAGGCCACGACGCCCCCGATCAGGGCCACCACGAGGGCCACAGCGATCACGGTAACTCGCTGTCGCTGACGCCGCCGGCGCTCGGCCTGCCTGCGGACGGCGAGCCTGGCGAGCTGGCGGTGGTGGGTCTTCCTGGGCACGGCGACAGAGGTTACAGGGTCGCCAGCAGTTCCAGCGCCAGGCCGTCCAGGATATCGGTCTCGGACACGAGCGCCCGATCGAACCCGAACCGGCGCATCACCTCCACCAGGATGACGGCGCCGGCCACGATGACGTCACCGCGTCCCGGAGCCATCACGGGGATGGCCGACCGCTCGGCCGTCGTCATCTTCGCCAGGTCGCCAAGGACGCGCTCGGCCTCCGCCACCGTGAGCCACGAACGGTGGATGGCCTCCGGGTCGTAGAAGGGCAGCCCGAGCGCGATGGCCTGGATGGTCGTCGGGGTGCCCGCCACGGCCACGAGCGTCCGTGCCATCCGAACCGGCACGGACCGTTCCACCTCGTCCAGGATGCCGTGGACGGCCTTCTCGACAGCGGCCAGCTCCTCCTCCGATGGCGGGTCGGTCAGGATCAGCCGTTCGGTCAGCCGCACGCTTCCCATCGGCGTCGAGATGGAGGCTTCCGGCCGCTTCGTTCCCACGGCGAACTCCGTCGACCCGCCCCCGATGTCGACCACGAGGAACGGGGCCGGCGCATCCAGCCCGTGAGTGGCCCCCAGGAACGACAAGGCCGCCTCCCGCTCGCCGGTAATGACCTCCAGCTCCGAGCCCGCATGCGTCCGCACCGCCGCCTCGAGCTCGCCGCGGTTGGAGGCCTCCCGGACCGCGGCGGTGGCCGAGACGCGGATGGGCTCGGCGTGCAGGGCCCGGGCTCGGCGGCAGTACCGATCCAGGACGTCGACCGTTCGGGCCAGCGCCGCCGGATCGATGCGACCCGTGCGGTCGACCCCTTCCCCGATCCGGGTGATCACCATGTCTCGAGCGAACTCCTCCAGGTCCTCGTCCTCCGAAGGCCCGGCCGAGGCCACCAGCAGCCGGATCGAGTTGGTGCCGAGGTCCACCACGCCCACCCGGCCTGGCTTCTCTTCGGGATGAACGGGCTCGATCTCCTCCGCCACCCAGGCGCCGACGGGGTCCCGGCCGCCGGCCACATGGTTCGCGTAGTGGGCGTGCAGGCACTTCACGCCGCGCGCAGCTCCCCCCACCCCGCCCCACGCGAGCGCCTGCGGGAACCCGCGTGAGCGCTCTCGCGCGTACTCCTCGTGAGCGGCGGCCAGCGCGGCCGCGAGAGCCTCGTCCTCCTTGGCCCGGGCGTTCCATCGGCCGATCCAGCCCTCGGATTCCAGGCGAGCGGCGGCCTTCACCGCGACCGAGCAGGTCAGCCAGAACAGCGTGGGAAACGGGTGGCCGCCCTTGTCGATGGGGGCATTTCGGATCACCAGGGGGTGTCCGCCAGGGCACCGGGCGGACAGGGTGAACGGGACGGTGGGCTCGCGGCCGAGCTGCTCGCGGACGATGGAGAGGTCGCTTCCCCGGAGTTCGCCCACGGAGGGGCGCTACTTGCGCTTGTGCTCGACGGAGCGCTTGAAGTCGACCTGGCGCTCCTCGCTCTGGCGCATGAACTTCTTGAGCATGGACTCGAATCCCGGGTCGCTCCCCCTTCGAGGGCGAGGCGGGGCGGGGTCCTGGAGGGCCTTGATGGAGAGGTCGATCTTGCCGTCCTCTTTGATGGCGATGACCTTCGCCTGGACGACGTCGCTCTCCCGGAGGTGCTCGTGGACGTCCTTGACGTAGTTCCGGTCGATCTCGGAGATGTGCACGAGCCCGACCTTGCCCCCCTCCAGGGTCAGGAAGGCTCCGTAGGGGGTGATTCGAGACACGGTCCCTTCGACGACCGCGCCAACCTCTAGATCAGCGATCTTGGCTCCTTTCCACAGCCCGGGGGGCCGTTTTCCACACCCCGGGCGCCGGGCAGGCGGCCACTATCCCACCCGCCCCATTGCAGCGTCAAGCACCCCCCGGGATAGGACTAGGGACGGTCGCAGAAGTGGGGGCACACCGGCACGGGCTTGGGCTCCAGCACGGGCTCGGGGTCCGGCTCTGACAGGGGATCCGGCACGGAGAGGGGTCGAGAGGGAGTCGGGTCGGGTCTGGTCAGGTCAGGGGCCATGTACGCGGCGGGGTGTGGAGAGGGTCAGCGCTGGGGGTTTGCGGTGCAAGTCCAA
>Ga0184637_10001299_pt1 | contig 17127 bp, 11 predicted proteins | sample PLM3_127_b2_FD_133143 | JGI IMG/M metagenome (GOLD analysis project Ga0184637, IMG submission 133143) | Groundwater sediment microbial communities from an aquifer in East River, Colorado, USA - PLM3_127_b2 | ecosystem: Environmental > Terrestrial > Soil > Riparian zone | place: USA: East River...
ACTCCGACCCGCAACACGCGCTGGACGCAGAAACGCAGACCCTCGTCGTAGGAGGCGGGCAGACCGAGCGCGTTGCGGATCAACAGGCCGAGCAGGATCGCGGCGAGCGCCGGCGGGGCCGGGGTCTGCTCGAAGCCGAGCCACGCCACCCCGATCCACTCGGTCGCCGCGACCGCGGCGAATGCGAGCAACCCGGCGATCGCCACGCCCGGAAGCACGCGCGCGGCGGTGTCGAGCGCCGCCTGCGCCGCGACCCGCCACGGCTCGCCCGCGGCTGGAGCGGGGAAGGGCAGCTCGGGCACCCCCTCCATCGACCCGACGAACCGGAAGCGCTCCGGATCCTCGTACAGGTTTGCTTCTCTCGGTGCGGAAGCCATCGCCGGCGCTCCTGGAGGATCGGTCAGTATCGGAAGAATCTAGTTCCAGACTGAGCCGGATACCTCCCAATTCCGCTTCTCATCGTGCACCATCCTGGGAGAAAATGAGCCAATTGAGGCCCCTTTGATGGTGAAACTTGACTCGATCGACCGCCGGATCCTCGAGGAGCTCCAGCGCGACGCCGCGCGCCCGATCGAACAGATCGCCAGTCTCGTCGGGCTCACGCAGAATCCGTGCTGGCGCCGGATCAAACGCCTCGAGGCCACCGGCGTGATCCAGCGCCGCGTCGCGATCGTCGATCCGGTGAAGCTCGGGCTCGGCCTCACGGTGTTCGTCAGCATCCGGACCAACCAGCACACCGACGTCTGGCTGGAGCGCTTCGCCGCCGGCGTGCGCGGGATCCCCGAGGTGGTCGAGCTGTACCGGATGAGCGGCGAGACCGACTACCTGTTGAAGGTGGTTGCGCGCGACGTCGCCGACTACGACCGCATCTACAAGCAGCTGATCCGGGTGGCGGAGCTCTACGACGTGAGCTCGAGCTTTGCGATGGAGCAGATCAAATACACCACCGAGATGCCGCTGGGCGCGGTGTAAGATGCCCGCGTGACCTTCACTGGCCTCGCCGAGGTCCTGCGCAGCCACGCCCGCGAGCGGGGCGATCGGCGCGCGCTGGTTGGGGGCGGCCGCACATGGACCTACCGGGAGCTGCGCGACGACGCCGCGCGGGTGGCGCAGGCGCTCGCCGCGGAGGGCGTCGGGCCGCAGGACCGCGTGGCCGTCCTCGATAAGAACACCGCGGAGTACTTCGCGGTGCTGTTCGGCGCCGCGATGGGCAACGCGGTGGCGCTCGCGGTGAACTGGCGGCTGGCGCCGCGCGAGATGGAGTACATCGTCCAGCACGCCGAGGCGCGCGTGCTGCTGATCGGCGAGGAGTTCCTCGGCCACGTCGCGCAGATGAAGCTACCGAGCGTGTCGCGGGTGGTGGTATTCGGGAAGGCCGGTGCCGGGCAGGTCGACTACGCCGATTGGATCGGCCGCGCGGCGCCGATCGATCCGGAGGTCGCGTGCGATCCGGACGACACCTGCTACCAGCTCTACACCTCGGGTACCACCGGGCTGCCGAAGGGAGTCGAGCTCACCCACCGCAACTTCCTCGCGACGATGGACGTCGGCACGAAGGTGTGGTCGTTCGACGCCGACAGCGTGAACCTCGTCGCGATGCCGCTCTTCCACATCGCCGGCAGCGGCTGGGGTGTGGCGGGCTTCTACAGCGGCGGCACCAACATCGTCGTGCGCGAGGTGAATCCGGGCGAGATCCTGCGCCGGATCTCCGAGTTCGGTGTCACGAACGCGCTGTTCGTGCCGGCGGTGCTCCAGATGCTGCTCGCGACACCGGGCGTCGAGCGCACCGACTTCTCGACGCTGCGCTCGATCGTCTACGGCGCGTCCCCCATCAGCGAGGACGTCCTGGTTCGCTCGATGAAGACTTTCGGCTGCGGCCTCGTGCAGGCCTACGGGCTGACCGAGACCACCGGCGGGTTCGTCGCGTTGGTCGAGCGCGACCACGATCCCGGCGGCCCGCGCGCGGCGCTGCTGCGGTCGGCGGGCCAGCCCTGGGGCGACGCCGAGATCCGGATCGTCGAGCCCGAGAGCCGGCGCGATCTGCCCGACGGCGAGGTGGGCGAGATCTGGGTGCGCAGCGAGCAGAACATGAAGGGCTACTGGCGCAACCCGCAGGCCACCGCGGATGCGTTCCCGGAAGGGCGCGGCGCCGACGGGCGCGGATGGTTCCGCACCGGCGACGCGGGCTACCGCCGCGATGGCTACCTGTTCATCCACGACCGCGTGAAGGACATGATCGTCTCGGGCGGCGAGAACGTGTATCCCGCCGAGATCGAGAACGTGCTGATGGGCCACCCTGCGGTGGCAGATGCCGCGGTGATCGGCGTGCCGTCCGAGCGCTGGGGCGAGACGGTGAAGGCGATCGTCGTCGAGGCGCCGGGCGCCGTCGCGTCGGACGAGGAGCTGATCGCCTACTGCAGCGAGCGCCTCGCGCGCTACAAGTGCCCGACGTCGATCGGTCGCGTGGCGGCGCTGCCGCGCAACCCGTCGGGCAAGATCCTCAAGACCGAGCTGCGCGAGCCGTACTGGAAGGGACGACAGCGCCGGGTGAACTGAGGCCTCAGAAGAGCCCGACCGGCGCCTTCACACCCGTTCGTCGCAGTCGCCTTCGCTGGTCGCGCTCGCCGCGGTGGTTCCGCCTCATTCGGGACTGGAGGTGGACGCGCTTTCGCTCGCTTTCTTCCGGGTGCCGATCACCGCTCGCCTGGAACTCGCAGAACTTCTCGTACGCTCCGATCTCATGGCGCAGCTCCTGGAGGACGAGCTCCACCATGATTGCATCGTCCAGGTAGCCGAGGCCGGGGATCCGATCGGGGATCAGGTCGTCCGGGTCGACGAAGTAGGCGAGCACGTTCAGCACGCGTGTCCTGTCGCTGCCGGTGAGGCGCCAGCGCTCGTCTTCGAGCATCTGCACCAGCAGGGTGAGCCTGCTGATGCGCTCCCGGACGTACTCCGGCGCTTCGACCGCGGCGACTTCGGCCACCATGTCTCGAGCTGCCTTGAGGACCACCGTCTCGTCCGATCCCAGCGCCCCCTTCTTGACCGTCTGGAGGCAGCTCCGGAAGTAGCGGACGTCCTTGTCGGAGAGGTCGAGTACGATGCGCATCGGCATAGGCGCATCGTAGTGCGTCCTGCCGGCGCGCGGCAGGGGTTTCCCGTCAAGCGCTGCACGGTGGCGAGCGCGGCGCGGAAGAGATGCGCCAGCTCGGGTGACGCGGCGAAGAAGAGGCGTGCTGTTCCGTCCTGAAGACGTGTGTTGGCACCCGTTTGGACACCCGCGGGATCGCCGCCGCCGGCCACTGCTCGTGCCGGCACCCGCGCCGGCGGCTCGAACGCGCGGAACGCGAGCGCGCGTTCGACGTCGTCGGCCAGGCGCCGCCCGCTCACCCGCTCGGCGTGCAGGATCCAAGCCCCGCAATGGAGTGCCGCCGCGGGCTCGAGCACCAGCGAGACGAGCGCGTGCACCGGCACCCCGCGGCGGGACGAGGCCTTCCGCATGAACGAGGGGGGCTGGGCCGAGCGGATGAAGAACATCGAGCGACATGTCGCGGCGTAGCGCGGGAACGGCGCGCCTCGCCAGGACGGCGCCGCTGTTCGCGGCGCTCGGGGACGAGACGCGGCTCGCGCTGGTGGCCCGGCTTTGCGCGGGTGGTCCACAGTCGATCGCAATGCGCTCGCGCGCCTGAAGCAGCTCGTCGAGGAATGACTCCTCGATGGCCGGTTCACCAGGGGACGGCGCCGTCGTCGTTGAAGTAGCCGCCCGTCGGACCGTCGGGCGGGAGCAGCGCGAGCCGGACCGGCGTGGCAGCGCCCTGCTCGACGGAGCGCAGGCCCTGATGCTGATTCATGTCTGTCGCGACGTAGCCCGGGTCTGCGGCGTTCACCTTGATCGGTGTGGCGCGGAGCTCGTACGCGAACTGGACCGTGATCGCATTCACCGCGGTCTTCGACGAGTTGTAGGCCAGGTATTTCACCGAAGCGAAATCCCAGCTCGGATCGCTGTTCTTCGTCAGCGAGCCGAGCCCGGAGGACAGGTTCACGATGCGACCCGCGTCGGATCGCCGCAGCAGCGGCAGCATCGCCTGCGTGACGCGCACGACGCCGAAGACGTTGGTTTCGTACGTGCGGCGCAGTACGTCGATCGAGACCCGGCTCGGCGGGCCGTCGTCGATCGCGACGCCTGCGTTGTTCACGAGGATGTCGAGCCGGCCGGCGTTCTGCTCGAGAAACGACGCGGCGGCGGCGGCGCTCGCGTCGTCGGTCACGTCGAGGCGGAGCGGCCGCGCGTCGAGGCCTTCGGCGCGGAGCTTCTCCGCGGCCGCCTGGCCGCGGGTCTCGTCCCGGGCCCCGAGAAAGGCGATGACTCCCTCGCGCGCGAGCTGGCGGGCGATCTCGAGCCCGATCCCCTTGTTGGCTCCGGTGACGACGGCGACGCGACGATCGAGCATGCGAACCTCCCTGGCGCAGTTCACCTGAGACGGCTTCGGGAGACTCGCACTCGCGCCGAGGCGGCGCCAATTTCGTCACCGCGTGGCGCGGCGCGGTCGTCGCGATGGATTCGCAGCGCGCGCAAATCGCTGTGTTCGGCTTCGCTTGTGCCTCGTCGGTTAGTATCCATCGGTCCGCGAGGGAACCCGAAGTGGTTCAGCTGGAGTGCAAATCCGTGGAGCTGAGCGTTAGTGAGTGCCGGAATCCGCCCGCCGGGCACGTCGCGTGACGACGGCCTTCGTCTTCGCTGGCGGAGGAAGCCTCGGCGCGATCGAGGTCGGGATGCTGCAGGCCCTGGTCGAGCGGCTAGCGCCCCCCGACTTCGTGGTCGGAGCGTCGGTGGGCGCGATCAATGCCGCGTACTACGCCGGTCGCCCGGATGCGGACGGCGTGGATCGTCTTGTCGCAATCTGGCGCCGGCTCCGCAGCGCAGACGTCTTCCCGTTGTCGCCGCTCCACGGGCTGCTTGGCTTCGTCGGCCGGCGCAGGAGCCTGCTCGATCCGGCGCCGCTGCGCGCGTTGCTCGCCCGAGAGCTGCCCTACCAGCGACTCGAGGAGGCGCGTGTGCCGTGCCGGATCGTCGCGACCAACGTCCTCGACGGGAGCGAGGTTGCGCTCTCGTCCGGGCTCGTCGTTGAGGCCCTGCTCGCGAGCACGGCCATCCCCGGCGTGTTCCCGCCCGCGGAGATCGACGGGAAATATCTGATCGACGGGGGGATCTCGAGCAACACGCCGCTCTCGACGGCCATCGAGCTGGGCGCGAAGCGGGTCGTAGTGCTGCCGACTGGGTTTTCCTGCGCGCTTGCGAAGCCTCCGGGCGGAGTCGTCGCGATGGTGCTCCACGCGCTCACGCTGCTGATCGCGCGCCAGCTCGCGATCGACGTGGTGCGCTGGCGGGAGAAGGCCGAGATCGTCGTGGTACCCCCGCTCTGCCCGGTCGACTCGTCTCCCTACGACTTCTCCTCCTCGGAGACGCTGATCCGGCGGGCCGCGGCGAGCACGCGCGCGTGGTTGGCCACCGGCGGCTTGGAGCGGGCCGACCCGCCGCACGAGCTTACCCCCCACGACCACCTGATGGTGTAAGGGAAGTAGATCCCGCGTGTGCGTTTCGACGACGTCGTCGCCAGGTGCTGGCTCACACCGTCTCGACGCGATACCCCCAGCGCGAGCTGATGGGGCAGGATGCGCACCAGCCGTCCTTCGCGCAGATCCTCGCCGGCGATGAAGGTTGGGAGGCAGACGATCCCGTGACCGAGGAGCGCTACGCGATACAGGGCGTCCGCGTTGTCGAGGTTCAAGTCCCCGTGGATCCGTCCGCTGCGGCCGGGAGAGAGGCGACCTCGAGAGAGGATTCCACGCCACGGCGGTCCGGACGGGTTCAGACAGTTGTGCTGCGCCAGATCCCCAACCGCGCGGGGCACGCCGTGCGTCTCCAGGTAGCTCGGGGCGGCGCACACCACAAAGCGGATCGGACACAGGCGCCGCTGCACGAGGGCCGCGTCTGCGAGCCGAGCCGTGATGCGCACCGCCAGGTCGAATCTCTCGCTCACGAGATCGACCATGCGATCCGGCGGCGCGATCATCCCGCTCATGCTGATGGCATTCCTGATCGCATCGCCCTTGTCGGCCTTTGCCGAGACCGAGGGCCCGAAACCGATCACGCGCGAGAATCCCGAGTATCCCAAGGGCGCGCTCAGGCGCGGCGTTGAAGGCTCGGTCTTGCTCGAGTTCACGGTGGATGGGAAAGGCAATGTCGCGGCGCCGCGAGTGATCGAAGCGACGCCGCCGGGTGTCTTCGATGAGGCTGCACTCGGTGCCTCGTCCAAGTGGAAATACGAAGCCCTTGGCGCTGAAACGACGAACATCAAAGTAAAGCTGACCTTCCGGAAAGGGTAGGCTCCGACTCGAAGCGGTCGCGCACGAGCACGTGTCACCGACACAGCCATATGCGGGGCCCGCGTCGCGAGGTAAGGCGCCGTTCAGGATCCGTGTGAGTTCGTCGGGCCGGGAGTGCATCAGCAGATGACCGCTCTCGAGCTCGCGAGCGCGGGCGCTTCTCAGCCGCGCGATCATCGCGTCCTGGCGCGCCGGCGGGAGTCCGCGCGACGAATCAGTTAGTTGGCGACGCGAGAGTCGCCCGAGGCAGACGATCGCGGCCGGAAAGCAGGGGAGCGCCTGCCGGGTTCTCCTGACCCCCACCGGTCGGCCAGGCTCACGGCTCCGTGGATGGAGGTTGGAGGTCCGCCCCGGCCCGGATCGCCTCGCCTGCGCGATCCGGGCAGCTACCCGCAGGGGCACGGTTACCTCATCGCATCGGTGGGGCCGTCCGGCAAGTCGGAGGTGCGCGGCGAATCGCAACTCATTGTCTAAGCTGCTGATTTCCTTCAAACCGACTCGAGGCGAGAGACGCGACTCCACCGTCCAAGCCCAGATCGCTCGACGAGGCCCCGCGGGCGGTCTTCGCGGTGGGGCCGCCGGCGACGGACCCTCTGGCTTAGAATCGACCGCCAGCAGGGGGTGCTCGCATGATCATCGGTCTCTCGGGCCGTAATGGCGCCGGCAAGGGCGAGGTGCTCGCGTTCCTCCGGTCGCGGAGCTTCTACCCGCACTCGCTCTCCGACGTGATCCGCGAGGAGCTGCGCCGCCAGGAGCTCGAGGAGACGCGCGAGCGGATGATCGAGACGGGTAATGCGATCCGCGTGTCGCACGGGCCCGGCGGCCTCGCCGCGCTCTTGGCCGAGAAGCTCGTGCCCGACCGCAACTACGTGGTCGACTCGATCCGCCACCCGGCCGAGGTGGATGTGCTGCGCGCGCGCGCGAGCCGCTTCCAGCTCTGGTGGGTGGACGCGGACGAGAGCGTGCGGCTCGAGCGGATCCGCGCGCGCGGGCGCGGCGGTGACCCGGAGACGCTCGCCGCGCTGCGCGCGCTGGAGGCGCGTGAGCTGGGCAGCGCCGACCCGACGGCGCAGCAGCTCCTAGCCGTGCAGGAGCAGGCCGACGCGACGGTGCGCAACGACGCCACGCTGGCCGAGCTGCACGCGCAGATCCAGGCGCTCTTGGAGCGCTCCTATTTTTTTGAACGACCGAGCTGGGACGAGTACTTCATGTCGATTGCGCGCGTGGTGGCGTCGCGCAGCAACTGCGTGAAGCGCAAGGTGGCCGCCGTGATCACCCGCGACCGCCGGATCATCTCGACCGGCTACAACGGCACGCCGCGCGGCACGCTCAACTGCAACGAAGGCGGCTGCCCGCGCTGCAACGGCTTCGCCGAAGGTGGCACCCGCCTCGACGAATGCCTGTGTTCCCACGGCGAGGAGAACGCGATCACCCAGGCCGCCTACCACGGCGTGATGGTGAAGGGCGGAACGATCTACTCGACGTTCAGTCCGTGCCTGATGTGCACCAAGATGATCATCAACGCGGGCCTGGACGAGGTGGTCTACAACGTCGACTACCCGCTCGGGGAGGTGTCGCTCAACCTCTTGCGGGAAGCAGGCGTGAAGGTGAGGAAGCTGTCGGCCGGTAACGCGTAGGGCGGTCCGGCACGGCTCAGATTCGCTTGGCAAGTAGCCCAAATTTCTGAGCCCGGTAGATAATCGCCCCCCGACTCATGCTCAATCGCCGAGCCGCCTCGGCAAGATTTCCACCAGTGGCGTCCAATATCGCGACGAGTTCCTCGCGTTGGCGGCGCTCCTGCGAGATTCGCATTGAGCTCACGCCTGAAAGCGCCTCCGAGAAGGTTTGCTGGACGCACCTGCGAGTAATGCTCCCATCTATCGAGAACGCAAGAAGTTGTTCGACGATCGCCTTCAACTCTCGAACGTTTCCCGGCCAGGTACGCGTTTGCAGTAGGCGCACAGCCGGTGCCGTGATCAGAACGTGAGGACGACCCATCTGGCTCGCGATCTTGGAGGCTAGGTGCCGAGCAAGCAGCCCAATGTCTTCCATGCGTTCGCGCAGCGGCGGAATCTCGATCGAGAACTGACTGAGCCGCTGCGCTAGATTCATGTCAAACCGGTTCTGAGTGGCCAGCTGCACGAGGTCGAATGTTGTGGAAGCCACAACACGGTGTGGTGCATCTGTCTCACCGCGTTCGGACTTAGCGATCTGCTTGAGCCATTGGCCTTGATCGGAGAGAGAAAGTTTCTCCACTTGGTCCAGATACACGATCCTTCCGACATCGCTCTTGGTCGGCGACCGCATGAATCCTGGGCGGATTGCCAGTAAGGCGTCGTCTCTCTGTGTATCGAGCTTCGCGATCGCCTGGGCCGCGTGATCCAGTCCCGAGCCCGCCTCACCGCGAACTAGCACAGGGATGCGAAGACCAGCCACGCCGAGGAGTTTATTCCTAACTCTCGCTATTAAGCGACTTTGACCTACTATTAACGATCGAATTGTGTCCTGATCCGACGATCCATGGGACTGCGCGATGATAATTCGTATCCGCGATGCCATTTTGTGGAGAGCATCCGGAAGAACGAAGAAATCGTCGGCACCCGCTTTCATAGCTGCAACTGCAATCTGGGCATCATTGATTGGAGAGTGAAGGATGAATGGAGTTGTTGAGTGGGCGCGAACGCGAAGGATCAGGTCAGGAGTGGAGAGGCCGGGAAGATCGACGGCCGCCAGGAGTACTTCGGGTACTTTTTTCAGGAACTGGTTCCACGCTGCTATGCCGTCGACCGCCTCGATGCATTGGAAGGACGGTGGAGATAGGACTTGTGTGATTAAACTTCGCCTTTGATCGGAGGGATCGACGAGGAGGACCATGATGGAACGGGTGGAAGGACTAGGCTGTATCGTCAAGTGAGATCTCTCCGTGGGTGGAAATGGAATCGAGCGTAAACTGACGATGACGGTCACAGCGTTAGGGAGGCGTTTGATTTTTCCCCCAGGGGACGAGTCGGCAGGTTTCCGGTAGAGCTGAATGAGCGACGACCACGAGATCCTCTATTTCTTCCTGGGATTCACGCTAGATCCCCGCGATCGCGTATTGACAAGGAACGGGCGCCCGGTCTCAATACAAGACAAGCCCCTGGATTTGCTCCTGTATCTGATACGCGCTCGGGGTCGCGTGGTACCCCCTACTGAGCTTTTGCGGGAGGTCTGGCCCGGCGTCGCGGTAGGACCCCAGGCCTTGCGATTCGCATTGCACGCCGCTCGCGCCGCGTTGGGCGATGACGGCAAGCGGCAGACGTTGCTCAAGACGTTCCCGCGGAGAGGCATTCAGTTCGCCGGGGCAGTTTCTCGCCGGCAGCGCGGGCAAGACGGTGATGCAGGCAGCGGGTTTGGCTACACGATCCCGTTCCTAGAGCGAGAGCGACTTCAGCGCGACGCTGAGTGTGCGATCGACGCAGCTCTACACGGGTTGGGACAGGTCCTTCTTATCCACGGGGAGGCCGGTATCGGAAAGACCCGATCCATTGAGCGCATAGCCGAGCTCGCGAAAGCGCATGGATTTCGCGTAAGCAATGGGCACGGTGTTCAAGGGGATCAAGCGCCTGCTTATTGGCCCTGGGTACAAATTCTTCGGGAAGCGATTAGTAGCGCCTCACCCGAGTCGCGATCAACAATCGTCAACGATGGCGCACTCCAGTTGGCATCGCTTGTTCCAGAACTACAAGAACTAATCTCAGCTTCGTCTCCAAGGTCGCTTGAGGACTCGCGAACAACGCGATTTCTTCTTTTCGATCGCGTGAGCAAGTTCATTCGGTCCATCGCACTTGACTCGCCACTTTGCCTACTATTTGATGATATGCACTTTTCCGATCCGGCGTCTCTAGGGCTGTTCGAGCACCTGGCTCGCGCTCTTCGAGATTCCAGAGTTCTGCTTGTTGGGACCTACCGTGATATCGGGTCGCTGTCATCGCCAGAGCTCGTTTCAGCGGTTGCAGGGACCGCCCAACTGTCCGGATGCCGCCTTATGGAGCTCAACGCGCTTCCGATTAGCGGGATCCGAAGATTCGTGAACACGACATATCGAGTCGATCCCGGCTCGGTATCTATCAGCTATCTATACACAAAGACAAACGGGAATCCCTTCTTCCTTTACCAGCTACTTCGAGTTCTAGAAGCAGAGGATAGGCTGCATGAGCTTGAGGGCAGTGAATCGCCTGAGATTGAGTTACCCCGACAGGTCCAGAGTGCCATCTGCCGACAAGTTCTATTTTTCCCCAGTGAGGTTGTTCGTGTCTTAGAGGCAGCCGCAGTATCCGGAAGAGACTTCATAGCGATTGACCTTCAAAGATCGCTTGATATCGATCCGACGGCGTTATCAACCGCACTGCAGCTCGCATCTGATGCACGTGTACTCAAGCTCGACAGTGCCGTTTCCGGTGCTTACTCCTTCACGCATGTTCTCGTGCGTGATGCCATTTACGCGTCGCTATCGACTCAGGATCTGATGCGCCTTCACCGCGCGGTCGGCCTAGCGATCGAGGATGAATCTGCATCTATTATTGGACCTCGAGCTGCCGAGCTCGCGTACCACTTCTCCAAGATTGTGGCCATTGAGGGTGCCGACCGCGCGGTCAAGTACTCAGAGGCGGCTGCTGCCTGGGCGGCACAGCGAGCAGGGTTCGAAGAAGCGGTGACGCATCTGGAGAATGCCGAATCCCTGCTAACAGGTGCGGGGCTCGGCTGGTCTCGCGCTCGTTGCGCGGTGCTCGTGAAGCTCGGAGACGCGCGGACGCGAGCGGGCGATAGGGCGGGCGCTCGAGAAGCGTTTCTCGAGGCTTCTGAAATAGCGCGGTCGCTGGGTATGCGGGATCTGGTCGCCGCAGCAGCGCTTCGGTACGCGCCAGACTTCCTGGCGATTGAGACCGGAGTCTATGATGCCGACCAGGTAGCGATCCTGGAAGGTGCTCTGCTAGCGATCGGAGATAGCGACCAGGTCATTCGTGCTCAGTTGTTGGCGAAGCTAGCCGTTGCGCTCCATTGGAGTGACGAGGCCCGTGAACGGCGGGAAGGTCTGATTGAGGAGGCTCGCAATCTCGCGCGTGCGACGGACGATCGCGAGGCTCTTCTTGTGGTGGAGACGGCAGCACTACTTGCCAGTTTCTCGGTTGATTGCCCGGAGAGGCTTCTGGCCAACAGCGGAATACTAAGTACTGGAGGGGAGCCACTCATTCTGCTTGTTAGGAGGCTGATTAGTATCACTGCGCTTTGGCTCATGGGTAGAATCGGGAGCGTGAGGGTCGAAGTGGAAGAGTTTGGCGCGGCAGCGCGCAGATTGAGACAACCTCAGGCGATTTGGTACGAAACGCTGCTGCGAGCCACCTTGGCGCAAATGGAGGGGCAGTTCTCTCTGTCATCCTCACTGGCTCAGGACTTCCTTCAACGCGGTGAACTCGCTGGAGACAGAAATGCTCGACACAGCTTTATGCTGCAGTCGTTCATGTCAAGCGTCGATTTGGGCAAGGTAGAAGAGTTTGAGGACGGCGTGCGTGGGATGGTGGAGGCGTTTCCCCGGGTAGCGGGATGGCGTGCTGGACTACTCTTATTACTTGCTGAAACGGAACGCTTAGTCGAAGCAGACGAACAGCTTGAACAGCTGGTAGCCGAAGGCGCACTCGAAAAGCAAAAGAGAAATGAGTGGTATGCGTTAATTGGAGCGATGGGAATAGCAGCATCTCGCACCGAGAATGACGCATGTGCACGGAAGATCTACGCATTGCTGGCTCCGCATAGAGAACAGCTTGCTGTAGTCGGCTATGGAAGTTTTTGCTGGGGTTCAACTGAGCAGCTTCTCGGTCTTTGCGCTATGACCGCTGGAGAGAATGCTTTGGCGCGAAAGCATTTCAGTAAGGCGATTAAGGCGAATAGGCTTGCCGGAGCTATGCCGGCCGTAGCCCGGACGCATCGAGATTTGGCATGGTGTCTATATCGGGAAGGACGAACGCAGGAGGCCCGGTATCACGCGGAAGCATGTGTTCGGATTAGCAAGCGACTTGGGATGGGGCGTGTTGCCGACCGGGCTTCCCTTATCCTTAACCGGTAGCTAACGGGGCCGTCTAATCAATCAGGAGCGCTTGTGCGCGGAATCAAGTCGTTGACCGCAGATCTGCAACGTGCGGGCTTGCCGGCGTCTCGCGGAACGGTGTTCTCTCTATGTTCCTAGAGCCACACTGGGCGAAGTGAGGTCCAGCCGGGTATTTCGTGAGCATCCCACAGGGGCCGTACCGTGCGTTGAATCGTGGTGGTGCCGCTTCCTGGGCCGAAGCCGATGGCTGATCTCCAACTGGAGGGGTTCTCGACGTGGATGCTGACAGGTTAGACGAGGTTCGAGTCGGCCGTGAGAACGACTAGGATTTCGCGAAGAGACGAGCAGCCCCAATGACCTCTTGATTGCAGCCGAGTTAGGCCTAGTAAATCGCGAACAGTAGGAAGGGTTTTAGCGTGGATACGTCTGTTGCGCGCGGCGCTGCCGCTAGAAGCGCCGCCGTCGTTTCTAGGCTGCACCCAGGTCAGATCGGCGATGCTTCTGAGGTGCGCGCTCTCCTTGAGCGAGCACGGAACGCAGGCGCTCTGTTTTCACGCGGGATGAATCGTCGCATTGAACCTGAGCTTGCAACGATCGTTGCGTTAAGTGTCGAGAACCTCACACTCGCAACCAGCAATCTGGAATTTGAAGTAGACGACGTCGTGTTTCTCAATTTCACGGTTCTCGAGGAGTCGTACTTCTTCCAGGCCCAAGTACTCGCCTGCCTGGGTGATTCAAAGACTCAGATCACGATCCCGGACGTTATCTATCGGCGTGAACGTCGTTCGCGAGAGCGGACGAAGCCACGCGACGACAACCCTAAACTGTTGCTTGAGTTTAACGGGCAGGCCGTAAGTGATCTGGTCTTGGTCGACGCCTCGCCGGAAGGTATCGCCGTCGATGTGCGATCTGAGCTAGCTGACCGTCTGCGGAGCGGCGCGCAGATGTTTGTGGTTCATGGCCTGACTCGGGCGGAGGAGTACGGCGCAGTTCGCCACGCACACCCATCGTCGAGGAGAGGCTGGACCCGGTTGGGTCTGCAGCTTAGTCCGGCGCCCCCGGCGAACCTTCGGTGTGAAACGCTGCAGAGCATTCTACCTGCAACCGCAACTGAACGGCTCGGACGATCGTTTCGAATAGCGACTGGGGGTGCCCAACTTGCATTTCAGAGAGCGCTGCGTCTAGTCGGGAGAGAGTCCCGGCGCATGGATCCGCGAATCGTTGATATTTACGACTCTTCTGGGAGGCTTATTCGCGCCCTGGTAGATTCTTGGGGGGATCTCGCGGGCGGAATTGCGGTCGTGGTTCCCCCGGCATGGGGGCGAACAAAGGAAACGCTGCTGCCGCTTGCGGCGACAATGGTCGAGTGTTTTCGGCGCAACGCGCAGCCAATCTCCGTCTTTCGCTTTGACGGCATAAATAAGCGGGGCGAGTCGTTTCGACCGGCCGACTGCCAGCCCTTCGGTCGCGAGCACTATCGTTTTACGTTCTCCCAGGGCGTCGAGGACATTGTTGCGGTTGTTGACCACCTTCAGGGGAACCCAGGAGGACCGCCAGCTCGCATTGTGCTCGTTAGTTTCAGCGCTTCGTCTATTGAAGCGCGCCGAGTTGTGGCGACTGATTTGCGGATCGATGGGTGGGTCTGTGTGGTTGGCTCAGCAGATCTGCAGTCGATGCTGAAGTCAATTTCTGGCGGTATTGACTACGCGCTGGGAGCTGAGCGCGGTGTCAGGTTCGGTGTGCAGGAGATTCTAGGCGTCGCGGTTGATATGGACTTGGCAGGTGCTGACGCCTTACGGCATGACTTGGCCTACATGAGCGACGCGAAGCAGGACATGGCTCGAATACGTGTCCCAATCACGTGGATTAGTGGTCGGTACGATGCATGGATGGACGCCGGGCGTGTTCGCGATGCGTTGTCGCAGGGAGATACGTCGCGACGAAAACTAATTGAAGTTCCGACTGGGCATATGCTTAAGAGCAGTCGAGAGGCGCTGGGCGTCTTTCAGCTAGTTGCGCGCGAAATAAGCGAGATTTGTACCGGAGGACCGGTACCTGCGGCGACGCCGAGTCTGGCGATGCTCGACCGGAAACGGCGCGGAGAGGTGGAACGGCTAGCTCCACGAGCGGTAAACCTGAGGCGATTCTGGGAAGACTATCTACTCGGTAGAGAGCGAAAGATCGGTTTTGAGCTGATGACGCTTACCTCGGCGTACCGCGAGTTGATGCTTGGACAGATAGATGAGCTGCGGTTGAGGGATGAGGGGTGTGTGATTGACCTAGGTTCTGGAACCGGAGCGTTTCCGTTCTACCTGCGGCGCTGTCGGGCGGAGCTCTCGGGCGTGAGAGTGATTGAGGTAGATTTCGTGCGGGAAGCGTTGCGCCGAGCTCGTTCGCGGCTCGGGAACGCCGAAAGTCTTGGGTTTATAGAGGCCAACTTGGAGGGAGGTCCGATGAGTGGGGTGCCAGTCGCTTCGGGCTGCGCGGACGCGGTGCTCGCGTCGCTCGTCTTGAGTTATGTCTCCGATTCACGGTTCATTCTGCGCGAGATCCACAGAATGTTGAGGCCTGGAGGTAGGGTGGTGGTTTCGTCGCTCCGACGTGATGCGGACATGTCGAAGCTGTTCGTGGACGGAGCGCAAGAGCTAAGGGAGCGATGGAGGTCTGAACTCAGCGATTGGGGCGCGGGGGTAGAGTTAGAGACTGCCACACGAGCGTATCTGAATGAAGCGTCCAGATTGCTGGATCTTGAGGAGCAAGGGCGATTCGCGTTTTGGGACAGCGCAGAGCTTGCAGAGATGCTTTGCGAGGAGTCGTTCGAGGAGGTCGAGGTCAGAGGGGCGTTTGGCGATCCGCCGCAAGCTATTGTCGCCTCTGCTTCTCGGGGCGACCGAGCTTCGTGACTGATCGATACGCTTCGGAGCGTCCGCTACCCATTGTAGAGTCGTCGTTCCGTTGTTCCGGAGCCGTTCCCTGTGCGGTCGAGTCGGTAAAGCGTACTAAAGTCAGACGGTTGGGGGTCCGATGCGCTAGTTCATGAGCGCGTCGGAAGAGACCCAGAGGCAGTTGTACGCAGAATACCGCTCGCGCACCGAAGCGAACGACCTGCCACGGGCATTACGCAGGGCAGCGCTTGTGCTCTTGGTGATCAATACGGCATTCATCGCCGTAGATTGGGTCGTGTATCAGGACCAGTTCCGTGCGTTTCTCCCGGTCCGGCTGGGCATGGGTCTCGCAGTAGCCTTGGTACTCTTTGGAACTAGTACGCGGTATCCCGTGGCATCCAGCTATGCGACAGTGATCGCTGGTAGTTGGATGCTATTTACGGTGATTTCTGGGACGGGCGGTGCCTCGTCGGACTATTACGTTGGACTCGTCTTGTTGATCATCGGTCTCGGTGTGTTGGCACCGCTTTCGGCGAGGCAAGGGACGGTGATGATCGCAGGGTTGTTTCTTGGGTATCTGGTCCTGTCCCTGACGGATACCGGAGCGCAGGATCTGAGCCAGGCGGCGCTTCGCATGTTCTTTCTAGGAGCAGCTTCCTTCTGTGGAAGTATGAGTTGCATCCATATAGATCGGATGCGGTTTTCGGATTTCCTCCAACGCCAAGAAATCGAGAAAGCCCGCGACGAACTCGCCGAGCTCGATGCCGCGAAGTCTCGCTTTACCGCGAACATCCACCATGAGCTCCGCACGCCGCTGACGCTGACGCTTGCGCCGGTCGAGGCGATGCTCTCCGGCCAGTTCGGCGACGTCAATCCGGTGCAGCGCAGCTATCTGGAGACGGTGCAGAGCAACGGGCTGCGGCTGCTGAAGCTAATCAACAACCTCCTCGATCTCGCGAAGATCGAGAGTCGCCAGCTTACGATCCGGCGACAGCCAGTGCGGCTCGCGAGCCTGGTCGACGGGATCGTCGGCGGGGCGCGGCCGCTTGCGGAGCGCAAGGGGGTCGCGCTCGCGGTGGAGGGGGTCGACGCGCTGCCCGAGATCCATGCCGATCCGGAGGCGTTCGAGAAGATCTTCGTGAACCTGCTCGGCAATGCGCTGAAGTTCACCGAGCGCGGCGGGTCGATCGCCGTGCGCGGCGAGCGAAACCCGGACGACCGGGAGGGCGGCGTGCACCTGGTGGTGGCCGACACCGGGGCGGGGATTCCGCGCGATCAGCTCGTGCGGATCTTCGACCGCTTCGCGCAGGTGGACGCGTCGAGCACGCGCAAGTACGAGGGCACCGGGATCGGCCTGGCGCTCGTGAAGGAGCTGGTCGAGCTGCACGGCGGGCGCGTGTGGGCCGAGAGCGAAGGGGTGGGGCGCGGCGCGCAGATGCACGTGACGCTGCCCGCCGGCCAGAGCGACGTCGGGCCCGGTGATGTGTTGGACGAGGCGCTGTCCGAGGACGCGGCCGAGCTGCGCCCCGCGCTGCGCAACGCGATCGCGGGGATGGGCGCGGAGCTCCAGTCGGGAGATTCGCAGGCGGGTGAGTCGGACGACGCCGCGTACGGCGATCGGCTGCGCCTCTCCGAGCTCGAGCGCAACGTCGCGCGCAACGACGACACGACGCGCAGCGGGGTGCGGCCCACCCATCCCGAGCATCCACCGGGCACGCCCGAGGTGCTGGTCGTCGAGGACAACATCGACATGCGGCGGCTGCTCTACCACCT
>Ga0184637_10001300_pt1 | contig 17111 bp, 16 predicted proteins | sample PLM3_127_b2_FD_133143 | JGI IMG/M metagenome (GOLD analysis project Ga0184637, IMG submission 133143) | Groundwater sediment microbial communities from an aquifer in East River, Colorado, USA - PLM3_127_b2 | ecosystem: Environmental > Terrestrial > Soil > Riparian zone | place: USA: East River...
ACCGACTGCCCGGGTGACGCGGCCTATGCGCTGCTGCCCAGCATCCGACAGCGCGCCGCGGCCTTGCTCGTGGCCCAGACTCAGCGGCCGATGCTCTCGGTGACGGGAGCGCGCGTCACCCCGCTTTCGATCAGCTCAGGCGACGCCGTTCGCGTCGACGTCACCGTCGTGAACAACGGCACCCAGGCTCTCCGCACGCAGGGGCCCGACCCGGCCACCTCTTACAACCAGGATGACGCGTTCACGGGCCTCGGCCATCCCGAGCAACCGGGGCGGATCCGCATCGGCGTGTCTACCGACCCCGCCCCGGACCGCAGGTTCCCATACCGGTGGGGGCTCGGCTCCGATCTCGCCCCGCGCGAGGCGCGAACGATCACCGGCTTCATTCGCTTCAATCGGCCTGGCGTCCATCCCATCCGGGTCGGCGTGGTTAACGAAGCCATCGACTGGCTGTATGAGGACCTGGCCCGGGGCACGCTCTCGGTCTATACGCCGGGGGCGGATAGCTACACGGCGACTGCCTCACCCGCGACGGACCTCTACTTCCCGCTCGTGATGCGGTCCAACAACGGCTGGAGCACGCGCCTCGCCCTCATGAGCTCGGCGGATCAGCCGACCACCGGCACCGTGGCTTTCGTACGCGCCGATGGAGGGAACGCCGCTACCACGTCCGTGACGCTGCCGGCGCGAGGCTCCACCCGGATCGACCTCGACGCGGTCGGCGGGCTGACCGCGGGCTACACCGGCGCGGCGGTCGTACGGGCCGATCGGCCCCTGGCGGGCGTCGCGTTCCACGAACGAGCTGGGTCCGATCGGCTGTCCACCGAGCCGTTCACCGCGGGCAGCGCGCGTCTCTATGCACCCCTGGTCGCTCGCAATTACAACGGACAGTCCAGCGGTCTGCAGGTGCAAAATCTCGGCGCTAACCCGACCACCGTGAACGTAACGTACGTCGCGGACACCGGCGCGACCTGGGCCTCGACGGCCCGGGTCGCATCGCTCGCCTCAACGACTTTCTACGCCCCCGCTCATCCTCAGCTCCCGGACGGCTTCGTCGGCTCGGCGATCATCGAGAGCGAGGATCGCCAGCCCCTGGCGGCCCAGGTGAACCTCGTCCGGCCGGACGGTTTTGCATCGGCCTATCCAGCGCAGCCGGCGGGTAGCCAGACGGTGGCGGTGCCGCTGCTGTATCGCAACCGCAACGGCTGGTCTTCCGGCATCCAGGCCCAGAATCTGGGGGATAACGCGAACACCGTTGTTGCGACGTTCAGTCGCACCAATGGCCCCGGCGGCCCCTGGGATCAGCGCCTCACACTCGGTCACGCGATCGCCGGTACCTTCTACTTGCCGTCGAGTCCCGAGCTGCCCGACGATCTCGTTGCATCTGCCACGCTGCGTTCCCTGGATGCGCAGCCGATCATCGCGCTCGCGAACAGCGTGCAGTCGGGGAAGAACGTGGGGACCGCGGTCGGCGGTCTGGCTCAACCGGGCGCAGTGCTGTACGTTCCATCCGTCGTGAACTATGTGGATGGCTGGCGCACCGGCGTGCAGGTGCAGAACCGGGCCGGCGAGCCGGCCCCCGTAACGGTGACCTTCGCGAATCAAACGGGTGCGACCGTTATCCAGGTGGAGGACGTCATCCCGGCCTCAGGCGCTCGCACGTACTTCGCGCCCGGCATGGTCGGCCTGCCCGAAGGGTTCAACGGCTCCGTGCTCGTCGTTGGGCGTCCGGGCGCGCTGCTCACCGCCGTCGTCAACAACGTGCGGTAGGCAGGATGACCGCATCGGCGCGCGCCCGGCGCGGAGCGGCGCGCCACCGCGGTCGCAGGGCGCCGGAACGGGCCGTGGCTCCGCCCACGCCTCCCCCCGCCACACTCGATAGAACCACCGTTGCTCGGGGTGTCGCGGTTGTCCTCACGGCCGGCGCCGTCTACTGGCTGGGCGCCGCGCGGGACCTCGTCGTTGGGGACACGGCGGAGCTCGCCGCCGCCGCGCTGACCCTGGGTGTCGCGCACCCGCCCGGCTATCCCCTGTTGATCCTCCTGGGCCACGTTTTCAGCTGGCTTCCAGCCGGGCCGGAGGCTTTCCGGGTGAACCTCCTCTCAGTTATCGCTAACGCCGCGACGGTGGGACTCGTGTACCTGACCGCGTACCGGCTGACGGGCGACCGAGTTGCGGCCGGTCTCGGCGCGCTCTTGCTCGCCTTCAATCCGCTGTTCTGGGCCTGGTCGCTCGTCTTCGAGGCGTTCCCACTGAACAACCTGATTGCCGCCGGCCTGGTGTACTTGCTCGTCCTCTGGCACGAACGGCCGGATCAACCCAGGCTGCTCGTCGCGGCTGCACTGCTCGCCGGCCTCGGCCTCGCGAACCACCAGACGATCGCGCTGCTGGGTCCGGCGGTGCTCTATCTCCTGTGGCGGCACAGTGCCGCTGCTCAGGGGCAGATCCATCTTGCGGCCCGGCGACCCGGGCTTGATTTGCCAGGTGGTCTCGTGCCTATTTGTGTCGCGGCGTTCCTCGTGGGGCTCCTCCCGTACGCGTACGTGCCCATCGCGGCAGCGGCTCAGCCGTACTGGAACTGGGGCGAGGTCGCTTCCCTGGCCGACCTGCTCGCACTGGTCACGCGCCAGAGCTACGGGACCGTCCAGCTCGCTACCCCGGGTGTTTTTCAGGGTGGGTCCCCGATCGACAGGCTGGGCGCCTTCTTCGTGTCCTTCACGGTTCCCCAGGCTGCGCTGGCGATCCTCGGCTGGATCGCCGCGTACCGGGTCCGCCGCTGGTACGCGTGGTTCACGGCTCTCGCGCTGGCCTTCGCCGGTCCGGCCTTCGTCGCCTATGCCAACCTCAACCTGGCCACACCGGGCGCCCGCTTCGTCCTGGAGCGTTTCTTCCTCCTCGCCCACGTCGTGGCCGCGCCCCTCGCCGCCCTCGGCGTCATTCACGCCGTTCAGCTCGCGGCGCGCATCGGCGTCCCCGCGCGCTTGGCGCAGCGCGCCGTTGCGGTCCCGCTGGTCGCCTTCATCACCGGGCTCGTAGTGTTCTCATACGCGTCGATCGACCAGAGCGCGAATACCATTGCGCGCCGCTTCGGCGAGGACGTCCTCCGCAGCCTCCCGCACGACGGAGTGCTGCTCGTGAACGGCGACGAGGCGGCTTTCCCCGTTGGCTACCTGCAGTCCGTCGAGAACCAGCGGCCGGACGTCACAATGGTGGTGATGCCTTTGCTGGCCAACGAGTGGTACGTACAGCAGCTGCGGCAGACGAGAGCCCGCCTCGAGGTGCCGTTCGTGCGACACGATGCCCGCTCGGCTACGCTGCAGATGCTCATCGACTCGAACCCGGGCCGCCCGTTCGCCCTCATCGGCCCGGCCGTGGACGATACGGTGCGCCAGACTTACTTCGTTTACGGCCCCGGGCTGGTTGGAGAGATCCGTCCCAGCGGTACGCAGGTCAGCCTTGCGCAGCTCGTCGAGGATGCAGAGCGACTCTATGAGCAGTATCGGCCCCCCGCGCTCGGCGAGATCAAACCCACGACCTTCGAGCGGGGCATCGTGACTCAATACGCCGCCGGCCCGTATCGGGTTGGCAGCGAGATCGAGCGAGCCGGTTTCCGCGACGAGGCTCTGCCCTGGTATCAGCGCGCGTTGACGATCGATCCCGAGCTCGGCCCGGCGCGTGAGGGCGCTTCGCGTCTCCGGGGCTAAGTCGGGCCAGCCCCAGCCACTGTGGCCTATAATCCTCGGTCCGCCCGCCTGACTTTTGCCTTCGAGGGGATACTTTGAGCAGAGCCGGGCTCCTCTCGTGCGTGCCATGCATCGTGCTTCTCATGGCGCTGGTGCTGGCCGCCTGCGCGAGCCGGCCGCCGCCCCTCGACGTCAGCACCCCGGCGGACCAGGAAGTCCGAGTCTCGCTCCGCGATGACTTCACCATCAGAGCGACTCCCGATCGCGTTCGCGCCGGCCGGGTGAAGTTCACGGCCACGAATGAGGGCTCGACGATGCACGGCTTCTTTATCGAGGGGATCGGCGTCGAGCAGTTCATCGCCCCCGGCACCTCGCTCACCCAGGAGTCTGTGATGCCGAGCGCGACGTGGGTGCTGTACTGCCCCGTCACCGACCATCGCGGTCGTGGCATGCAGACGCAGGTCGTCGTCGGGTAGGGCGCTACCGCATCGTCACGACGAGGTTGTCGAACCGCCCCTTCGTCTGGACGCCCGCGACGCCAAACCCGTGTCTGCCGCTCAGCCAGGTCGAGTCCAGGACCGAGAAGACCTCTGCGCCGTTGATGCTCCCCGTGATCGTGCTTTCCGCGCACGTCAGCTCCAGGCGGTTGACCTCCCCCTTGTCGCGGATTCCTGGCGCGGGCCCCTGGTCGAGGAGCGTCAGCTCGAAACCGTTCTGCAGTTTCAGGAGCTGGAATCTCGGGCCGGCGAAGCTTGGATTGTTCAGAACCGCGGAGGTCTCTGCTCGCCCTGGCAGGACATTGAATAGATAGCCAGCATTCGTGTCGCGTCGGCAGGTGAGCAACGCCCGCGCGTTCTCTGGGCCGTCCGAGAGCCGGACGTCAACGGCGATCGTCGAGTTCGTATAGACGCCGGGCACGAACTCGGAGTAGGAGCCTCCGGCCCGTCGGACGATCTCGTATTCGCCATCGACGTAGCGCTGCGACCGCTCGTCCGGATGAGTCGAGGCGAATGGGAAGTTCACGCGACTCACGTCGTCGAAGTTGTCCGAGAAGGCGACCGACCCGGCCCCCGGGACCTGGGCCGCGACTGGCGCGGCAATCACGAGTGCGAGCAGCACGGTGGCTAAAAGCCGAATGCTTAACATAACGCTCCCCTCATGATAGCAAGCTACTTCTGGGCCGCCGAGGGAATCGTGACCTGCTCGCGAATCTTCACCCCAAGGGCTTCGGTCACTTCCTGGATCCGTTCCAGGCTGACCCCTTTGTAGCGAGTAGCTTCGTAACGCTGGATCTGTTGCTCCTTCAGGCCAACCCGCTGGGCCAGCTGTTTCTGGGTGAAGCCAGACGCAATCCGCGCTCGGATCAGCGCCTCGGGCAGGTCCCGAAGCCCCTCAAGCTCAAGGATGGCCACTTTTCCGCTCCGGAGTGCCTCATACTCGGCCACTTGCTCCCGCAGCTCATCGAGCTGGCTTTTCAGCCCTTCCCGCATGGCTTGGCGGAGCCGAGGGTCCAGATTGTCTAGCGCACCGTCGCCTTGAGCGATCGCTTGCTCGAAGCGTTCGGCTTCCGCTTTCGTAATGCGATACTGCCGCTCATTGGCAATCACGGCAAGCCCTCCCAACAGCCGTCGAAGTCTGCTGGCTCCTCCTTGGCCGCGATAAAGCTGCCGTCGATATACGCTCGGCGGCAACCGGCGCCACGGAGGGCATCGAGGGCCGCTTTCAAGCCGGCTATCAACGCCAGCCGGTGGGGCGTCCACCCGTATCGTGCCACCAGGTCCTCCCACGCCGCCTCGTGGACCCCGGGAGGGAGGTTGCCGGTCACCGAATCGAACGGCGGGATCACAACACCACTCTACTGATGTGTAGCTGGTGTCGTCAACGCGCGGTGCGGCTCGGCCCTATCAGCCGGGGCCCGAAACGAGCCAGCGCTGTAATCAGCGGCTCGACAACGTGTTCCGGTCGGAAGTGCGATTCGTAGAGGCGGCGGCCGGCAGCGGCGATCCGGTCCCGGCGCTCGGGGTCATCCCGCAACCGGCGGAGCGCATCGGCCAGCGAATCGGGGTCTCCCGCGGAGCAGAGCGCGAGCGGTTCCTCGCCCGACATTCGACCGAGGATCTCCTCTCGCATCGCGGGGGTGTCCGCGGTGAGCACTGCTCGACCACAGGCGAGGGCCAGATAGACCTTCGCGGGCACGACGTCCATGGTCTTCGGTGCTAAGGCGAAGATCCCGAGGCAGACGTCCGCCGGCGCGATATGGCGCGCGACGAGCTCCTCCTCGGGCATCCACGTACGCCGGAGGGCGACATGAGGAAGGCGCTGCTGCGCCAGGAACTCCTCAGCCTCGGCCGCCTGCTGGCCATCCCCCACGAGGTCGAGCTGAATGCCCTCGTCGGGGGAGAGGCGGCGCGCGGCCTCCAGCACGACCGGGACCCCGTGCAACGGGATAAACCCCCCGAAGTACAGCACCCGCAACCGATCCCCAACGCCTGACCCCCGACCCCTAACCTCTGGATCGAACGCCCCCACCGGCACGACCACTGCTCGCGCCTGGTCGAGGCCATAGTCGGCCGTGTAGCGCCGAGCGTGTGCCGCCGTGTCGACGACCACAAGGTCCGCCGCGCGCATGGCGAGCCGGTCCAGCAGGCGTGCCATCCGGCGGGATGGGGATGCCGCCGAAGTCAGGCCCCGATCGGCCAGCGTCTCCTCGATGGCGATGAAGGCGTCCAGGACGAGCGGGATTCGAGGCGCCAGGGCTCGGAGCACGACCGCGTCGAGCTGGCCCGGGTGACCGAGGACCAGCGCGTCGGGTCGTGGCCGCTGAGCGTGAAGCAGGCGGAGGACGCGCCGATACGCGCGCGCCAGTCGCCAGAGCAGGCCCGGGTTGCGCAGCCCGCGCCGTGCCGCTGCCAGGCGATCGCCCGTCGAGCCCCAGGCTGGCTGGACGCAATACGTTATGGAGTAGCCGTGCTGCTCGAGGCCCGCGGCGAGAATCGCGGTTCGCGTGAAGCGCGGATCATGGGTGCCCGCGAAGCAGATGGTGGTACGGCGCTCCGGTTCCGAAACTAGGGAGTCCGGCCGGCACGCTGAAATCCAAAGCCAGCGTGCCGGCTCCTCTCAGCGCGAAGGTCACCCATGACGCGCCCAAAGGGCTCCAGGGGAATCAGATAGATGGGGAGGCCCTCATCTACCTGAATCTCGAACAATCGATCTCGGACCACGTCAAGAATCTGCTCGACATCGTCTATGTCTACCGTCGCCCGCAGGTAAATGCCCTCTGGATCGTCCCCCGGGGCAACATCAAGCCAAGCCTCAGGGTACCGTTTTAGAATCATTTCTTGAAGATCGTTCAGGGCCCGGCGGCTGCGCGGGTCCATGCCTTCCATGCGTTCAGCATTCATCCTCTTTCACCTCCCTCCGTCTGGATCGCTTCCAGGAACTGTCGGGTGCGACGGAGCGCCCGGTCCCCACGCGCGTGAGCGCGGCGATGGCTGCCTGGAAGCAAGCGTAATAGCAGCGGTTGGCGCAGTTGTTGTAGCGGCCATTGGCGAATTCGCTTTCAGCGCCAGCGAGCGCCTCACCTGCTTTTTCAAGAAATAGCTCAGCTTCGGCCTCCGAATCGACCATGCCGCGATTCTAGCATTGCGAACCCTGGCTCCTGATTAACCCCAACTACCCCACCCCGGCAGCCTGCACACCGCCCAGTTCTTGATCCAATCCGAGTCCGCCGCGACGCCCCGCCTGGTTCAGCGGCTCATGGGTTCCGGCGAAGCAGATGGTGGGGGAGTGCGGCAGCGACCGCTCCGGGACGCGCTGTCGAGCTGCGATTCTCCGTTCGCTCCTCAGGGAAACGCACACGTGCGCTGGCGATTGGGTCGAGGCAGGCGGTACCTTAAAGCGCGTAAGTCTAGAGCCAATTTTTCAGGCCGGCTAGACAAATGAGACCCGAAACCAACCGGAGCGCCCGCGTCCTCCTGGTCGATGACGACCCTGCTGTGCTGAGCGGCCTACGACGTGCTCTCGCACTCGAGGGGTATGAAGTGGTTGCCGCGGAAGACGGCGAGACGGCACTTCTCGGGGTCGGGGTTCACGCCCCGGACATCGTCATTCTCGACGTAATGTTGCCGGGCATGGATGGACTGACGGCTTGCGAGAAGATCCGCGCAAGCTCCTCTGTACCGATCCTCATGCTTACAGCTAGAGATACGCTGCCCGACAGGGTGGCCGGGCTCGATAGTGGAGCAGACGACTATCTGGTCAAGCCGTTCGCCGCGGACGAGCTCCTCGCCCGGGTCCGTGCGCTCCTGCGCCGAACGAATCCGCACCCAGAGGCACTTCGGTACGCTGATATCAGAATTGATCCCCATACCCGCGAAGCGTTTCGTGGCGATGATCCTCTCACGCTCACTCCGCACGAGTACGAGCTCCTCGTGTGCTTCCTGAAGCATCCGCGGCAGGCCCTCTCTCGGGAACAGCTCTGCCAGCATGTCTGGGGCTACTCCTACGTCGGAGAATCGAACTTCGTCGACGTCGCGGTAAAAGAGCTGCGCAAGAAACTACGAGTCGAAGGCAAATCGGGCCTAATCCAAACCGTTCGCGGTTATGGGTACGCGCTTCGAGCGGAGTAGTTCCATGTCGCTACGGATGCGACTCACCCTCACCTACAGCGCCCTCGTCGCGATCATCATCGTGGTCTTCAGCGTCGTGCTCCACGCCACGATGCGCCAGACGCTCGAGGCCGAGATGGATCGACGCCTTCAGGTGCGTGCGAGTCAGGTCCAGCTGACTATCTGGCCGGGAACCACCTCGCTTACGCCAGAGGACCTGACAGCGGCTAAGCTGAATCTTGCCCCGCTAGCCTCTTTGAATGCTCCCAACCTTTATGTGCAGGTCGTGGGCCGAGACGGGTTGGTCATCGCCAGATCGGACAACTTGCAGGGCCAAGCACTTCCCAGCGACAGCGCGAGCCTGGCCGGCGCCCTTGCCGGCAACCGCATGTTCAACGACGTCGTTATCGATGAAGACACTGCACTGCGGATCCTCAGTGTGCCTGTCGCTGTAGATGGGGGCGTCGTCGGTGTCCTTCAAGTTGGCCAATCCCGCCAGCCGCTCCACGAAACCATGGCCGGGCTTCGCACTCTTCTCCAAGCGCTCGGTGCTCTGTCGCTCCTGATCGCCGGCCTGGCTGGGTGGCTGGTTGCCCACGGCGGGTTGCGTGCGCTCAACGAAATGGCGGCGCGTGCCTCTCGAATCACCGCACGCCGCGATTTCAGGCAGCGCCTGGATCTCGGCACGCGTGAGGACGAGGTTGGCCAGCTCGCCCGCACCATCGACGGACTCCTCGCCACCGTAGACGAGACCCTGCGGACGCATCGAGAGTTCGTCGCCGACACCTCGCACGAGCTGCGCAATCCGCTGCTCGCCGTCCGTACGAATGTTGATTTGCTCGACCGGGTAACCGACCCAGAGGCGCGGCAGGAGTGCCTGGCCGAGACGCGCCAGCAGATCGAGCGCATGACTCGTCTGGTTACCGACTTGCTTCTGCTGGCGCAGGTGGAAGCAGCGCTGGTCATCGAGCAGCGCCCGGTACCGATGCAGACTCTCGTGGAGCGCGCAGTTTACGAGGCGCTACAGCAAGCCGATGGCCAGGAAATCCGTATCCGCCATATAGAGCCGATCGAGGTCCTGGGCGATGAGGGCCGGCTGAGGCAAGTCCTCTCCAATCTGACCGGGAACGCCCTGAAACACACTCCATCGGGCGGGTCCGTCGAGCTGGCGCTGGACCGGCACGATGGTTGGGCACGCCTTACTGTCGCCGATACGGGCCACGGCATTCCGCCCCAGGATCTCCCGCATGTGTTCGACCGCTTCTACCGTGCCGACGGGCGCTCGTCACCGACTGACGGAGGCAGCGGGCTGGGCCTGGCCATCGTCAAGCATCTGGTGGAGGCGCACGGCGGACGCGTCGCAGCGGAGAGCGAGCTCGGCAGGGGAAGCCGCTTCACCATCTGGCTGCCGCTGGGTCCGCGGGGCAAACAATGGTTGCCCCACGTCACCCCGTCGCTCTGACCCCTCTCGATCCTCACGAATTCCTCATCTGAACCTCACCACTGGCTCATGGAGCCGGGCCACGATAGATGACGCAGCGCATCGCCTGCGGAGATGCCGTGTTGCCCGAGCCCACCCGGACAGCGTCGCCTGCATTGGATTCGCCATTGCGTTCCTGGCTCGGGCGCCGCCTCCCGAGAACCTCCGTGTGACAACAGGGTGGGGTTAGGTAAGGCTGCGCTGGGAGGAGGCTAACCGATGTCCACCACGATTGAGCCTGAACCGTTCCTCCGAGTGACAGTGGGAAGCCTGGTCTTCACCAGCGACCAGTACAAGATCGGGACCGTGAAGGAGCGCCGCGGTGGCGCTATCAAGGTTGGCACACCGCTGCTGCAGCGTGACTATTGGCTGCCTGCCGGCACCATCAGATCGGCCATACCTGACGCGCAGGTCATCCTGTGGATCGCTAAGCCAGAGCTCGAGCAACACAAGCTAGCCCAGCCTCCCGCAGCGGCGTGAAGGCGACGCAATGCCTCGCTGGAAGCTCGTCACGTCAGCTTGGATCCGTCAGGCGCTCATCGTCACCGCGTGTACGCCGCCGCAGGGCCCGCAAGTCTCGGATGGCAGTACCGCGCGAGTTCTCCGGATGGAGGAATGCCATGCGCAAGATCGTGTCGCCTCTCTTGTTGCCTCTTGTGGCCGCGTTAGCTCTAGCCGCCTGTGCTCCGGCGGTTCCGGCTACGCCGTCCGGTGAGCAGGGCGGGGGGCCAGCCGCACCCACGGCTCCTCAACGGACGCTGGTCATGGCCGTTCGGGGAGAGCCGCCCAGCCTCGCTGCCCAGGAGCTGGTGGCCTTTTCCGGCTCGCTCCAAAGACCACGAGAGCTCTTTAACGCCCAGCTCGATTTCCGAGATGAGCGTGCGGTCCCCCGCGCGGTTCTCGCGGAGGCGCTCCCACAGCTCAACACAGATACGTGGCGAGTATTCCCAGATGGCCGGATGGAGACCACCCATAAGTTGAAGCCCAACCTGACCTGGCACGATGGCACCGCGGTCTCTGCTGAAGACTTCGCCTTCGCGTGGCGCGTCTACGCGACCCCCGATTTCGGCCAGTCCACCACGCCCCCGATCGGCCAGATGGAGGAGGTGGTAGCTCCAGATCCGCGTACCGTCGTCATTCGCTGGCGGCAGCTCTATCCGGACGCCGTCTCCCTGGACCGCGATTTCCAGGCGCTCCCGCGGCACATCCTCGAGCAGCCGTTCCGAGATCTCGATTCGATTGCCTTCACCAGTCATCCCTTCTGGACCTTCGAGTATGTGGGGCTGGGCCCCTACCGGCTGACTGGCTGGGAGCCGGGAGCCTTCCTCCTTGGCGGCGCCTTCGACAACTACGTGCTGGGCCGCCCCAAGATCGACCAGATCAAGCTCGTCTTCATCACCGACCCGCAGACAGCCCTGGCGAACACCATGGCGGGCGAGGTCCACCTCGTCGCGGATCCGATCTTCGGGGTGCCGGAGGGCCTGACGCTCGAGCAGCACTGGGCGCAGGGCCAGGGAGGCACCGTTCTGTATTCGCCGGTCGGCATGCGCACGAGCGTGGTCCAGTTGCGACCTGAGCACGTGGAATCGCCCGCGCTTCTCGATCTCCGAGTACGAAAAGCGGTGCGGCTTGGCCTGGATTCGGCGTCAGCGATCGATGCCTTGACCGGAGGCAAAGCGGTCCTGACTCATACCATCATTTCGCCGGGTGTCGATTTCGACGCAGAGATCGAGCGGGCGATTCAAAAGTACTCCTACGATCCCCGGCAGGCCCAGCAGCTTATGGAGGAGGCGGGCTTCCGCAAGGGACCTGACGGGTTCTTCGTGGGCGGGGATGGGAAACGTGTTGAGTTCAGCATCGCGTCGTCCGCCGGCGAGAGGCAAGAACAGGAGGTTGCCGTCTACGTGGACAGCGTCCGGCGGGCGGGGTTCGACGTGAGCCAGCGGGTGGTTTCCGTGCAGCAGCTCCGCGACCCAAGAAACCGGGCTCTGATTCCCGGGCTGCAGATCCGCGGCGGGGCCGACGAGCACGTGTCCTATACGAGCGAGCAGATTCCCGGGCCAGACAACCGCTGGCACGGCGACAATCGGGGTGCGTGGAGCAGCGCCGAGTACGATCGGCTCCATCGAGATTACATGACGACCCTCGAGCCGCCCGAGCGGGTGAGGCAGGTCGCGCAGATGGAGCGAACGCTCAACCAGGACGCAGCCGTCGTCCCTCTCATGTTCAACGTGTACACCGTGCCCCATGTCGCGGCGCTCCAGGGCCCGGTAGCTCGCCACACACCCCTCGCGGGCGACACATTCCTGCACGTGCACCAGTGGGAGTGGCGCCCTTGAGCCCGCGCACGACGCCCTGGTCGACAGATACATCGTGACGCTCGATTCCCGCGAGCGGCTCGATGTCGCCAGGCAGCTCATCCGCCACATCTCCGAGCAGCTACCCGCGATGGGCCTTCTGTATCGAATCGACCTCATGCTCATCGCCGACCGGCTGGCGAATGTCAGCGCGCAGACGGTCTCCCAAAACGCGCATGACTGGGACGTGCGGTGAGAGTCAGAACGGCCGCGGGGCCGGGCGAGCCGGTCTCGACCGCCTACGAGACGAAAAGGGGGAGGAGTCTTCAGATGGACCTGTGGAAGCAAGCCTACCGGGCAGAGTTCGACAGCGACCCGCAGGAGGGATGAATGGGTCCTGCAGCGATGACACCGGATAGAGTGGGCCTTCTGATGCTCGCTGCGATCGTCATGGCGGCGTGTGCGTCGTCGGGTCAATCGCGGGCGGATGCCACAGATCCCGGCCGACAGGGGCCGGCGGTAACCGTCGCGAGCTCCATCAGCATTGGCATGGACGAGGATCTGAAGAACTACTGGGAGGCGATCACCAGCGGTGGCGGGTCGGGCGCCCGCGAGCTGGCCAATATCGTCAACCAGCACCTCGTGGCCATCACCGCGGATGGCTCTCCTACGCCACGGTTGCTCGCCGAGATGATCTCCTTCGAGAACGGTACCTGGCGTGTGCTGCCGGACGGGAAAATGGAGACGACCTACAGGCTCCGGCCCGACGTCCTCTGGCATGATGGGACGCCCTTTACCGCGGATGACATGGTCTTCTCGGTCCAGGTCAACCGCGACCCCGACATCCCCAACGCGAATCGCGATGCCGTGCGCTTGATCGAAAGCGTCCAGGCGACGGATGGCAGCACGGTCGTCGTCACCTGGCGTGAGGCCTATCCCTTCGCCGACCGCATGGAGCACCGCGACCTGTTCCCGTTGCCGAAGCACCTGCTCGAGCGGAGCTACGTCGAGGGGACGAAGGAGGCGTTCCTCGCCCAGTCCTACTTCAACACGGACTACGTCGGGCTCGGTCCATTCAAGGTCACGCGCTGGGAGGGCGGGAGCCACATCGACCTGGCCGCGTTCGACCGCTACTTCCTGGGGCGCCCCAAGCTGGACGCGATTCGCATCCAGTTCATCCCGGACGAGAACACCATGCTCGCCAATCTGAACGCCAGGGCGATTCAAGTCATGCTCACCCTGGGAGCCACGCCGGATTTCGACGCGATGATGAGCCTCAAGCGCGACTGGGAAGCCAGTGGCCACGGTACAGTGTTGATGGACCCGATCAGCTACCGGTTCGTGGAGCCGCAACAGTTCCACGGCCCCCAGCCTTCGGACCTGACCAATCCCGCCGTCCGAAGAGCGCTTCTCCACGCCCTCGATAGGGTGGCGCTTGCTGAAGCCATCTTCAGCGATTACGGGACCGTGGCGCATAGCTGGCTGCACCCGAGCTTCGCCAAGAACCGCCAGCTGGATGACGCCGTGACCAAATATGCGCACGACCCACGGCGCGCAAGCGCGCTGCTGGTGGAAGCCGGCTGGCAGCCCGGCGCCGATGGTGTGCTGGAGAAGGCTGGCCAGAAATTCGCCATCACCATACGCGACAGCGGGGGCGACAACGACGCCCTGATCATCGCTGCCAACTGGAAGGAGATCGGGATCAGCGCCAGCTTCGAGCAGCGCACCGCGGCCGCTCTCCGGGACCGCCAGGACCGCGCCACTTTCACCGGCGTGGATATCAGCTCGAACCCAATGGGTGTCGCGGCGGTCGTCCGCAAGACGTCCGGCCGCAACATTCCTACCGCCGACAACCGCTGGACGGGGACCAACCGCGGGGGCTACTCGAACCCCTCCTGGGACGGCCTGGAGCTTCGCATGCTTGGGGCTCTGGAGGAGCGAGCGCGCCTGGAGCTGGAGCGCGACCTGCTGCGCATCTATACGGCGGACCTGCCATTGTTGCCGCTTTACTTCCGCAACGACCTCGTGCCCGTGGGTGGCGGCCTCAACGGGCCAGTGGCCAATACGGGCGTCGCCCATCGCGGCTTTATCCTCCACACGTGGAACGTCCACGAGTGGCAGACCAAGTAGCCGACGAGCGACGTCGCATACAGTTCGTCAACAACGGTGAAGATTGGGGGGACCTGGTATGCGGCCCACGAGCTTCAGACGGCGGAACCACCGACGGCCCAATGCTCTCGTTCTCGGTCTGGCAGTTGCCCTTGGCGTTATTCTCGTCCTTCTTTCCGCACGAGCGGCCCAATCACAGCCGGCCTGCGAGTTCGTGCTGGGGTTCGCGGACATGCGAATCCTGGTCGGCCCGGCGACGGTTGGGAATTGCGTGGAGAACGAGCGCTTCGTCGCCGGCAATGGCAACGCCGAGCAGCGCACCACGAACGGCACGCTCGTCTTCAGCGCCCTCGACCGAATAATGCGCTTCATCGGCAGCGAGCGGACCTGGATTATCGGGCCCGATGGGCTCGTCGACCGCCCGAACAACCAGCGGTTCGAGTGGGAAGGGGACCGGCAGCTAGTGGAGTCGCTCCGAGAGGGTGGCTACTTCATCTACTTCCGCCATGGGCCAACCGAGTCGTCGCAGCAGGACTCCGATCCGAATAACCTTGCCAACTGCGCTACACAGCGGAACCTCACGGACGCTGGACGGGATCTGGCCGCAACAATCGGCCTTAATTTCCGGGCACTCAAGATCCCGGTGGGCGCGGTTCTGGCCAGCCCGTATTGCCGAGCAAAGGAACACGCCTCCCACTCCTTCGGCCGGACCGAGCTCGTCCCCAGCATGGCCATTCCCGACCCACTTCCCGCCGAGGTCCGACAGCGCAACACCGCGGCGTTCGAGCAGCTCTTCGCAAGCCAACCGGCCCCCGGCACGAATACAGTGATGGTTGCCCACTCGCCGAACCTTCGCGACGCCTTCGGGTACGGCCTGGCGCTCGCGGACCTCCCCGTGGAGGGAGGCGCCGCCATCCTGCTGCCGGCGCCCCCGGAGCGTCCCACCATCGTTGCCCGTCTGCTTCCCGGAGAATGGGCCGTCTTCGCTCAGGCGTTATCGATTCCCTGAATCGCGCGTCTCGCAAGCTCAGACGTTGGCGAAGATCAGGCCGATCCCGATGAGGCCGATCCCGGCCGCCAACAGCCGCATAATGAGCCCTTGTGAAAGCCGGCCCGATAATCGTGCCCCAAGTTGAGCCCCAACCAGCAGGCCGATCGCCAGGAACAGGATGGGCCCCAGGCCGAAATCGAAATCACCCGCGACCAGGTGCGTCGCCGTGCCCGTTAGCGCCGAGATGGTGAAGACGAGCGCCGACGTGGCGGTCGCGATGTGAACGGGAAAGTGGAGCCAGGCGACGATCGCGGGGACGACCAGAATGCCACCGCCGATACCGGCGAGCGCCGCGATCAATCCGTCGGCGAAGCCGATGAGAAGCGCCATCCGGCGGCTAAAGGCGTAGAAGAACGTCGTTCCGTTCGCATCCGTGAAGCGCCGAACGACCCAGCCGAGCCCAGGTGGGCCGAGCGCAGCCGCTGGCCGGCGTGGGTAAAGGAGATATGCGGCGATCACTATCAGCAAGGCGCCGAACGCCAGGTCAAAGGGGCCACGCGGCACGAAGCGCGTCGCCCAGGCGCCCACAATGGCTCCGGGAACCGCGCTCGCCGACAGGAGGATCCCAGACGGCACGTCGATGCGTCCGAGGCGCGCGTACGCCACTGTTGCCGATATGCCGTTGAAACAGATCGCTGCCAGGGAGATCGTGGTGACGGTACGCGCGCTTTCGCCTGGCTCGAGGAGCAGGAGCGCGGGAACGAGCAAGAAGCCCCCGCCGGCCCCGATGATGGAGCCGTAGGTCGAGACGCCAAAGCCGAGCGCGACGAGCAGGGCTGCAGTCGCAACCTCATCCGGCACGGTGGCTCTGCAGGAGTGAAGATGCCGAAGCGGCTCCCCCGTTCAGAATCCGCTACCGAAATTCCCATTGATGGATGTTCCAGCTCACGTTTCCTTCGGGGGGCGCAAGCGCAATGCCCGTCAGCCCTGTCACATAAACCCAGGGCTGGCCCCGAATCAAGAGCGAGATGGACTGCACGTCATCGGTCATGAGGCGTACCATCCGGCTAACCTGCTGCTGCTGCTCCGCGGGCTGCAGCGTCCGCGAGAACGTGTCCGCCAAGCGGTCATACTCGCCATTCGACCATCCGCTGCGATTGGCCCCGCTCCAACGTGTCTCCGGTGCGCTGATGTTGGCACTCGTGAAGCCCAGAAGCGCTGACCCACAACAGTTCTGACTGTTGCTGAACGTCGCCGGGAACGTGGATCGTTTTTCTGGGTCGCTGGCCTCGGCTGCGGAAAGCACCCCCTCCTGCACGTCAAAGCCTGCCTGCCGCCAGCCGCTGGCGAGAATCGACATCTCGGATTCGTTGTCCTGTCCCGCGTTCGTCCGCGTCAGCCAGGACAGCCGGCCCTCGCTCGCGCTGGTGTATACCCCGTCAGGGCCCTTCTGAAATCCCGCCTGGGCCATTAGCCCCTCAGTGCGCCGCAAGTCATATGCGTACGTCACTGCGCCCTGCTGGGCAGCGGGTCCCCAGATCGAGCTCGCGGCGACGAGGCTGTCCGTCGGAATGGCCAGCCCGTCGTACAAGGCCTCGTTCAATGTCGCCTTGTCGACCGCATGTGCGATGGCCTTTCGCACCGTCCGAGTCACCAAGGTTTTCGGGTTGGCGAGCTCGGGCCGATTCTGGAAGTGGGCCGCCCGCCACTGGTTGGGATGGATAATCACGTCTCCCTTCCCCTGAGGTATCCACTCCTGCTGGAGCACAGCCACCTCTGTCAGCCCGGCAGACGTTCCATCGGTCATTTGCACATCACCGGCGAGAACCCGCGCCAGAACGGTCCGGGCATCGCTAGCGAAATCCAGCCGAATTCGCTCGATCTTCGGTTGGCCAAGCACGTGCTTATCGAAGGCCACTGCCTCAATGAAGGCGCCAGGCTCCC
>Ga0184637_10001301_pt1 | contig 17111 bp, 8 predicted proteins | sample PLM3_127_b2_FD_133143 | JGI IMG/M metagenome (GOLD analysis project Ga0184637, IMG submission 133143) | Groundwater sediment microbial communities from an aquifer in East River, Colorado, USA - PLM3_127_b2 | ecosystem: Environmental > Terrestrial > Soil > Riparian zone | place: USA: East River...
GCGCTCGGCCGCTCGATGGCCCGCAACGGCCCGCTCGCAACGGAATCGCGCGAGGCGCGGCCGGGAGCACCGTGGCGCCTCGCCGCCGCCTGGCTCGCTGCACTGGCCGTGCTCTCGCTCGCGCTGTCTCCGTTCCCGCCGGCGAACGCACCCGCTTTCGCGACGGTGGCGTTTCCGGAGCGCGGCGCGGGCTGGGAGAGCGAGCCGCTCACCAGCGACCCGTTCTTCCTCGGCCCGGTGCCCGCTGGCCAGACGCTCTTCCGCCGCTACCAGCAGCCGGCCGCCGCGCCGCCGCCCCGGCCGTTGGATCTCTTCGTCGGGATCGACACGGGTGTTGCGCCCGCCGCCAGCCAGCTCCTGTCCTCGAAGCTCACGTGGCCGGGCCCGGAGTTCCGACTCGAGAGCCGGCGCAGCACTCGGATCTGGCTGCTCGATCTCGAGGCCGAGCTCGCCGTCGCGGCACACGGGGCCGGGCCGGAGCGCGCGGTGATCTACACCTGGCGGCTGCGAGACGAGGGCCTCTTGCGCGAGTCGCTGCGAGCGCTGCTGGCGCTGGAGTCGAGCCCGTTCCGTCGCTCGGCGCCGCGCGCGGTCGTGCGCCTGGTCGCATTCGCTCCATTCGACGAGCCGCTGGCGATCGCGCGCGCCAAGCGGCGACTGGACCACTTCGTCGCGGCCTTCCGCGACGAGTTCACGGCGCTTTGAAGACCGTCGGAACGGGGATTCAGCGCGCGGGTGGCTCGCCCGCGCGGGCCGCGAGCCTGTCGCGAAGCGCAGGACCTACGTCTTCCGGCAGAGCCTCCGCGATCGCGAGCGCGCGCCGCGCCTGATCGCGTCCCCGCTCGTTGCGCGGTGCGAGCCCGGCGATGCGCGTGAGCGATGCCCAGGCCACCATCGGCCGACCCGCGGCGATCGCAGCCCGGGCATGCAGCAGCGCATCCTCGGGGTGCCAGAAGTACGAGAGCCACGTCTCCAGGATCGCCGTCCCCTCGGCGCAGGCAGCGGGATCGCCCGTTTCCACGCGCCAGAGGGTCCGCAGCTGCGATGCCTCGCGAAACAGCGCATCCCCGGGCGCGATCCGGGCGAGCTCCGCGTCGAGCGCCGCCACACCGTCCCACTCTTTCCTATCGGCGAGTCGCCAGCCCTCGATCACCGCGGCGACAGGTGCCGCGAGCAGGGCCTCCGGCACTTCGGGGACGGCTCCCCGGGTGAGGTCGACGCGACGGCTGGCGACCAGACCCACCAGCGCGTCGCTTCCGTCCGGCTCGAGGGAGCGCGCCCGCGCGAAGTGGCGGGCTGCACTCTGCGACCGGTTGTTCGCGAGCTCCACCCAGCCGAGGCTTCGCTCCTCGTCGGCCCCGTCCTCGGCCATCGCGAGGATCCGGGCTCGCACGGCTCCCCCCCGGAGCACGATCTTGCGGAGCAACGCGGCGCGGTCGAGATCGCCGCGGTCCGCGAGGAGCGGATCGTAGGGCGACAGCAGCGCGCGAACAGACTCCGGCTCGAGCCAGCTCGTTCCCAGGCGCGTGGAGCGCGCGGCGAGCTGATTGTCGTCGTCGGTGTTCAGCGGCGCCCGTTGCGCCATCGCGCGCGCTCCGCTCTCGTCGAGCATCCAGGCGCTGGCGACGTCCTCGATGCGGTGCAGTCCGAAGCGCGCGAAGTCTGCGGGCGCCGCGCGAAGCGCCCGGGCAGCGCCGGAGAGCCCCGCGATCGGAGCCGGCGACGCGGCGAAGAACAAGGCCCTGTCGCTGGTCCCGTAGAGTTCCACGTGCCCGAAGACGTCCACGAGCGTCGCCAGCAGCGACCGCAGCAGCGCCTCGTCGACGAACGTCAAGCCGATCCACTGCACGAACACGCCGTCCGGCTGCAAGCGGGAGCGCACCAGCGAGAAGAACTCCCGCGTGTAGAGATGGGAGGCGCCCGCGGTCCACGGGTGCGACGGCTGCGAGACGATCGCGTCGTAGCGCTTCGCGGAGAGTTTCAGCGCGCCGCGCGCGTCACCGATGTGCACGTGGACGCGCGGATCCGCCAGCGGGTCGCGCGCGCGCGCGCTGGCGATCGCCCGATTCGCGGCGAGCACCTCCTGCTCGAGCTCGATCACGTCGATCGCCACGATCGACGAAGGCACCGACTCGAGGGCGGCCCCGCCACCCAACCCGACGACCAGCAGCTCGCGAGCTTCGGGACGGACGAGCGCGGGCAAGAGCCCGAGCCAGTGCGCGACCGAATCCGGGAGCGGCAGCGTGCCGATCCGATCGATCACCGACTCGGGGAGCCCGTTCGTCGACAGACGGAGGTGAAGCAACAGATCGACGACGATGACGGTGCTCGAACGCCCGACCGCCGAGAAGACGATCTCGCCCCGCTCTTCGCTATCGCGCAGCGGGGATTGCCTCAGCAACGACCACGGCGCATGCAGCGGCACCACGACGAGCAGGACGCCGAGCGCGGCAGCGACCGCAGCGAGGTGCTTGCGGCGGGGCGTCGCCAACAGCGCGCTGCCCGCGGAGAGCAGCAGGCTCACGGCCACGCCGAGCATCAGCGTGCCCTCGAAGCCGAGGCCCGGCAACAGCACGAAGCCGGCGCCGAGCGCACCGGCGATCGCGCCGACGGTGTTCCAGGCGTACACCCGCGCCGTCACCGCGGCCGCCTGGTCGGCGCGCAGCGCCAGGAAACGGACGGCGAACGGGAACGTGGCGCCGATGCACAGCGTGATCGGCAGAAGAGTTGCGACAGCCAGCCCCGCGCTGGCGAGTGGGGAGTCGAGCCCGGCTCCGAGCCGGCCAGCGAGGTCCGGCAGCTGGTCGGCGAGCGCGAAGGCTCCGTACGAGGTCAACGCGATCCCGAGCTGCGCGATCGCGAAGCCCGCCAGCGCGCGCTCGCGCGTCGTCGCCCAACGCGTGGCGGCCGCGCTGCCCAGCGCGATGCCGAGCAGGAAGCTCGCGAGCATCGTCGCGAACGCGTGGAGGCTGGCGCCGAGCACGTGACCGAGGAGCCGGGTCCAGAGCACCTCGTAGGCGAACGAGACCGACCCCGAGAGCGCGATCGCCGGCAGGATCCACGCTGCGCTTCCCGCCGCCGCGGTGGAGCGCGCGTCTCCGGAATCCGGCGGCAGCGATGCGCCGCGCGCGAGCAACGCGGCGAGCGCGAACACCGCGCCGTTCAGCGCCGCGCCGACCCAAACCGTGTGCCGCAGCCCGAGCTCGGGGATCAGCCAGAACGCAGCGCACACGGTCCCCGCGATCGCACCCGCGGTGTTCACCGCGTAGAGCACGCCGACGCGCGATCCGAGCTGCCGCTCGCTGCGCACCGCATAGCGGGCAAGCAGCGGCAGCGTGGCGCCCATGAATGCCGTCGGCGGCAGCAGCACGGCGAACGCGCCGGCGAGCTGGAGCAGCGCGCTCGCACCTGCGACGCCCTCCGGTAGCCCGCTCGCACCGCCGAGCAGCCGGATGTACAACGCGTCGACGACCCGGATGCCGGCGGGCACGGCCAGCGCCGAGACCGCGATCGCGAGCTCGAGCAATCCATACGCGAGGATCGGCCGTCGCAGCCGCGCCGCAAAACGCGCGGCCGCCGCGGCCCCGAGCGTGAGCCCTCCCATGTAGGCCGCGAGCACCGCCGCCACCGCGAGCTCGGAGGTCCCGAAAACGAAGCTCAGCTCGCGCGTCCACGCCGTCTGATAGAGCAGCGCCGCGAAGCCGGATAACAAGAAGCAGGCGAGCAGCAAAGCAAAGCGGGCGTCCATCAGGTCGGGCTCTCCGTCCTCGGAGTGTCGGTCGCGGAATCTACCGCACTCGACCGCGCATCGAGGTCGCCGGGAGGAAGGGGCGGCATGCGCGGTACCGTACCGGGGTGATCCCTCCGGCTCGAGGACGTCGCCCCGATTCCCCGGAGCGGTCCGGGCGCGCGTGGCTCGACGCGCTCGTCGTCGCGGGTGCGGTGGTCGTCGCCTTCTCTGCGAGCCTGCGCAACGAGTTCGTGAGCTGGGACGACTACGCGAACCTGGTCGAGAACCCGGCGTACCGCGGCCTCTCCCCACAGCACCTGCGCTGGATGTTCACCACCTTCCACATGGGTCCCTACCAGCCGCTCTCCTGGCTCTCGCTGGCTGTGGACCACCTCGTCTGGGGGATGAATCCCCGCGGCTATCACCTTACCAATCTGCTGCTCCACGCCGTCAACGCCGCATTGCTATACGCGGCCATCCGCGCGCTGCTCGCGCGGCTCCCGGTCGCGGCGCCACCCGGGCGCCTCCGCACGGCGGCGGCTCTGGGAGCGCTGTTCTGGGCCGTGCACCCGCTGCGCGTCGAGTCCGTAGCCTGGGCTACGGAGCGGCGCGACGTGCTCTCGGGGTTCTTCTTCCTGCTGACCGGGATCACCTACCTGAGGGCGCACCCCGCGGCGGCGCCGCCGAGCCACCGCGGATGGCTCGCGCCGCTCGGCTGCTTCGCAGCATCGCTGCTCTCGAAGGCATCGGGGATGACGCTGCCGGCCGTGCTGCTGGTCCTGGACGTCCATCCGCTGCGTCGCGTCGCCGCGGCGGCGGGAAGCAGGGTCGCGCTCCGGCGAATTCTCGCCGAGAAGCTCCCCTACGCCGCGCTCGCGCTCGCCGCGGCGGTCGCGGCGGTGATCGGGCAGCAGCGCGCCCAGGCGATGGACTTCGTCAACGACCACGGGCTCCTCGACCGCTGCGTGCAGGCGGCCTTCGGGCTCTGCTTCTACGTCTGGAAGACGCTGGCTCCCGTGCGGCTCTCGCCGCTCTACCTGATGGAGCAGCCCTTCGATCCGCTGCGCCCGCGCTATCTCGTGTGCGCGGCTCTCGTCGTCGGCGTGACGACCCTGCTGATCGCATTGCGACGCCGGCACCCGGGATGGCTGGCCGCGTGGGTCGCCTACGCGGCGCTGGCGGCGCCGTTCCTGGGCTTCGCCCAGAGCGGCTGGCAGATCACGGCGGATCGATACACCTACCTGGCGACCCTCCCATTTTCGGTACTCCTCGCCGCGGGGCTAGCGCGGCTCCCGGCGCACGCGCCGGGCCATCGGCGGTGGCGGCACTGGGCGATGCACGCCGCGGTCGCCCTCGTCGTGCTGGGCCTCGGCGCGCAGAGCTTCCGCCAGACGCGGGTCTGGCACGACGGGCAGAGCCTGTGGAACCACGTCCTCGCGCTGGATCCCGAAAACTGGCTCGCCCTCAACAGCCGCGGGAAGCTGTACCAGGAGCGCGGAGATCCGATCGCAGCGCGGGCCGACTACGACCGAGCGATCGCGCTCTACCCCGGCTACTCCGCGGCTCCCTACAATCGGGCGATGCTGCGCGCCGAGCAGGGCGACATCGAGGGCGCCCTCGCCGATCTCGAGGCCGCCCTCTCCGCTCGAGCGGACTTCTCCGAGGCGTACAACAACCGCGGTACGATCCTCGAGCAGCGGGGGGAGATCGAGGCCGCCCTGCGCGACTACGACGCGGCGATCCGCTCCAACCCCGACAGCTTCGGCCCGCGCTACAACCGCGCACTGCTGCTGCACCGCCGGGGCGAGCACGCCGCTGCGCTGCGCGACCTCGACACCGCGATTGCCCTCCGACCCGGCGAGGCCTTCCTCTACAACTACCGCGGCAGGCTGAAGTGGGAGATGGGGGATCAGCTAGGTGCCCTGCGTGACCACGACGACGCGATCCGCCTGGCCCCCGAGCCGGTCCCGGCGGATTGAGTTGGCCTGCCGAGGGCGGTTCGAAAGGGTAGACCGCGAGGCGATCGGGATGCGGTGGCTCGCGGCCCTGATCACCGCGGCTGCGCTCGCGCTCTGCACCGGCTGCTCGAGCGTTGCCGAGCGGCTCGACTGGATCGGCCCGGACCGGGAAGCAGCCTGGATTCGGCTCGATCGCCCCGCCCAGCTCGGCATCTTCGTCGAGCCTCACGTGGCCTACTTCGAGCGCCGTTTCAACATCGACGAAGAGATCGATGCACAGCTCCACTTGCGGGCGATGCGTCAGGTCGCGGTCTACCTGGACGGCAAGCTGCTATTCCGGACGGATCCCGGGCAAGTGGGATGGATCGCCGAGCGGACGATAGATCTCGGTCCGTCCCTGACCCGCGGCGAACACACACTGTGGATCAGTGTGTTCAACAGCCACGGCCCCAACCTGCTGCTGGCCCGTGCTCCGGCGCTCGACATCGCCACCGGGCGCTCGTGGCTCGCGTCGCCGGACGGAGCGCACTGGAGCCCCGCCGCCTTGGCGTCCGATCCGCTGGTCGCTGCGATCTCGCAGCGATTTCAGCGCGCCGACGTGGCAACCCTCACCGTTCTTCCAGCCCTGCTGTGCGTCGTCGGGCTCGGATGGCTCGCGCTCCGGGTGAGTCGGCTCCCGCCCTTCGCGCCGGCGCGCCGCTGGCAGAGCGCCGATCCCGCGCGTCGGACCCACACGCTGCTGATGCTTTGCGTTGGGGCTTTGATGCTCAACAACCTGTTTCGCCTTCCGCGCAACCTCGGCTTCGACATCGCGGGCCACTACGACTACATCCGCTTCATCCTCGAACACGCGAGGATTCCGCTCGCGACCGATGGCTGGCAGATGTTCCAATCGCCGCTCTATTACCTGGTGGCGGTCCCGATCTACCGACTCGCCGGGGCGTTCTTCGAGCCTGCGACGGTCGAAGTGCTGATGAGGGTCATTTCGGTCGCGTGCGGGCTGTGGCTGATCGATCTGTGCTTCCGCACGCTGCGCTGCGCGTTCCCGACGCGCCCCGATCTTCAGCTTGCCGGCTCGGCGTTCGCCGCGTTGCTTCCGGCGAATCTTTCGCTGACGCATTACATCGGAAACGAGCCGATGGCGGCTTGCTTGACGGCCGCATCGTTGCTCGCGGTCTTCCGCGCGCTGTCGTCCCCGCCCGTGGCACGCGAACCGCGCTTCCAATGGCTCTTGGGTGGAACGCTGGGGCTCGCGTTGCTCGCCAAGGTGACGCCGGTGCTCGCGGTGGGCCCGATCTCGATCGCCGTTGCGTGGGCGCTCTCCAGAGCGGGCGCAGAGACCGCTGAGAAAGCCGCGGCGGCGGGACGCGTTGCGTTCGCAGTGCTCGCCGTCTCGGGCTGGTACTACGCCCGAAACTGGCTGTTGTTGGGATCACCCTTCGTCGGCGGCTGGAGCGACGACCGGGGAATCGACTGGTGGCAGGACCCGGGCTATCAACAGATCGGCGACTACCTTCGTTTTGGCCAGGCGCTCTTCTATCCGTTCTACGCCTCCCTGTCGGGCTTCTGGGACGGCCTCTACTCGACATTCTGGCTCGACGGCCAACTGGGATCGATGATCGATTATGACGCGCGCCCGCCCTGGAACTACACGTTCATGCTCTCACTGGCGTGGTTCTCGCTCCCGCTCGGCGGAATCATGCTGCTGAGCGCTCGCGCGCTCAGCAATCCGATCATCTGGTTCTGCTGGTCCTGCGTCGGAACCTACCTGCTTGCGATGCTGGTGCTGCATGTCCTGGTTCCGCATTACAGCCAGTTGAAGGCCTCCTACATGCTGGGTCTCTTGCCCTGTTTGTGCGTGCTGTTGGCCGCCGGTCTCGAACGATTCAGTGCACGCTGGCGACGCGCCGCGATGTGCTGGCTGGCGATGTGGGCCGTGGCATCCTACGCGGCGTTCTTCGTGGTCGCCTGAGAAACGGTCAGATCCGGTCCACGCGGGATGCGCTGCGGGCGCTAGGATCCAACGAATGAGCCCGGGCGGCCCCGAGCGATCTCGCGTCGTCGCGTGGCCCGACCTGGTGACCGCGGCGCTCCTGTTCGGCCTCGCGCTCGCGTATTTTTCGCTCACTCTCCACCGCACCTTCGTGCCGAGCGACGAGGGGCTGATCCTTTACCACAGCGCTCGCACCGCCGCGGGTGAGATCCCGTACGAGGACTTCAGCGATACCTACGGCCCGGGGGTCTTCGCCGTCACCGGCCTCGTTCTGCGCGCCTTCGATGGGCAGATCCTGGCCGTGCGGGTGCTGCTCGCCGGCTTCAAGGCGCTGGCCGTTGCGCTCACCTATCTCACGGCCCGTTGCATGGTCACCCCGCCGTTTGCTGTGTTGGGCGCCGTCATCGCGGCGGCCTACTGGGGCCGCATGGCGTGGAACCTGAACACGCCCTACGCGGGGCTCTACACGATTCCGCTGTGTCTCCTCGCCTGCTTCGCACTCATCTGCGCGCTGCGCCAGGACTCGCGGGTTGGCTATGCGCTCGCGGGTCTGATCGGCGGCGGGGCGATCCTCTTCAAGCAGACGCTCGGCGTGATGAACGCCGCTGGCATGGTGGTGGCCGTCTCGGCGGTTTCGGCGCTCGCGGGCCCGCCGGCCGAGCGCACGCGCGCCGGTGCGGTCCAGTTCCTGGCGGTGTGGCTCCTGGCCGGTCTCGCGATCGTGCTTCCGGGCGTGCACCTGATGCGGCCGACGGACTACGTGCTCCACTTCCTGCCGCTGCACATCTTCATGGCGGTCGTCGCGGCGGCCGTCGTTGTGCGGGGGCGCTGCAACCCGCTGCTGCCTGCGGTTGCGGGTCGCCTCGCCCCGCTCGTGTTGGGGCTGGCTGTCCTTCCCGGCCTGACGGCAGTCTTCTACGCGTGGAGGGGTGGGCTCGACGCGCTCGTCTTCAACGTTCTGACGCTGCCGACGGCGCTCATCAACTACTACCTGGCACTCCCGCTCCCTCCGCTCGGACGATGTCTGCTGCTCCTCGGCATCGCGGGTCTCATTTCCGTGATGTTGCTGGCGCTCCGGGGGCGGTGGGAGGGTGCGCGCATGCTCGGCGCGTTCGCCCTGCTCGTGCTCTGGGCCGGCGCGGTGGTGCACTCGAGCGATGCGCTCACGACCGTGCTGGGTCCACAGCAGCGGCTGCCGGAAGACTCGCAGTGGCCGGTGATCCTCTGGACGATCCCGACGATGCTCGAGGGCCTGCTGTCCTCCGCGGTCGTGCTCGCGGCGACGGCTGTGCTTGCCCCCGCCCTACTGGCTCCGCAACGCGAGGTGCCAGTGACGGTCCTCCAGACGCTCCTTCCGCTGGTCCTGTTCCAGGCGTCGCTCACGTTCCAAGTGTTCCCCCGCGCGTACTCCAACGTGTGGATGGCACAGGGGGCGGTTGTCCCGCTGCTGACGATCGTCCTGTACCGGTGGTACCGCCTCGGCGTGTCCCGGTCGGCGAACCTGGCGCGGAGGGTGGGGGCCGGGCTCCTCGTCAGCGTCGTTCCGCTGTGGATGGTCGCGCCGATCGTCTCTCACCTCTCCGCTGCGATCCGGCTTCCCGGCGGTACCGCACTCACGCTTCCGCAGACGCGAGGCATCATCCTGAACCGGTTCGACCTGCCGATCAGCAACGCCGCCGACCTGACGCCGCTGGTGGCGTTCCTCCGCAGGGCGGAGCCGCCCGACTCCCCGGTGCTCCCGATCTCGATCGACATGATGATGCTGTACCTCTCGGGGCGCCGTCATCTGTTTCCCGAGATGGACTACTACTTCTACCTACTCGGGCTCGAGATGCTCCCGCCGGCGCAGCGCGCGGAGCTGGCGGACGAGTCGCTGCTCCGCCGTCTCGCCGAGGTGCCGGACGCGTTGATCGTGATCCGGAACGACCGCGTGGGAAAGAGCATGCTCGACGCGCTCGTGAAGCTACGCGACGCGATCCGGCGCGACTACGAGACGGTGGCGCGGTTCGGGTCCTACTACGTGCTGCGACGGAAGGCCGATCCTGTCGCCCAGCCACCCGTCGCTCAGTAGTTCCGTCTCCAGATGTGAAAAACCGCGGCGGAGTTTCCGCTCGGCTGCGCCGAATCGCCCGAGGTCGGCGGAAAAACTGATTCGAACTCATACAGTTCGTTCAACACCGGCTTGATGCGCGCGAGAAACTGCCGGGTAAGCACCGGAAATTCGCCCAACGACGCCTCCATGTTCACGAGCAGCACGTACGGCGGGCGATTCTCGACGAGGTCGTTGATGAACTCCTGCTGCAGTGTCGCCGCATAATCGTATGGCCCCGTCAGCGGGTACGTCAAAACCAGTCGACTACAGTTCCGTCGCTCGGCGTAAAAGTAGATCTGAGGCTCGGACCCCAATATGAAGAGGCATTCGTCGGGCGCTATTTTATCAGCCAAGTAGGCGGCGACTTGTTGGGAAGTGTCGAACGGCCGCAGCCCACGCATGAGCGCCACCTTCTGGTCGTCAGGCAGTGACAGGAGTCGGATTGCCTGATGAACTGGCCCAACCCAAGCCAACACCAAGAGCACCGCACAGATCACGCGTCGCGGAATTCCAGCACGTGGGTTGATCACAGCTCGCCACAGCCGGCCCGCGGCAATACCGCAGCCCACAGCTAGCGGCAGAAAGAGCAGGTCAAAATACTGCCGGTAGGATTGTCCCGCGATGATTGCCATGCCTGCCGATCCCGCCAGAAGCAGCCACAGACCGTGCGCGGAGCTTTCGCGACGGCGGAAAATCGGGATCAACGCGCCGATCACTCCCAATACCCACAGGGAAATGTCCTGCTTGATGGAATCCCGCAGGATCAGCTGGAACCGCGACACGATGGACGCGACATCGAGCGACCGACCCCCGACGTACGAGCCAATGCTCGTCCACGTGCATTCCACGTACTGCGACAATGCGCCCTGCCACGCAAAGAACAGCAGGGTCGCGACGGTCACCAATCCGAAGCCGATCATCGCCAGCGTCGCCTGCTCGACGATTTGCGCCGGTCTCATCGGTTGGTCGGGAGGACTCAATAACTTGCGCCATGCGATTTCGGCCAGTAGAAAGATCAACACCATCGAGCCGCTCTGCTTGCACTGATAGGCCATGCCCGCCGCAATCCCGGCCAACAGCAGCAGCCAGGGGTTGTCGCGCCGCGGGGCGTAGATCCACGATCCGACCGCCGCAGCAACCCAGAAGAGCATGAAGAACTCAGCGCTCGCGGAATGCACGATGGTGGATTCATTGAGTGTCATCAGGGCGAATGCGAGAGCCGCAAACAGACCAGCCGCCCGGCCGAACGATCGGCGCATGAACAAGTACAAGAGGCAGGTAGTCGCGAGACCATACACGCTCGTTGCCACGCGGATCGCTGCCAGACTCGAGCCGGCGGCGTATTCCACTGCCGCCATGAAATAGATCACGAAGGGCGTCTTCAGCACGTACACGTCGCGGTATGGGATGCCGCCGTCGAGAACTCGTTGCGCTGCGTGGGTGAAGTTTCCTTCGTCGCGGATCAACACGGTCTCGCGAAACTGATATCGCGCGACGAAATACGCCGTGAGAATCAGCAGCAGCAGCGCCATCTCGCAGCGCGTTCGCCAAGCGATGGACCGATGACCGGCCGGCTCGACTTCGCGATCTGAATGTCCGGCAGGCGGCGGCAATCGACCTATTGACCGAGCGTTCCCGAAAGCGTGGGGGCTCGCCCAAATTGACGATACCGCACCGGGTGAGGGCCTACGACGGGCTGCGACGGAAGGCTGCCTTGTAGAAGCTCGCGGAAGCTGGGTTATTCTCGGCGCCCATGAATAAGACCCTGCGCACGGCGTTTGGTACGGCAGTCGGGGTGATCGCGCTCGCCGGGTGCGACGGGGGGCCGCCCACGGACCCCGCGGTCCCGAGCGCGGCCAACTCCATGCAGGCCACCGAGTCGGGATCCGATCCCATCTACGAGTCGCTCGCGCTGCGAATCCGCGACCCCGACGATTTCGCGAGGGCGAGCAGTCTCGCGGCTCTGCTTCCGACGCTGGGTCCCGAAGCGCTGCCGGCGGTGAAGAACAGCTTGGATCACGCGGCAGCGCTCGAGATGGGAGCCGCCGAGTTCGATCTGCTGATGCACGACTGGGCATCTCATCAGCCGGCCGACGCTGCGGTCTATGCGATCGAGAGCACTCCGCGCGCCTACCAGGTCGCCGCGATCCACGCCGCTGTCACGCCGTGGGCGAGGGCGAATCCGCAGGAGGCCCGCGAGAGCGTGCGGGCCTCGACGCTGAAAGGCCACTACCGGGCCGCGGCGCAGATCGCGCTGGTGCGCGGCTGGTATGATTCCGGCCAGCCCGGGCTGGAGGAACACGTCCGCGATCTCGGCGCGAGCTTCGAGCGCCCGCGCACGCTCTCCGCCTACGCGATCGCGGTGATCCGCAAACACGGAGCCGACGCGCTGGTGCGCTGGGCCGAGGCCGTGCCCGAAGGCGATGCGACCTACACGCTCGAGGTGTACCGCGCGGTGGCCGCCGCGCTGGTCCCGTTCGATCTGGAGGTCGCGCAGCAATTCTGCGACGCACACCTCGAAGGGGAGGACGGCTCCGATTTACGCGCCCGCATCGCCAGCCGCAAGGCCGCGGACGACGCGCCGGACGCGACGCAGTCCGCCGCGTCCGGACCCGATCTCTCCTATCAGAACCTCGTCGAGCTGATCGGTGACCCGGACGATTTCGCGAAGGCGAGCAGGCTCGGAGCGCTGCTGCCGAAGCTCGGGCGGGGGTGGTTGCCGGCGGTGAAGGAGGTCCTGGGCGAGGCGGACGCGTTCGAGATGGGAGGCGTCGAGTTCGAGCTGCTGCTGAGATACTGGGCAGCCCATGAGCCGGCCGAGGCTGGGTTCTACGCACTCGCAACGTCGCCGCTCGGCTACCGGGTCGCTGCCATCTACGCCGCCGTCACGCCGTGGGTGCACGCGAATCCGCAGCAAGCCCTCAAGACCGTGCAGCTCTGGTCGATCCAGGGAGGCGACCCCGCAGCCGCGGCGCAGGTCGTGCTGGTGCGCGGCTGGTACGCTTCCGGCCAGCCCGGCCTCGAGGAATACATCCGCGATCTCGGCTCGGGCTTCGAGCGCCAGCGCGCGCTCGCCGCCTACTCGACGGCCGTGATCCGCAAACGCGGAGTCGAAGCGCTGGTCCAGTGGGCCGAGGCCGTGCCCGAGGACGACGCGAGCTACAAGCTCGAGGTATTCCGCGCCGCTGGCCCCGCGATCGTCGCGTTCGACCTGCCGGCCGCCAAGCGCTTCTGCGATGCGCACTGCGACGGGCCGCACGGCTCGAACCTGCGCAATCGCATCGCGACCCGTTGGGCCCGGGAAGGCGCGCCGACCGCGCCGCTCGACTGGCTCGAGAGCGGTCCCGAGGGCCAGGAAAGGAATCTCGCGGTGCGCCTCACCTACGCGATCTGGGGAAGAATGGATCGCGACGCCGCCATCCGCTGGATGAACGAGAAAAACGCCGGAGAGCCCGCGTGGCTGCGGCCGGCGTGGCCGATCTACGCGCGTCTGCTCGCGGTGGATTCGCCGGCCGAGGGGCTCGCCTGGGCGGCGCGCCTCGAGACAGAGAAAGAACGCGACGTGGTGACGCTGGAGATCGCGCACGCCTGGCGCCAGCAGGACGAAGCCGCGGCCGAGGCTTGGCTGCGGCAGTCGTCGCTTCCGCCGGAGCTGCTCGAGATAGTGCGGGCGTCCGAAGAGCCGTTGATCCGCGGGAAGCGGCCCTACCGGTAAAGCGGGGATCTGATCGGATGCTCGGGAACGATTGGGCCGCCGGGAAGCCTCCTGCCGGAGGGCCCGTTTCCGCCCCCGCTCCCCCCACCGGCCCGGCCACGGGCATCGCCGCCTCCGCCCTCCTCCTCCTCGCCGTCCTCGCCGGCTACACGAACGCCATCCCAGCGGACTTCGTCCACGACGACGTGCCGGTCGTGCGCGACAACCCGAACATTCGCGATCTCCGCGAGATTCCGGAGTTCTTCCGGTCGAGCTATTGGCGCTCCACTAGCGCCGCTCACATCCACAGCGAGCTCTACCGCCCGCTGGTCATGGCCTCCTTCGCCTGCGACTTCCGGCTCTGGGGCCTGAACCCCTCCGGCTACCACCTCACCAACCTGCTCCTCCACCTCGCCGCAACCTTCGCGGCCTGGCGTCTCCTTCGGGCCCTCGCCCTCCCGCCGGCCGTGCCCCTGTCCGCTGCGCTTCTCTTCGCCGCCCATCCGGTGCACACCGAGGCGGTCACGGGCGTGGTCGGTCGCGCCGAGGTGCTCTGCACACTCTTCGCCCTCCTCTCCCTCCGCGCCTACGTCGCCTTCCTCCGCCGCGGCTTCCGATCCGGTGCCGCCTTCCTCGCCCTGAGCGGCCTCGCCTTTGCCCTTTCCCTCTTGGCGAAGGAGATGGCGGTGATGGTGCCCTTCCTCGCCCTCCTTCTCGAGCGGCTCGCGATCCCGGACCGCCCGGCGCCGGGCGAGTGGATGCCCGCCGCAGGGCCGGCCCGGGGCATCCGCGCGAAGCTGCGGGGCGCCGCCCTCCGGATTCTGCCCTTCGCCCTTCTCCTCGTCGGCTACCTCCTCGTCCGCCAGAACGCCGTCGGCAGCCTGACCGGGGCAGTGGGAATATTCGACCTGTTCGCGATCCCGCACACCGACCGGCTCCTGCTGATGATCCAAGTCTTCGGCGTCTACGCCCGCCTCATGCTGTTCCCGTTTCCGCTGCTTGCCACCCACCGCTGGAACGGCATTCCCGAGGCGATGAGGGCGAGCCTCACCGACCCCGGCGTGCTGTTCGGAATCGCGGTGCTCGCCGCCGTCGCGGTCGCCGCCCTCCGGGCGAGGCGCCGCGCCCCCGCCGTCACGCTGGGCATCGGCGCCTTCTATCTCGCCCTCTTCCCGGTGTCCAACCTGGTCTTCTCGATCGGCGTGGTCTACTCCGAGCGCTCCCTCTACCTGCCGTCGCTGGCGGCCTGCGCCCTGCTCGCCTCCCTGCTCGTCGCCGCAGCCGATCGCCGCGGCCTGTCCCGGCGGCGCGGCGCCCTCGCCTGTTTCATGGCAGCGCTCGTCCTCCCCTGGACCGGCATGACGATCCTGCGCAACCGAGACTGGGCCTCCCAGGAGCGCCTGTTCGAGGACCTGGTCCGCAAGGACCCGGCGAACTGGCGCAACAGCCTGGGGCTCGCCCAGGCGAGGGTCGAACAGGGGCGGCTGGCGGAGGCCCTCATCCTCTACGAGCGGGTTGTGGAGCAAGGAGGCGCCGACCTCGTCGTGCTCCGGAACCGCGGCGTGATCTACGCCACGCTCGGCCATCCGGAGGCGGCCGAGGCGGACCTGACCCAGGCCCTCCAGATGCCCGGAATCAGCGCCCCGGCCGAGGCCAACCTTCGGCTGTGGCGCGCACGCGCGCGCCAGGCCCGGGGAAACATTCCCGGGGCCGGGGAGGATCTCGCCGCGGCGGAACGCCTCGCGCCGGACGATCCCGAGATCGCGGTTGAGTACGGCCTGAGCCTGATCTCCGGCCGGCGTCCGGACCTTGCCTTGCCCCGCCTCGAGCGGGCCGCGGCGCGCGACCCGGCCCGCGCGCTCGCCCCCTTCGCCCGCGCCGCCCTCGCCGCCGGCCATCCGGAGCTCGCCCGCGATGTCGTGCGGCGGCTCGCGGAGCTCCGCCTGCCGATCCCGGAGGACCTGTCCCCCCTCGCTCCGCGGTACCCCGACTCAGGAACCCGGTCTCACCCCATGCGGTGAGAAATGCGGGCTAGCGCGCGCGGCGACGCACGAGGCCGTGACAGAACGCGAGCATCGCGAGCGCAGCCGCGGCACCGAGCACTGCACCGGGCTCGGGCAAGGTGTACCGTGCCCAGCTCCGGTTCGCGTTCGGGCCCGAGCTCACCCGGTCGCTCAACCCGCCGGCGACCAGTGAGATCGTCCCGACGCCGGCTACCCGCGAATCCATTCCCGTGAGCGTGAACACCTCGGCAGAGCCCTTCGCAGCGGGCTGCGAGATCGTGATCATGCCGGTGGTGAACGGGAACCCCTCGGTCGTCGCCATGTTCGATATCGGCGCGGTCATCCCCGCAACCGCCGACATGGCGATCAACCCCATCAATGTGGCGGAAACGGCTCTGACGCCCTTCGTCATCACAAACCCACCGGGCGTCGTTTCAGCCGGACTGGCGATCGCTGCACCGGCGAGGGCGAGGGTCATCGGGAAAGCCTCGACCATCACCGCGATGCACCCGACATCGTTCGGGTTCGCTGTACTGCCGCCCAATGCCGGGTGCTTGCACGGGGCCGTGATCGTGTCAGCGTGCCCCCAGAGCTGGATCACCGTCGCAGGCAGGACCTGGGTCCGAGACGGCCCGCCGAACTGAGCGACGCTCCCGGAGTACCTAATGCTCGCCGCTCCCGGAACGCCGACGATCGTCGTGGTCAAACCACCGGTCCGACCGCCCGCGCTGAAGTTCACCGTCCCGAACGCTGGCGCCGGTCCAGAGAACTCGATGTTGGTTTTCACCTGGAAGACCGCCGGATTGTTCAGCGCGACGCCGAGAATCAGCGGCGCAGCCTTCTTGTAGAACGCTCCCGGAGCCACCGTCATCTTCTTCGGATCAGCTCCAGCGGTCTGCTGGACCAACGCCTTGGCGGGGTTCGGGTTCGGCGGGATCAGCAGCGGCGGGAACATCGTCATCGTCCCGGCCGGGCTTCCCGAAATCGTCGTGGGTTGGATCGGCAGCAGCAGGCCATCGCCGATCTGCGCCTGACCACCGCCACCGGTGATCGAGTAATACTGCGCCTGCGACGACCCGGCCCAGCCGAGGACGACTAACAACGCGATGAGGAGCGACTTGCTCTCGAGCGCCATAGCCATGTCTCCTTGATCGGGGGCGCGAGGCCCCCACGTTGTGGATCGAACGAGGATATCACCGGCCCGGCCAGACGATCTCGTCTCCGATCGCGTAGAGCTGACACATCGCCTGCGTCCGCTGCCGGATCCGGCGCGTTCGGCACTCGCTCAGCGCGGATTGCTCGGCCGCGGCGCGGGTGACATGCCCTGCGGAGGAAGCCGCGACCCAGCGCTCCCGCCGAAAATCTCCGGCGATCGCCAATGCGCGATGTCCGGGTAGTGCGCGATAGTCGCGCCAGAGCGCGGCGAGGCTGTCGTCAGGCGCCGTCGGCTTCGCCGCTGCACACGCGAGCGCGAGAAACGCCGCCGCAGCCATGAGGCGCGGGCCGCGTCGACAAAACAATCGGGACGGGCCGGTAGAAGCCGACCCGTCCCGATTCAGACAGAAACCGCTAGCGCGAGCGGCGACGCACGAGGCCGTGACAGACCCCGAGCATCGCGAGCGCAGCCGCGGCACCGAGCAC
>Ga0184637_10001302_pt1 | contig 17107 bp, 15 predicted proteins | sample PLM3_127_b2_FD_133143 | JGI IMG/M metagenome (GOLD analysis project Ga0184637, IMG submission 133143) | Groundwater sediment microbial communities from an aquifer in East River, Colorado, USA - PLM3_127_b2 | ecosystem: Environmental > Terrestrial > Soil > Riparian zone | place: USA: East River...
TAGAAACGAAGCAGGAGGAATGAACGTGAAGAAACTCAAGACTCTCATCGCCGCCGCCACCTTGGGCGCTTTCGCGCTCGCGGGCAGCGGTGCCATCGCGCAGGACAAGGGCACCGTCGGCATTTCCATGCCGACCAAGTCCTCCGCCCGCTGGATCGCCGACGGCGACAACATGGTGAAGGTGTTCACCGAAAAGGGCTACGGCACCGATCTGCAATATGCCGAGGACGACATCCCGAACCAACTCGCGCAGATCGAGAACATGATCACCAAGGGCGTGAAAGTCCTGGTCATCGCGGCGATCGACGGCACCACGCTCTCGGCGGTCCTGCAGCAGGCGCATGACAGCGACATCAAGATCATCGCCTATGACCGCCTGATCCGCGATTCGGGGAATGTCGACTATTACGCCACCTTCGACAATTTCCAGGTCGGCGTGCTCCAGGCCGGCTCCATCGTCGACGGCCTCGGCCTGACGGACGGCAAGGGCCCCTTCAACGTCGAGCTGTTCGGCGGCTCGCCGGACGACAACAACGCCTTCTTCTTCTATGACGGCGCCATGTCGGTGCTGCAGCCCTATATCGACAGCGGCAAGCTGGTGGTGCAGAGCGGCCAGACCGGCATGGACAAGGTCGGCACCTTGCGCTGGGACGGCGCCGTGGCGCAGGCCCGCATGGATAACCTGCTGAGCGCCTATTATTCCGACAAGCGCGTCGATGCGGTGCTGTCGCCCTATGACGGCCTCTCCATCGGCATCTTGTCGTCGCTGAAGGGTGTCGGCTACGGCGGCGCCGATCAGCCGATGTCGATCGTCAGCGGCCAGGACGCCGAGGTTCCCTCGATCAAGTCGATGATCGCCGGCGAGCAATATTCAACCGTGTTCAAGGACACCCGCGAACTGGCCAAGGTGACGGCCAACATGGTCGACGCGCTGCTGGCCGGCAAGGAAGTGCCGGTCAACGACACCAAGACCTATGACAACGGCGTCAAGGTGGTGCCCTCCTACCTGTTGAAGCCGGTCAGCGTCGGCCGCGACAATTGGGAAGAGATCCTGATCGGCAGCGGCTACTACACCAAGGACCAGATCACGCAGTAATCGCGTGGAGACAGGTTGGCCTCGCCGGAAACGGCGGGGCCAGCTTTCCCTTGATGGGCGTGGCTGGACTTGCTGAAAGTCGGACCGGCGGTTTCAAGCCGGTTTTTTGTTTCTCGCCAAGCCCGACCCTGTGAGATGCTGGCCTTGGAAGCAAGATGGGGCTAGAGCAAGATAAGATAGTTCCGGAGGCCCGCCCTTGACCCTTGCGATGCAGCATACGCTCGAACCGGCCGCGCAGCCCGGGAACAATCTGGCCGGCAACATCCTGGAGATGCGCGGCATCACCAAGACGTTCCCGGGGGTCAACGCGCTGAGCAACGTCAATCTGGCGGTGCGCGCCGGCGAGATCCACGCCGTGGTGGGCGAGAACGGGGCAGGCAAGTCGACGCTGATGAAGGTCCTGAGCGGCGTCTATCCGCATGGCGACTATTCCGGCGAGATCTATTACCAGGGCCAGGAATGCAAGTTCCGCGACATCGCCGACAGCGAGAAGGTCGGCATCATCATCATCCACCAGGAGCTGGCGCTGGTGCCGCTGCTGTCCATCGCCGAGAACATCTTTCTTGGCAACGAGCCGGCGAAGAACGGCATCATCGACTGGCACGCGACCTTCTCGCGCACGCGGGACCTGCTGAAAAAGGTAGGCCTCAAGGAATCGCCCAACACCCTCATCACCGATATCGGCGTCGGCAAGCAGCAACTGGTGGAGATCGCCAAGGCGCTGTCCAAGGAAGTGAAGCTGTTGATCCTGGACGAGCCGACCGCGAGCCTCAATGAAAGCGACAGCGACGCGCTGCTGGCGCTGCTGCGGGAGTTCCGCGCCCACGGCATCTCCTCGATCCTGATCTCGCACAAGCTGAACGAGATCCTGAAGGTCGCGGACACCGTCACCGTGCTGCGCGACGGCGCCACCGTCGACCGGCTCGACTGCCACGCCGAGCGCATCGACGAGGGCCGTATCATCAAGAGCATGGTCGGCCGGGAACTGGCCGACCGCTATCCGAAGCGCACGCCCAGGATCGGCGAGCCGATCTTCGAGGTGAAGAACTGGGTCGTCTATCACAAGGAACATGCCGACCGGCAGATGATCAAAGGCATCGACCTCAACGTCCGCAAGGGCGAGGTGGTCGGCATCGCCGGGCTGATGGGCTCCGGCCGCACCGAGCTTGCCATGAGCATCTTCGGCCGCTCCTACGGCCAGAGGATCAGCGGCCAGGTGAAGCTGCACGGCAAGGAGGTCGACGTCGGCACCATCCAGAAGGCGATGGATGCCGGCATCGCCTATGTGACCGAGGATCGCAAGAATTTCGGCCTGGTGCTGATCGACGACATCAAGCGCAACATCACCTTGGCCAATCTGGCCGGCGTGTCGCGCAACGCGATCATCGACGACGGCAAGGAGCTGACGGTCGCCAACAAATACCGCCGCGACCTGAACATCCGCTGCTCCAGCGTGTTCCAGCAGGCGGTGAACTTGAGCGGCGGCAACCAGCAGAAGGTGGTCCTGAGCAAGTGGCTGTTCTCCGGACCGGAGATCCTGATCCTGGACGAGCCGACGCGCGGCATCGATGTCGGCGCCAAATACGAGATCTACACCATCATCAACAAGCTGGCGGAGGAGGGGAAGGGCATCGTCGTCATCTCCTCCGAGATGCCCGAGCTGCTCGGCATCAGCGACCGCATCTATGTGATGAACGAGGGCCGCATGGTCGGCGAGATGCCGACCAGGGAGGCGAGCCAGGAAAAGATCATGCACGCGATCATGAAATCCTGGGAAAATTAACTGGCGGACAACTGATGCTCAGGCAATTTAGATTGGGCGAGACGGGAAGACCCTGATGACACAGCAGACAGCGGCAGCGGACGAGCTTGGCCATCACCGCAGCCTGGCCGGCTTCATCAAGAACAACATCCGCGAATACGGCATGCTGCTGTCGCTGATCGCGATCATGGCCTTTTTCCAGTACATGACCAACGGCACGCTGCTGAAGCCGCTGAACCTCACCAATCTGATCCTGCAGAACAGCTACATCGTCATCATGGCGCTGGGCATGATGCTGATCATCGTCGCCGGCCATATCGACCTCTCGGTCGGCTCGGTCTGCGGCTTCGTCGGCGCGGTCGCCGCGGTGCTGATCGTGCAGTTCCACATCCATTACATCCCGGTCACCATCTTCTGTCTGGCGCTGGGTGCCGCCATCGGCGCGGTGCAGGGCTATTTCGTCGCCTTCTGGAAGATTCCGGCCTTCATCGTCACTTTGGCTGGCATGCTGGTGTTCAAGGGGCTGGCGCTTTACATCCTGAAGGGCCAGTCGGTCGGGCCGTTCCCGGTCCCGTTCCAGCGTTTGAGCTCCGGCTTCCTGCCCGACGCCTTGGCGGGGGCGGTCGAGGCCTTCAACAGCACATCCTTCGTGATCGGGCTCGCGGTCACCGCGCTGGTGATCTATTTCAACGTGAAGGAGCGGCGTGGCCAGCAGGAGCACGGCCTGGCGGAGGAGCCGTTCGTCTTCTTCCTCGGCCGCAACATCCTGGTCGCCGCCGGCTTCATCCTGTTCTCCTATCTGATGGCCTCCTACAAGGGCCTGCCGAACGTGCTGATCGTCATGTTCGCGCTCATCGTGCTCTATGCCTTCGTCACCTCCTCGACCACCATCGGCCGGCGCATCTATGCGCTCGGCGGCAATGAGAAGGCGGCGCGGCTATCGGGCATCAAGACGCATCGCCTGACCTTCTACACCTTCATGAACATGGGGCTGCTGGCGGGGCTGGCCGGCCTGATCTTCGCCGCGCGATTGAATACCGCGACGCCGAAAGCCGGCCTGGGCTTCGAGCTCGACGTCATCGCCGCCTGTTTCATTGGCGGCGCCTCCGCCTCCGGCGGTGTCGGCAAGGTGGTGGGCGCCGTCATCGGCGCCTTTGTCATGGGCGTCATGAACAACGGCATGTCGATCCTCGGCGTCGGCATCGACCTGCAGCAGGTGATCAAGGGCCTGGTGCTCTTGGCCGCCGTGTTCCTCGACGTCTATTACAAGAACAAGGCCTGATCGGAACTAGTGTTTCCGATCTGACACTTAGTGCCTATCGGCGCAGCAGGATGGCGGGCAATTGCTCGCCATGTTTCCGGCGCGCTTCGCGATACCTACCAACAGGGAGACGGTTTGTGTCGGCCCCGGGTGCACATGTGGTCTACACTGCGTCGCCGCGCAGGGGAGAGATGCCGTTGCGGTAAAACAACCCCAGGGAGCTAAGGACATGGAAACCGATAAGGTCTTCGCGGGTCCGGTGCCGCAGCTATATGACCGCTATCTCGGTCCGATCCTGTTCCAGCCGTTCGCGGAAGTCGTGGCGGAACGCCTCGGCAAAACCGACCGCGCCATCCTCGAAACCGCTGCCGGAACCGGTATCGTAACCCACGCCATCGCCGCCGCGCTGCCGCAGAGCAGCATCCTTGCCACAGATCTCAATCAAGCCATGCTCGATGTGGCGGCGGCGAAGACGTCGGCGGCTGATCTGACGTGGCAGCAAGCGGACGCTCAGTCCTTATCCTTCGAGGCCGGGTCGTTCGACGTCGTGGTCTGCTGCTTTGGCATCATGTTCATGCCGGACAAGCAGGCCGCCTATCGCGAAGCGCGGCGCGTGCTGCGTCCCAAGGGCCGCTTCATCTTCACCGTCTGGGATCGTATCGAAACGAATCCGCTCATGCACATCGCGGACGCCACGGTCGCGGGATTGTTTCCGGAAAACCCACCTCACTTTCTCGCTCGGACGCCCTGCGGGTACTACGACAGGGCACGGATCGAGCTGGAATTGCGGGAAGCCGGCTTCACCTCCGTCGGGATCGAGGAAGTCCAGCGGGAAAACGACGTGTCATCCGTGTGGGAACCCGCAACAGGTTTCTGCCAAGGCACGCCGCTGCGCGGCGAGATCGAGGCCCGTGATCCGGACGGGCTCGTTCGAGCAACCGATGCTGTTGCTGCCGTCATGCGAGGGCGTTTCGGCAACGGTTCGTTCCGCACGCAGTTGCAGGCGCTAGTCGTAACGGCGTCGTAGGGTCGGCGACGCATGTACCGGAAGCGTGCGCAGGGGCCGCCGTTGGGAACCCCTAGGAACCGGCGATCCCCGCAGCTCGCGCGGCTTTCGTCAGAGCCGCACCGAATTCCTTGAACTCCGCCGAACGGCTCGACGTGGTGCGCCAGGCGAGGCCGATCTGCCGCCCGGCACCGGCGCGGTCGAAGGGCTTGGCCACCAGCTCGCCGCCCTTCGGCACATGGGCCGCAACCGCCATATCGGGCAGCAGCGTGACCCCGAGATCGCCCGCCACCATTTCCACCAGCGTATTGAGGCTGGCGCCGGCGAAGCCGCTATCGGCGCCGGTCAGGCGGCAGGCGGCGAGCGCATGGTCGCGCAGGCAATGGCCGTCGGCCAGCAGCAGCAGATTGGCGTCCTTGAGGTCGGGCAGGGTCACGGTCTTTTTCTGCGCCAGCGGGTTGTCCTTGCGGCAGACCAGATGGAACCCGTCGCGGAACAAAGGCAGCGTCTCCACGTCGCCCGCCTGATAGGGCAGCGCCAGCAGCACCAGATCCAAGGTGCCGTCCTCCAGCAGCGTCAGGAGCCGCGCGGTCTGATCCTCGGTCAAATAGAGCTGCAGCTTCGGATAGGCTTGGCGCAGATAGGGCAGGGTGCGCGGCAGCAGATAGGGCGCGATGGTCGGAATGACGCCGAGGCGCAGCCGGCCGCTCAAGGGCTCGCGCGCGCCGGCCGCCATCTCCGCCAGTTCCTCCGCCTCGCGCAGCACCCGCTTGGCGCGGGCGACGATTTCCAGGCCCAGAGCGGTGAAAACCAAGGAGCGATTGTTCCGCTCGACCAGTTCGGCCTCCAGCGCGGTTTCCAGCTCTTTCAGCCCGGCACTCAAGGTCGATTGCGAGACGAAGCAGGCCGCTGCGGCGCGGCCGAAATGGCGATGCTCTGAGAGAGCGACGAGATAGCGGAGTTGTTTGAGGCTGGGCAAATGCATGCTGGAACCACGATCGATATTATCGATCAATATAATAGGATTTATTCGCTTTACCGCAAGGGCAATGATGCCCATTTTCACTCCGGGAGAAGCGTCCAGGCCAAACCCGTAACGCTATGCATTGGAGAGATGAGATCATGTTGACCGTTGGAGATAAATTCCCGTCCTTTGACCTGAACGCCGTCGTGGATATCGATCCCGCCAAGGCCTTCGCGCGCATCACCGATTCCAGCAATGCCGGCAAGTGGAAGATCGTGTTCTTCTGGCCCAAGGACTTCACCTTCGTCTGTCCGACCGAGATCGCCGCGTTCGGCAAGCTGAACGGCGATTTCAACGACCGCGACGCCGTGCTCTATGGCGCCTCGACCGACAGCGAGTTCGTGCATCTGGCGTGGCGCCAGAACCACGCGGACCTGAAGGACCTGCCGTTCCCGATGCTGGCCGACATCAAGCGCGAGCTCACCTCGGCGCTGGGCATCCTCGACAGACAAGAGGGTGTGGCGATGCGCGCCACCTACATCGTCGATCCGGAAGGCATCATCCGCTTCGCCTCGGTGACCGACCTCAATGTCGGCCGCAACACGCAGGAAGTGCTGCGCGTGCTCGACGCGCTGCAGACGGATGAGCTGTGCCCCTGCAACTGGCAGAAGGGCCAGGACGTCCTCAAGGCCGCCTAACGTCGGAAGACATCACTCAACCATACGCCCGTCACCCCAAGGCTTGGCCTTGGGGTCCACGAGTTTGCCTGCCGCCACTCGGCCTGGCTGGACGAAACTCGTGGATGCCAAGGCCAAGCCTTGGCATGACGGATAGGTTGCCCGTGAATTCTCGCAAGAAGGAATACAAGCATGTCGCTCGAGACGCTGAAATCCGCGCTGCCCGACTACGCCAAGGATCTGAAGCTGAACCTGTCCAGCCTGGCGTCCGAGACCATCCTGACCCAGCAGCAATCGGCTGGCACTTTCGTCGCGGCGGCGCTGGCCTCGCGCCAGCCGCAGGTGATCGCGTCCGTGCTGGGTGAATTTGCGCCGAAGCTGGAGCCGGCCGCGCTCAACGCCGCCAAGGCCGCGGCGGCGATCATGGGCATGAACAACATCTATTACCGCTTCGTCCATCTGGCGGGCGGCGATTACAAGAAGATGCCGGCCAAGCTGCGCATGAACGTGATGGCCAATCCCGGCGTGGACAAGGCCGATTTCGAGCTGTGGTCGCTGGCGGTCTCGGCGGTCAATGGCTGCGGCATGTGCATCGAATCGCACGCGCATGAACTGCGCAAGGCCGGCCTGACCGCGGAGCAGATCCAAGCCTCGATCCGCATCGCCGCGGTGGTGCATGCAATCGCCGCCGTGCTCGACGGCGAAGGCGCGTCGAGCGGGTTGGCGGCCGCGGCATAGCTGCCCCCACTAATTGCTGGCCCCATTGATAGTTGATTGATTCGGCGTGGGAAATCGGTCGCGGCAGGGCGCCGCGGCCGATCCGCGCTGCGCTGGCCTTAGGCCATCGAGGTGAATATAGTGGGCGCGGTCGGCCGGGACTCACATCCCGGCCATTCCCGTTCAATCATGTTTGATCAGGTTCGAGAGGTCCCGATGACCACCAATGCCAGTCTGCACCAGCGCCGGATGGCCGCGGTGCCCCGCGGCGTGGGTAACGCCTATGCGATCTATACCGAGCGCGCCTCCAACGCCGAGATGGTGGATGTCGAAGGCCGCCGCCTGATCGATTTCGCCGGCGGCATCGCCGTGCTGAACACCGGCCACTGCCACCCGAAGGTGGTGGCGGCGGTGAAGGACCAGGTCGAGAAGTTCACCCACACCTGCTTCCAGGTGACGCCGTACGAGCAATATATCCGCCTGGCGGAGCGGCTGAACGACATCGTTCCGGGCAATTATCCGAAGAAGACCATCTTCCTCACCACCGGTGCCGAAGCGGTCGAGAACGCGGTCAAGATCGCGCGCGCCTATACCAAGCGCGCGGCAATCATCGCCTTCTCCGGCGCCTTCCACGGCCGAACGCTGATGGGCATGGCGCTGACCGGCAAATACCAGCCGTACAAGGTCGGCTTCGGTCCGTTCCCGACCGACATCTATCACGTGCCGTTCCCCGAGACGAACGAGAAGGACGGCTGGCAGAAATCGATGAAGGCGCTGGAAACCTTGTTCAAGGCCGATGTCGGCCCGGACAATGTCGCCGCCATCATTATCGAGCCGGTGCAGGGCGAAGGCGGCTTCAACATCGTGCCGTTCGAGCTGCTGCGCGCGCTGCGCGAGATCTGCGACAAGCACGGCATCGTGCTGATCGCCGACGAGATCCAGACCGGTTTCGCGCGCACCGGCAAGATGTTCGCCATCGAGCATGCCGGCGTCGCGCCCGACCTCGTCTGCATGGCCAAGAGCCTGGCCGGCGGCTTTCCGCTCTCGGCGGTGACCGGCAAGGCGGAGATCATGGATGCACCCGCGGCCGGCGGCCTGGGCGGTACCTATGGCGGCTCGCCGATCGGCTGCGCCGCGGCCAACGCGGTGCTCGACGTGATGGAAGAGGAGCAGTTGCTGGAGCGCGCCAACGTCATCGGCAAGCGCATGATCGAGCGCCTGACCGAGATGAAGAAGCGCAACAGCTTCGGCAACCGCATCGGCGACATCCGCGGCCTCGGCGCCATGGTGGCCTGCGAGCTCATCACCAAGGACGGCACGCCCGATGCCGATCTGACCAAGCAGGTGACCAGCAAGGCCGGCGAGAACGGCCTGGTGCTGCTGTCCTGCGGCGTCAACGCCAACGTGCTGCGCTTCCTGATGCCGCTGACCGCGCCGGACGCCATCATCGAGGAAGGCTTCGACATCCTCGAACGCACGATTGGCCAGGTGCTTGAAGCGCAGATCAAGGCGGCTTGACCCAAGCTGGACTGAATAAGGAAAGGCCGCGGGAGCAATCCCGCGGCCTTCGTTTTATGTACTTGCGGCAGTCGTCTCAAACTTGCTAAGTAGCCCGCCGCGCCGCGCGCCAGGCATTGCCGCTCAGAGCTGTGACGCACCAATCAAAATCTGGCAGGTCTCCTTAAACGCGGCGATATCGCTATCGACTGATGCTGCCGACGCGGCTCCATCGTGGATCTTCCGCGCGATCGACCGTCCCTCCAGATACATTTGATCGAGATCTTCAAGCCACGATGCAACGCCGAATAGGTAGTCTGAGCTCGCCTTTGCATTTGCGAGCGTTGCAGTAGCGTCAACATGGTACCGCTTGAGGCATGTGGCGCTTGATACCTTGCAAGCCTCCAGTGCCTCATAAGATGCCTTACAAAATTCGCCGGTGCGTCTTGCACCGTTGTCGGCGGTGATCATCATCACTCCCCAAGTGAGCGCGACTATGAGCAGAAAACAGGTTAGGGCGATGCCGATGGCGCGGCTGATCAATTTTCCCATTGCTGGCCCCTTCGCGCACAACGGCTCATAGCTGATCGGGATGGAGAAGCCGGGCGGTCTGCACCTTACTTGCCGCGCCGGTCACGATTGGGGGAGACCTTGACGGCATTATGATCTGCTTGTGTGCAGTTGGGAATTGGTGCGGCGAAATTGCGGTGTCAGAAGGATTTCGACGTGGCCGCGCTATATCAGCAAGATGGCGTGTTTGGAAACGAAAAAGGCCGCGGAGCGATCCGCGGCCTTCACATTATCGCCTTGCGGCGAAATCTAGTTCCCGGTCTTCTTCTTCAGCACGTTGATCAGCGCGGTGACGCTGCCGCCGTTGTTGCTGATGACCGAGGCGAATTCCTGGCGGTGGGTGTCGGCGAGGCTGAGGCCCTCGACCTTCACGTCGCTGATCTTGTAAGTGGCGGCTTGCGACAGGATCACCCAGTCGACGCGCGCTTCTTCGCCGCTCGCCAGCTTTACCACCGAGAAGACGGTGGCGAGGCCGTCGCCCTCGTCGCGCACGCGGCCGATCGCCATCTCGTGGCCGGTATAGCTGGCGAAGCGCTTGCCGTAGGAGAGGGCGAGGAAATCGGTCAGCGCCGCGGTGAAGGCGGACTGCTCCTCCGGCGTCGCCTTGCGCCAATAGCTGCCCAGCATGTATTTGGCGATGCCGGGCATGTCGAAATACTGCTCCAGGATCGGCTTCAGCTTGACGGCGCGGTCCTTGTCCGATGCGCCGGAGGAGACCGCCAGATCGGTGATCGCCTTGTTGCTGACTTCCTGGACGAAGGCGGAAGGATCGGCGGAAGCCAACGCCGGTAGGACGACAGCCACCGGGGCGGCGGTGAGGCCAAGCAACAGCAGACCGGCGGCCAGAACCTGCCGGCGATGCGATGTCCGTTCGAACATGGCTACTCCGCGATGGTGACTTGATCCTCGGCGCTGGCCGGGGCGAACACGACCGGCACGTCGTCCTCGGGAATCATCTCTTCGGTGATGATCTGCGAGGCGGTCTGCTCGGACTCGCCGTTCTTGATCAAGTCGTTACGCCTCTGTCGATAAAGGCTGCGCACGGTGGCGTAGAAGTCCACCGAGCCCTTCTTCAACTCGTCGATCGCCTCGAGGTTCCGCGCGCGGGTGTCGATCGCTTCGAGGCCGGCGCGCGCGGTGTTGATGTAAGACACGTCATAGACGTAGCCGACCCAGGTCAGCGGATCGAGCGCGTAATCGACCAGGCGGCCGGAATAGTCGCGCGGATTGCCGGGGCCGACGACCGGGAGGTGTAGATAAGGGCCTTCACTACTGCCCCAAACGGCCAGGGTCTGGCCGAAATCTTCCTCGTGATGCTTCAGGTCCATCATCGAAGCGACGTCGATGAAGCCGCCGATGCCGATGGTGGAATTGATGAGGAAGCGCGCGGCGGTGGTGCCGGCGCGGCCCATTTCGCCCTGGAACAGATCGTTGGCGAGATAGACCGGCGATTTCAGATTGCGCAGGAAGTTGCGCACGCCGTCTTCCGCCGGATCCGGCAGGGCCAGATGGTACCAGCCGGCAAAGGGCTTCAGCAGGATTTCGTCGAGGAACTGGTTGACCTCGAAGAAGTAGCGGTTCATCGGCTCGAGCGGGTCGTTGGCCTCGTTATAGGCCTCCACCGCGGCTTCGTCGGCCGGGTCCGGCTTGGTCGCGCAGCCCACGGCCAGCAGGCACAAGCCCGCCACCGCCGCCAACAGCGTTGCGCGAAACGTCGGATTCACTTGCTGCATCATTCGATCAACCTTCTGTCGGCAGTCGACCTTTTCCAGGTCATGCCCTTGCGAGCTGTCCGCCGCCCCCACGATCCGACGTCCCAAGCTGCCGGAACCCCACGCGTCGAGGCGCCTATATCCCAAGAGTGGCCCGATCGTCACACGGCGCAAGTTAACTGTTCGTAACCGACCGCGCGCCGAATTCGATCCAATCTTGGATTATCACGCCCTGGCGATGAGTTAGCACAGGTCCGGTTCGTTAGCCATAGGTCGCTCGGGGCGGCTTTCCGGGCAGCCTGGAGCCCTGTGGCAAAATTGCCTCAGAATCGACCCGGCCGGCCCCGGTTCCATCCTCGACCCGCACCTGACTCACAGCCTGTTGAGTCGCTGGTTTCCTTCCCTTCCGCCCGGAGATGTGGCCCCGGCGCCGGCGGCCGTCGCTGCAAAAGCCCGTGATCGCCAAAAGCCCCTGATAGCCGGTGGGCTCCCCGAGTCCCGCCGAGCCTAAGCGGCCGCGGCGATCTTTTCGGCGTGATGGCAGGCGATCAGGCGGCCGTCCAGCGGCCGCAGCTCCGGCCGCTCCTGCGCGCAGACCTCGGTGGCAAAGGGGCAGCGGCGATGAAAGGCGCAACCCGATGGCGGGTTGATCGGCGATGGCAGCTCGCCCTTGACCATCAGCCGCTTCGACTTCGCCTTGGGATCGACCGAGGGCGTGGCCGCCAGCAGCGCCTGGGTATAGGGGTGGCGCGGCGCTTCGAAGATTGCTTGTTTCGGCCCATGCTCGACCGGGCGGCCGAGATACATGACCATCAGTTCGTCGGCGATATGCCGCACGACGCTGAGATCATGCGAGATGAACATGTAGGCGAGGTTGAATTCCGCCTGCAGGTCCATCAGCAGGTTCAGCACCTGGGCGCGGATCGAAACATCGAGCGCCGAGACCGGCTCATCCGCCACCACGATCTTCGGATGCAGCATCAAGGCGCGGGCGATGGCGATGCGCTGGCGCTGGCCGCCGGAGAACATGTGCGGATAGCGATTGTAATGCTCTGGGCGCAGACCGACGCGGGCCATCATGGCGCGTGCCGCTTCGGCACGCTCGGCCGATGAAAGCTTGGTGTTGATTTCCAGCGGCTCTTCCAGGATCTGGCCCACCTGCTTGCGCGGGTTGAGCGAGCCGTAGGGATCCTGGAACACCATCTGCACCTTGGGGCGCATGGCGCGCAGCACCGACCCTTCGGCGGCGACCACGTCGGTGCCGTCGATGATCAGGTGCCCGTCGGTCGGCCGCTCGATCATGGTCACCATGCGGGCGAGGGTCGACTTGCCGCAGCCGGATTCACCGACGACGGCAAGCGTCTGGCCGGTGTCCAGCGCGAAGCTGACGCCGGCGACGGCCTTCAGCGTCGCCGGCTCGCGGAACAGGCCGCGGCCGATGTGGTAATGGCGTTGCAGGCCGGTCGCCTGCAGCAGCGGCCCCGTCTTGTCCATCGCGGCCTTGTTCATCCCGGCCTGGCTCATGCAGCGCCTCCGCCGATCGGGAAGTGGCAGCGCACGCGCGCGCCGAGCTTGCTCTCCAGCGCCGGCTGCTCGTCACGGCAGCGCTGCTGCGCGAAGCCGCAGCGCGGGTTGAAGACGCAGCCCGTGGGCCGGTCGGCGATGCCCGGCACCACGCCGGGAATGGTGTTCAGGCGCTTGCCGTGCGCGTGCTCCGGCAGCGCCTCCAGCAGCGCCGCGGTGTAAGGGTGGCGCGGCTGCTCGAACAGGCGGTCGGCGGTCTGCTCCTCCACCTGCTGGCTCGCATACATCACCATCACGCGCTGCGCGGTTTCCGCCACCACGCCCATGTCGTGGGTGATCAGCACCAGCCCCATGTTGCGATCGCGCTGCAGCGATACCAGCAGATCGAGGATCTGCGCCTGGATGGTGACGTCGAGGGCCGTGGTCGGCTCGTCGGCGATCAGCAGCTTGGGATTGCAGGCGATGGCCATGGCGATCATCACCCGCTGGCACATGCCGCCGGAAAGCTGATGCGGAAAGGCCCCGAGGCGCGAAGCCGCCGCCGGAATGCCGACCTGCTCCAGCAACTCGATGGTGCGGCGCTTGCGTTCGGCGCGGCCGCCGCCCTCATGCACCTTCAGCGTCTCCATGATCTGGTAGCCCACCGAAAAGGATGGGTTCAGGCTGGTCATCGGCTCCTGGAAGATCATGGCGATGTCCTTGCCCACGATCTTGCGCCGCTCGGCGTCGGACAAGGAGAGCAGGTCGATGCCGTTGAAGCGCATGATGTCGGCGGTCACCTTGCCGGGCCAGGCGATCAGGCCCATCACCGCCAGCATGGTGACGCTCTTGCCGGAGCCGGATTCGCCGACCACGCCGACCAGCTCGCCGGAATCGAGGGTGAGGTCGAGCCCGTCCACCGCGCGGAACGGCCCGCGATGGGTCTGGAACTCGACCGAGAGATTGCGGATTTCGAGCAGCGCCATCGGCGGGCTCAGCGCTTCAGCTTGGGGTCGAGCGCATCGCGCAAGCCATCGCCCAGCAGATTGAAAGCCAGCACCGTGATGAGGATCGCCAGGCCCGGGAGAGTCACCACCCAGGGTGCGGCCCGGATCAGCGAGCGCGCATCGGCCAGCATGGTGCCCCATTCCGGCGTCGGCGCCTGGGCGCCATAGCCGAGGAAGCCGAGCGCGGCGGCGTCCAGGATGGCGGTGGAGAAGCTCAAGGTCGCCTGCACGATCAGCGGCGCCAGGCAATTCGGCAGCACGGTGTTCAGCATCAGGCGCAGCGTGCCGGCGCCGGCGACGCGCGACGCGGTCACGTAATCCTTCGGCAACTCGGTCAGCACCGCCGCGCGCGCCAGGCGGGCGTAATGCGGGATGTAGGTGATGGCGACGGCGATCATGGCATTCAGCAGGCCGGAGCCGAGGATGGCGACGATGGCCAGCGCCAGCAGCAGGCTGGGGATCGACAGCACGATGTCCATCGCGCGCATGGTGAGGATATCGATGGAGCCGCGGAAGGAACCGGACAGCAGCCCGAACAGGATGCCGGCGGCGAGCGAGATGGTGACCACGATCACGCCGATGAACAGCGAATAGCGCGAGCCGTAGATCAGCCGCGAGAGCAGATCGCGCCCCACCGCGTCGGTGCCCAGCACGAAGCGTGGATCGGTGCCCTCCGCCCAGAAAGGCGGGCAGGGCTTGGCCACGCATTCCTTGAAGACTTCCATATAGGAGAACGGCGCGATCACGTCGGCGAGGATCGCCGCCAGGACCAGCAGCACGATGACGATCAGGCCGGCCATTGCGCCCTTATTGGATTTTAGCGACAGCCAGACTTCGAGCGCGGGCGAGATCGGCTGATTGACGGCGGGCGGCGCCTGGAGCGCGGTATCGGTCATCGTCGCCTTCCTACCGCCTGTGCCGGATGCGCGGATTGAGCACGCCATAGAGCAGGTCGACGGCCAGATTGATCGCCATGACCAGGGCGGCGATCACCAGCACGCCGCCTTGCAGCGCCGGATAATCGCGGCGGCCGATGGACTCCACCAGCCACTTGCCGATGCCCGGCCAGGAAAACACGCTCTCGGTCAGGATGGCGCCGCCCATCAGCGTGCCGACCTGCAGGCCGATCACGGTGACGACGGGGATCAACGCGTTGCGCAGCGCGTGGATCGCGACGATGCGATAGATTCCAAGCCCCTTGGCGCGCGCCGTGCGGATGTAATCCTCGCCGAGAATCTCCAGCATCGCGGAGCGCGTCATGCGCGCGATGACCGCGAGCGGCACGGTGCCCAGCACGATGGTGGGCAGGATCAGGTGCTGGATGGCGTCGAGGAACGAGCCCTTCTCGTCCGACAGCAGCGTGTCGATCAGCATGAAGCCGGTCACTTCATCGACGAAGTAATCGTCGGACAGCCGCTTGGCCACCGGGGTCCAGCCGAGATTGACCGAGAACAGCAGGATCAGCAGCAGGCCCCACCAGAAGATCGGCATGGAATAGCCGGTCAGACTGGCGCCCATCACGGTGTGGTCGAAGACCGAGCCGCGCTTGACCGCGGCGATGATGCCGACCGGCAGGCCGATCATGACGGCGAAGATCATGGCGAAGACCGCCAGCTCCACCGTCGCCGGGAACAGGGTCAGGAATTCGTCCATCACCGGGCGCTGGGTGACGACGGAAACGCCCAGGTCGCCTTGCAACACGCCGCCGACATAGTCGAAGAACTGCACATAGAGCGGCCGGTCGAGGCCCATCTGGTGCAGCAACTCGGCGTGACGTTCGGGGGAGATGCCGCGCTCGCCGACCCGCACCTCGACCGGATCGCCCGGCACCAGCCGGATCAGGACGAAGGTCAGCAGGATGATGCCGAGAAACGTCGGCACGACCAGACCGAGCCGGGTCAGGACAAAGCGAAACATGATGTTGAATTATGCGCCAAAAGGGAGGGGCGGGGAAAGCAACCTTTCCCCGCCCCAATAACAGCCTATGGCTTACTCCGCGATATCGACGCCTTCGAAGATATGGGTGCCCAGCGGATGCACCTTGTAGCCCGTCACCTTCTTGCTCATCGGCATGTGCACGACCGAGTGCGCAACCGGCACCCACGGCGCATCGTCATGGAAGATCACCTGAGCCTGCTTGTAGAGCTCGGTGCGCTTCGCCACGTCGGACGACGCCTTGGCTTCGTCGATCAGCTTGGTGAAAGCCTCGTTGCACCACTTGGCGACGTTCTGGCCGCCTTCACGCGCCGAGCCGCAAGACAGCAGCACGCCCATGAAGTTGTCCGGATCGCCGTTGTCGCCGGTCCAGCCCAGCATGCCCATCTGATGTTCACCGGCCTGCAGGCGCTTGCGATACTCGCCCCACTCGAAGGTCTTGAGCTCGGCGGTGATGCCGACCTTCGCCAGGTCGGACTGCATCAGCTCGGCCATCTTCTTGGCGTCCGGATTGTACGGACGCTGCACCGGCATGTACCAGAGGTCGGTCTGCAGGTCGCTGACGCCGGCTTCGGCCAGCAGGGCCTTGGCCTTCTCCGGATCGTACGGATAGGCCTGGATGTCATCGTCATAGGACCAGATCGTCGGCGGGATCGGATTCTTGGCCGCCGCGCCGGCGCCCTGATAGACCGCCGCCACGATCGAATCCTTGTCGATCGCCATGTTGATGGCCTGACGCACCTTCACGTTGTCGAAGGGCGGCTTCTGCACGTTCATCGCCAGATAGCCGACATTGAGGCCTTCCTGCTCCAGCACCTGGAGGTCCGGATTGGCCTTCAGCTTCTCGATGTTGGCCGGGTTCGGATAGGGAATGACGTCGCATTCGCCGGCTTCGAGACGCGCCTCGCGGGTCGCCTGGTCGGGCGTGATCGAGAAGACCAGACGATCGATCGGCTGCTTGCCGCGGAAGTAGTTGACGTTCGCGTTGTAGATGATGCGATCGTCCTTCTTGTAGCTGGCCCAGATGAACGGGCCGGTGCCGATCGGCTCCTGGTCGACCTTCTCCGGCGTGCCCGCCTTCAGCATCGCGTCCATGTATTCCTTGGAATGGACGGCCGCGAAGTCCATGCCGAGATTGGCGATGAACGGCGATTCCGGCTTGGTCAGGGTGAACTTCACCGTATTGGCGTCGACCTTTTCCACCGAACCCAGCAGATCCGGCATGCCCATGTCGTTGAAGTAATCATAGGCGCCGCCGGAGACCGCACTGTACGGATCGTCCTTCTTCCACATGCGGTTGAAGGTGGCGACCACGTCGTCGGCGCCGAAGTCGCGGGTTGGCGAAAAGTCGCCGCGCGCATGGAATTTCACGCCCTTGCGCAGATTGAACGTGTAGACGA
>Ga0184637_10001304_pt1 | contig 17095 bp, 16 predicted proteins | sample PLM3_127_b2_FD_133143 | JGI IMG/M metagenome (GOLD analysis project Ga0184637, IMG submission 133143) | Groundwater sediment microbial communities from an aquifer in East River, Colorado, USA - PLM3_127_b2 | ecosystem: Environmental > Terrestrial > Soil > Riparian zone | place: USA: East River...
CTGCGAGCAGCTCGCGCTCGCGATCCGCGACGAGGTGTCGGACCTGGAGGCGGCCGGCATTTGCGTCATCCAGGTCGACGAGCCGGCGATCCGCGAGGGGCTGCCGCTGCGGCGCGATCGCTGGGACGACTACCTGCGCTGGGCGGTGTACTGCTTCCGGGTCGCGACCTCGCCCGTTCGCGACGAGACCCAGGTCCACACACACATGTGCTACTCGGACTTCGGCGACATCATGGAGCGGATCCAGGAGATGGACGCCGACGTGCTGCTGATCGAGGCGGCCCGCTCGCGGATGGAGCTGCTGCACGACTGGGAGCGGACCGGCTACGACAGCGAGATCGGGCCCGGCGTTTACGACATCCACTCCCCCCGGGTCCCGCCGGCCGAGGAGATGGTCGAGCTGCTGCACGCCGCCGCCGAGGTGCTGCGGCCCGAGCAGCTATGGGTCAACCCGGACTGCGGGCTGAAGACCCGCGGCTGGGAGGAGGTCGACGCGAGCCTGCGCAACATGGTGCAGGCGGCGAAGCAGCTCCGCGAGGAGCTGGTCCCGGCCGGGTAGCTACTGGCTCTTCGCGCTCCAGTCGACGACGCTCGAGCACGGGGCGCCGCTCGGCGCGGTACCCACCGTGTCGATCTTGCCCTCGGCCTGCTTCCGCTTCAGCTTGCCGCGGACCTCCGAGGTGATGCCCTGTCCGACGAACAGCGCCGAGAACTTCCCCGCGTCGCTGACCGGCGCACTGCCGCCGCTGCCGTCGATCGCCTGCTGCGAGCCGTCGGCGCAGTTGATGATCACCGTGTAGTCGAACTTCTTCACCCCCAGCCGCTTGGCCTTGAAGCTGATCGACTCGCCCTGTGAGGTCGTCCCCGCGTACCTGCCGGCCTTGTAGTCGGCTGCGGCGACCGGGCCCGCGACCAGCGACGCGAGCAGCGCGGCACAGACGACCGCGGCGATCCTCCTCAACGGCTTGCTCATGCTTCCTCCCGCCTCAGCTCGTTGACACCTCAACGGTGAGTATCCCGCAAGCGCCGCCCGCAGCGGCGGGTACCCAAATCCGTGCTGAAAGATTTACGAGGGTTTTACAACAGCGCCCTTAGCGGCCGCTAACATTGTCGTTCTCGCTGCTGAAGTCAACGGCCCGCGGCAGGCGGGCGGAACAGGAGAGATGAGATGGCTGCCAAGTTCGTACGAGGTATCGAGGTACGCGGGACCGAGCCGAAGCAGCTGGAGCTCAGCGACGGCTCCCGCCTGGCGCTCGAGACGGAGCCGGTCCAGCGTGGACGGCCCGAGTGGAGGCGCAGCGACGACAGCGAGGCGGACGGAGCCTCGCTTTCCCTCGACGAGGCAATGGATCTGGCCGGCGACGACTTCTCCTCATACGTTGCGGTTCGCACGCGCGCCGAGGCCGAGTGGATGCGCGTGGTGGCGGACTGGTACCGCGAGCAGGCCGACGCCCTCGCGCACGAGCTGGCGGGCGCCGAAGCGCGTAGCTGACGCGCGTCTAGCGGCCGCTAAGCGCCCGCAGCCGTCCGCGCAGCCCGCGGGCGTTGACGAAGCGCCCGATCGCCCCGAAGAGCCGGCTCTTGCCGGGCGAGTAGGGGAACCACATCGGCTCCGCCTTGGCGGCCGCGAACCGCGTGATCACGAGCGACTCGGTGCGGCAGAACTTGCGGATCCCCCCGGGGCCCCAGCGGGCGCCGATCCCCGAGTCCTTCCACCCGCCCATCGGGACGTCGTAGGCGAGGTAGCTGACGAGCACGTCGTTGACGTTGCAGGAGCCACTCTCGAGGCGGCGCGCCACGGCCTCGGCGTGCTCGCGCTCCCCGAACACCGACGACGAGAGGCCGTAGCGTGAGTCGTTCGCGAGCCGGACGGCCTCGTCCTCGTCCGAGACCCTCATCACCGGGATCACCGGGCCGAAGGTCTCGTCCCGCATGATCTTCATCGAGTGATCGACGTCGAGCAGGACGGTGGGCTCGAAGTAGTCGCCCGGGCCGTCGCGGCGCTTCCCGCCGCACACGACCCTGGCGCCCTTCTCGACGGCGTCGCGGACGTGGTCCTCGACGATCTCGACCTGGGCCGGCGAGGTCATTGCCCCGACCTCGTGAGTGAAGGCGGGCCGGTCGGCTCCCTGGCGCAGGCGCGAGACGCGGTTCGTGAGCGCGTCGACGAAGCGGTCGTAGACCGGCTCGGTCACGTACACGCGCTCGGTGGACATGCAGACCTGGCCGGTATTGGCGAGCCCGCCCCAGGCCGCGCCGTTGGCGGCTCGCTCCGGGTCGGCGTCGTCGAGCACGATCATGGGGTCCTTGCCGCCCAGCTCGAGGCTGACCGGCGTCAGGGTCTCGGCCGCGCGCGCCATCACCTTCCTGCCGGTCGCGTCGGAGCCGGTGAAATGTACGAAGTCCACCTCGTCGACGACCGCGGCTCCGCACTCGCCGAGCCCCGTGGCGACCGCGATCACGTCCGGCCCCCCGATCTCCTCCCCCCAGCCCTTGACCAGCTCGAGCAGCGACAGAGGCGTGAGCTCGGATGGCTTGATGACGACTGCGCAGCCCGCCGCCAGAGCCGGGATCGCGTCGCCGATCGAGAGCAGGAGCGGGAAGTTCCACGGCCCGATCACGCCGACCACCGGGTAGGGGCGGTAGACGACCTTGAGCGCCTTCGCCTTCATCAGCGGGTTGTGGGCGCTGACCCGCTCGTCGGCGAGGAAGCGGTGAGAGTTGCCCCCGTAGAAGTTGATCGCGTCGGCGAGCCAGGGCACCTCCATCGCGGCGTCCTGGCGGACCTTGCCCGACTCGGCCTCGAGCACATCGGCGACTTGCTCGCCGTTTGCGAGCATCCAGTCACGCCAGCGGCCGAGCCAGCGCCAGCGGCCCTCGTGGCCCAGGGCCTCCCATGCGGGCTGGGCGGCGCGCACCCGTGCAACGGCCGTGCGCACCTCCTCGGGACCGTGGACCGGGACCGAGGAGATCGGCGAGCCGTCGGCGGGGTTGCGGACCTCGAAGGTCTCCCCGGCCGGGCTCGCGCCGTCGCCTCCGGCCGAGGGGCGGGGATCGGTCTCGGTGGCCTTGGTGCCGCTCTCCATCGCGCTCCCGACCGGCCACTGTACCCGTCCGGCCGTGGGAGCGCCGGCACCGCGAGCGCCGCGGCGAGCGCTCGCCGCGGCGTCACTTCAGCTTCCAGACCCCGCCGTTGTTAGACCCGACGTAGATGCGGCCGTGAGCTCCCTCGCCGAACGTGGTTGGGAACGGGACCGTGGGACCGAGTGCCCGGTCCTTTCGCGCCCCCTCGAGGCGGGGAACGAGGCTGCGCAGCCCGCCGTTGCAAAGGTCCGCGTACAGGTAGCGGCCGTACAGCGGCTTCAGCTTCGGGTCGCGCACGACGTAGCCGCCGGTGATCGCGCAGTTGGCCCCACCGTGCGAGTACTCGTGGATCGGTAGCTGGTGGTTCGCCGGCTCCGGCGCCCCTTGGTCCATGCGATGCGTTCCCTCGAACACGGGCCAGCCGAAGTTCGCGCCCTTCGCCGTCGACGCGGTCTCGTAGTTGACCTCCTCCCATTGGCCCGCTCCCACGTCTCCGATCGCGAGCCGCCCCGTCTTGCGGTCGAACGAGAACCGCCACGGGTTGCGAAGCCCGAGCGAGTAGATCTCCCCGAGGCCGGGCTTCGAGCCCGCGAACGGGTTGTCCGGGGGAATCCCGTAGGCACCGGCGTTGCCGGGCAGCGGGTCGATCCGCAGCAGCTTGCCGAGCAGGCTGTCGGGGTCCTGGGCGTTATCGGCACTCACGGCGCCGTCCCCGGGGGCGATGTAGAGGTACCCGTCCGGGCCGAACTGGAGCTGGCCGCCGTTGTGGTTGGAGGCGGTCGGATGGGGGATCTCGATCACCGTGCGGCGCGAGGCGGGGTCCGCGGTGGTGGAATCGGCGCGCCGGAACTCATCCACGCGGTTGACGGCGCCGCCGTCTGTCGTGTAGTAGACGTAGAAGCGCCCCGACTGCTCGTAGTCGGGTGCGAAGGCGACCGACAGCAGGCCCTGCTCGCCGCAGCAGTGCACCAGGTCCTCGATGTTCAGGAACGCGTGGCCGACCGGCTGGTTGTGGCGCAGGACCGTGATCTTGCCCGGCTGCTCGACCACGAACAGGAGACCGTTGAAGCCCGGCGCGTTGTCCACGTGCGTGACCTGGTTGAAGTCGCCGAGCTTCCTCAACTCGACCTCGCCGACCCCGTCGCCGAGCTTCGGCTTCGCCGTCGCGGCCGCGGCCACAGCGCCCAGCGCTGCCGCCGCCACTGCGAGCAGCGAGAGCCGCACGGCAAGCCGCGCACGCACCGACCCTGGCGCGGCAAGCCTTGCTCGGTTCGGGGATCGGGGAGGGACGCGCATGTGATGGAACCGTCCTGGATCCGACTCTGTAACACCCCGCGAACCGGGAAGCTGCGCTCAGTTGTCCGGCGCCAGCCGGTACACGGGCCCGTCGAGTGAGGTCGCGTAGATCCGGCCGCGGTTGTCCTCGCCGAACGAGCTCAGCTGCGGAACCGTGACCCCGAGCGGGCGATCGTCGGTCGCCTCCTGGCCCGGCCGCGCCGGGAAGCTTCGCAGCTCGCCGAGGCAGAAGTCGCCGTACAGGTAGCGGCCGTACAGCGAGCGCAGGCTCTCATCGCGGACCACGTATCCGCCCGTGACCGAGCAGGCGCCGTCGAGCGGGTACGTGAGCACCGGCGGGATGTGGCCCGGAGCGTCCTGGTCGGCGTTGAAGGGCTCGGTGCCCTCGAAGGCCGACCAGCCGAAGTTCGCTCCGCGCCCGTCACCGCGGGCGACCAGGTCGATCTCCTCGAGCGAGTCCTGGCCCACGTCGCCGATCGACAGCGCGCGGCCGACGCGGTCGAAGGAGAAGCGCCACGGGTTGCGGAGGCCGTAGGAGTAGATCTCCCCCCGCGCTCCGGCCTCGTCCACGAACGGGTTCGAGCGCGGGATCCGGCAGGGCCGCCCGTCCGCCGGGCGTGGATCGATGCGGAGGATCTTGCCGAGCAGGGTCGAGAGGTCCTGCCCGCGGCGCATCGGATCGCCGCCGGGGCCTCCGTCGCCGGTGCCCACGTAGAGCAGGCCGTCGGGGCCGAACAGGAGCAGCCCGCCGTTGTGGTTGTCCGCCGGCTGCTCGATGCGGAGCAGCTCCCGGCGGGTGGCGGGGTCGGCGCGGGCGGGGTCGGCCGGGTCGCGCCGGAACTCCTGGACTCGCGTGTCGCCCTCGGTGTCGGTGAAGTTGACGTACAGGCGCCCGGAGCGCCGATAGTCGGGGGCGAAGGCCAGCGACAGCAGGCCCTGCTCGAATCCGGTGGACACCTCGCCCGTGAGGTCGAGGAAGGGCTCCTCCAGCGGGGCCCCCTCGTCGACGAGCACGACCCGCCCTCCCTTCTCGACCACGTAGAGGTCGCGGCTCTCGCCGGGCGGCTGGATGACGTACAGGGGTGCCTCGAAGGCGCCCAGCTCGGCGAGGCGCATGCCGCCGCGCCCGTCGCCCACGGGCGGGGGCTCGCGCTCCCCCGCGGGGGCAGCGGAGGTGGTGGCGGTCGCGGCGGTCTCCTCCGAGACCGGGTCATCCTCGCCGCACCCGAACGCCGCCGCGGCCGCGAGAAGGAGCAGCGCCGCCGCCCCCGCGAGCCGCGGGCGTCGCCTATTGCTCGATCTTGACCTTGCCCGCGTCGTTGACCCTGCTCTGGGGCGGCTTCGTGGCGATCGTGACCACGAACTTGCCGCCCGGCTGGCTTCCATCCGCGGTCACCGCTTGGGCCTTGCCCGTCAGCCCGGCGGCGATCTCGTAGTTCACGGTGTAGGTCCCGCCACGCACCGGTGACACGCGCCAGATCATCTCACGGCGGTCGCCCGCCTCGAGCGGGCCGAAGGCGTAGGTGTTCGTCTGCACGACGTCCCCGGGCGCGGAGCCGACCGGCCGGCTCTCGCCGGCCAGGCGCGGGTACTTGTCCTCCACGACCCAGACCGGCCTGTTGGGGTTCGCGAGCCCCGGCTGGTCGAGCCTGATCGAGAACGAGCCGTCCGCCCCGTCGTCGACGAAGATCGTCACGGCGAGGTCCGGAATCGTCTCCGTGCCCGTGTTCTCGACCCCGAGACGCAGATCGGTGGTCACGGCGAGGCTCTGGCGGTTGGGGAACTTGGCGGTCACGACCTCGACCGGGAACTCCCCCTCGGGCTCACCCGCGTCCTGGCGCTCTCCTCCGCCGCCGCACGCAACGAGGCCGAGCACGGCGAAACCCGCGGCGATCCCTGCTCCGGCCCTCCTCAGGCGTCTGGGGGAGGCATGGGGCGGGCGCCGAGGGGGCGCAGCCCGCATGGCGGTTTTGCCGTTCTCCCCCAAGGCGCCGGGAACATACCACGAGGGCCACGGTCCACCGGAGGGCTGGCGAGCGGGAGCCGAGTACGCGGCGGGAATGATGTGGGTGGCGCCGCGCCGCGCGATCAAATACCCTTCGCTGCGAGCCCGGAAGCTGTCCGGTCTCGGAGGAGAACATGGTCAGAGGCTTCGCCGACAGGGCGTTCTTGCCCGCCAAGTCGCTGTTCGAGCAGGTCGGGAACATGATGATCCTGACCGGCAAGACGCTGGCCGCTACGGTTCGCCCGCCCTATCCCTGGGGCGGCGAGTTCATCGGCCAGTTCCTCTTTGCGCTCCAGCTCACCTGGTTCCCGATGCTGATCTCGACCGTCGCCTTCGGCTTCGGGGCCCCCGGCCTCCAGGCCGCCAACTTCCTCTCCCTGTTCGGGTCGCTGGATCGGCTCGGGGGCTTCTTCGTGCTCGCCTCGATTCGCGAGTTCGCTCCCTTCGTCACCGCGGTGGTCGTCGCCGGGGTCGCCGGCACGGCGATCACCGCCGATCTGGGGGCCAGAAAGATCCGCGAGGAGCTCGACGCGCTCCAGGTCCTGGGCGTCGATCCGATCAAGAACCTCGTCGTGCCGCGCTTTCTCAGCCTGATGCTGATCACCGGGCTGCTCGACATCTACGCGCTGATGTTCGGGATCGCGGGCGGGATCGGGGCCGAGCTGCTGTACGGACAGCCCCTGGGAGGCTTCTTCGCGACCCTGCTCACCAACGCCTCAACAACCGACCTGTGGGGCTCGGTGGTGAAGACGACGCTGTTCGGGGCGATCATCGCGATCGTCTCCTCCTATAAGGGGATGAACGCCTCCGGCGGGGCGGAGGGCGTGGGGCGGGCCGTCAACGAGTCGGTGGTGATCAGCTTCATCGGCGTGTTCGCGTTCAACTACGTCTTCACCCAGACGCTGCTCGCGACCCATCCCGAGCTTCTGGTGATCAAGTAATGCCGGGGTGGCTGGCGGTACCCAGGGACTGGCTCGCCTCGCTGGGCGACATCGCCCGCTTTTGCGTTCGGGTGATGGGGCTCGTCTACTCGGGGCGCGTCTTCCAGTTCTTCGGCGAGTCGCTTCGCCAGGCCGGGATCCTGATCCTCGGCTCCACGATCGTGATCTGGGGGATCGTGTTCATCCTCGGCCTCACATGCGGGATCGAGGGCGCGTACTTCAACCGCGCGGTGGGCGCGCCCGCGTACGCGGGGGTGTTCGCCGCCTGGTGCGACCTACGCGAGGTGATCCCCTACGCGTTCGGCTACATGATGGCGGCCAAGGTGGGCACCGGGATCGTCGCCGAGCTGGGGGCGATGCGGATCTCCGACGAGATCGACGCGCTCGAGGTGATGGGCGTGCCCCCGATCACCTTCCTCGCCGCGACCAGACTGCTCGCGGCGTGGATGACGCTTCCGTTCATGTACCTGGCGGCGATCGGGGTGGGCTACTTCGCCTCCTGGCTGGCCGTCGTGCAGCAGATCGGTGAGGTATCGGAGGGCGGCTACTTCCTGATCTTCTGGATGTTCCAGAACCCACCCGATGTCTTGTTCAGCCTCACCAAGGCGATGGTGATGGCGACGGTGATCGTGCTGGTCGGCTGCTACTACGGCTACACCGCCGCCGGCGGACCGGTCGGGGTGGGCACGGCGACCGCGAAGTCGATGGTCCTCAACATCGTCATGGTGCACATCATCGGGATGATGGGAACCCTGGTCTTCTGGGGCGCCAACCCCAGAGCGCCGATAGGCGGATAGCGCAAGGAGAGAACCATTGCCTGAACCTGAGGAGCGAAGAGAGACCACCACCGAGGGCATGGCGGCCGACCAGGGCGCCGACGCTCCGCCGGAGGCGCCCCCCGAGGCGGTGCCCGACGCTGCGCCGCAGCGGGCGCCCGAGGAGAGCGACGGCGGTGAGGTCGGCGTCGTCGGGCGCGACTACGTGATCCCGGGGGTCGATCCGGACGATCCCGATCCCTACCGCTGGCACACTTCCCCGAAGCGCGGTCACGGCGGCCAGGATGCGATCGAGGTCATCGACCTCGTGAAGCAGTTCGGCCGCATGCGGATCCTGAACGAGTGCAACCTCGGTCTGCCCGACGATCAGATCTCGATGGTCCTCGGACCCTCGGGCACGGGCAAGAGCGTGCTGATCAAGCACATCGTCGGCCTGCTCTATCCGGATTCCGGCGACGTCCTCGTCCATGGGGAGTCGATCCCGAACATGACCGACGACGAGCTGTTCGACGTGCGCAAGAAGTTCGGGCTGCTGTTCCAGGACGGTGCCCTGTTCGGCTCGATGAACGTGTTCGACAACACCGCCTTCCCGCTCCGCCAGCACACCGACAAGGGCGAGGAGGAGATCGGCGAGATCTGCAACCGGCGCCTCAAGGAGGTGGGGCTTACCGAGGCGCTGTACAAGATGCCGAACGAGCTCTCGGGCGGAATGCGCAAGCGGGCCGGCTTCGCGCGGGCGCTGGTCCTCGATCCCAGGATCGTGATGTTCGACGAGCCCGACTCGGGCCTCGATCCCGTGCGCACGGCGCTGCTCTGCGAGCTGATCCGCGAGGTGCACGAGGAGAACGGCGGCTGCTATCTCGTGATCAGCCACGACCTCGGCACGGCGCGGCGTGTCGCCGACTTCCTCGCGGTGCTGTGGAAGGGCAAGATCGTGGAGAGCGGGCCGCAGGCGGAGCTGTTCAACTCCGAGAACGAGTTCGTGAGGCAGTTCCTCAACGCGGAGACGCGCGGCCCGCTCGCGATGGACTAGCGGCGCCGCCGCGAGCTCGACAGACCAGCGCAGGCCCACGGGGCGCGGCCTAACCTGTCGTCGATGAGCGAGCTCTTCGGCAGGCTCGTCGCCTGGGCGGTGAGGCGCCCGCGACCGGTGGTCGCGGGCACGGTCTTCCTGTGCCTCCTGGGAGCGGCGGGTGCCCTGCGCCTCGAGACGGACGCCAGCACGGACACCCTCGTCGACCGTGACTCGGAGAGCTTCGCGGCTACCGAGGACTTCAGGCAGCAGTTCGGCGACGACCCCGTGGTGATCCTGGTGCGGGGCGACCTTCGGGAGCTGGTGCTGACCGAGAACCTGGGGCGCCTGCTCAACCTCGAGGGTTGCCTCTCCGGCCAGCTCCCGGCGGGACAGCAGGCGCTGACCGAGACCTGCTCGCGGATCGCCGAGCTGAACCCGAGCCAGGTCACCTTCGGGCCCGCCACCTTCCTCAACCAGTCGGCGATCCAGGCGGAGAGGTTCCTCGGCTCGCAGACCCAGGCGGCCCTCCAGGAGGCGCGCACGGCGTCCGCGGCGGCGGCGCGGGAGGCGGCCGCCCGCGGAGCGCCCCAGGCGGTGCAGCGCCAGGAGGCCCAGGCCGCCGCGCAGGCCGTGCTCGGGCAGTTCCAGACCGGGCTGCTCAAGCTGGCCACCCGCTACGGGCAGACCGGCCCGCCGCGCATCGATGACCCCCGTTTCGTCTCGCAGGTGGTCTGCGACAGCCGCCTTGCCGGCTGCACCCCGAAGGAGAAGTTCTCCTACCTGTTCCCGAGCTCGGAGAGCGCCCTGATCTCGATCAGGCTGCGCCCCGATCTCACCGACGCGGAGCGGGAGCAGGCAATCGGCCTCTTCCGGGAGGCGGTGAGCGAGGACCAGTTCCGGCTGGACGGGGGCAGCTACGTGGTCAGCGGGGTGCCGGCGGTCGTCGACGGGCTCGCGAAGGAGCTTCGCGGCGAGATCTTCATCCTCCTGGCCGCTGCGCTCGCCGTGATGGCGGTCACCCTCACCCTGGTGTTTGGCCCTCCGCTGCGGCTGCTGCCCCTCGGCGTGGCGCTGGCCTCCGTGGCGATCGCGTTCGGGGGCCTGGGCCTGTTCGGCGGCTCGCTGACGATGGCATCGCTCGCAGTGCTTCCCGTCCTGATCGGGCTCGCCGTGGACTACGCGATCCAGTTCCAGGCGCGCTTCCGGGAGGCCGAGGCCGAGGGGTTCACACCCGCGGTGGCCGCTCGGCGCGCGGGCGCCGGCGGAGGACCGGTGATCGCAACCGCGGGCCTGGCCACCGCGGCGGGATTCCTGGTCCTTCTGCTCTCGCCGGTCCCCATGGTGCGCGGGTTCGGGGTGCTGCTCGTGCTGGGGATCGCGATCGCCTTCGCGGTCGCGCTCACCTGCGGCTTCGCCACACTCGCCCTGACGGGAGAGCACGAGGGCCGCAGCCGGCCAACCGTCCCGCCGGCCCACCCGGCCTCGAACCGCCTCTCGAGGGGCCGTGCCGCGCTCGCCGAGAGGCTACGCGCCGCGGGAAAGCGGACGCTCGCCGTGGCGATCACGAACCCCGGTCGGGTGCTGGCGGTCGCCATGGCGGTCGCCGTGTGCGGCTGGGTGTTCGGCACCCGCACCGAGGTGATCTCCGACATCACGGAGCTCGCTCCCGATGACCTCCCGGCGCTCCGGGACGTGGACCAGCTCCAGGACGCGACGGGTGTCTCGGGCGAGCTCAACGTCGTCGTGCGGGGCGACGACGTCACCGACCCGGCTGTGATCGAGTGGATGCGGGACTTCAAGCAGCGCGTTCTGACGAGCCACGGGTTCAGCGGCGCCCTCCCCCGCTGCGAGGACGCGGAGCTGTGCCCGGCGGTGGCTCTCCCGGACCTGTTCGAGGAGGGTGGCCCGCTGACCGAGAAACGCATCGACACCGTCCTCGCCGCGGTCCCGCCCTACTTCTCGCAGGCCGTAATCGCCCGCAGCTCCGGGGATGGGCCACCCGACACCGCGCACATCGGGTTCGGCATTCCCGTCATGCCGCTCGACGATCAGAAGGAGTTGATCGACGACATCCGCGCCCAGACCGAGCCGCCGGGATCCCAGCGCGATCCGCCGCCCGGGGTCGAGGCGGAGGTCGCGGGGCTCCCGGTGCTCGCCGCGGAGGCCAACGAGGATCTGTCGGGCAGCCGCTACTGGATCACCGCTGCCGGTCTGCTGGCGATCGCTGCCGTGCTGCTGGCCGTCTATCGCTCGCCGCGACGCGCGCTCGTGCCGCTGATCCCGATCGTGCTCGCGACCGGATGGTCGGCGCTGGTGCTGTGGGCGATCGGGATCCCGCTGAACCCGATGTCGGCCACCCTCGGCGCGCTCGTGATCGCGATCGCGACCGAGTTCAGCGTCCTCCTCTCGGCTCGGTACAGCCAGGAGCGGGAGGCGGGCCGAAGCGTCGGCGAGGCGCTGCGCCGCACTTACGCCCGGACCGGGATCGCTGTTCTCGCCTCGGGGGTGACCGCGATCGCCGGCTTCGCGGCCCTGATCGCGACGGAGATCAGGATGCTCCGCGACTTCGGGTTCGTGACCGTCGTCGACCTCGGCGTCGCTCTGCTCGGGGTGATGATCGTCCTTCCGGCGACGCTGGTCTGGGCGGAGGGCGGCTTCGAGCCGCTTTCGCGCTGGGCGGCCCGAGCTCGCCGCCGACGCGGCGGGGGCGTCCCGGCGCGCGCGGCGCGGCGCTGAGGATCACGATGGCCGGCGGCGACGATCGACGCGGCGGTCGGGCGCGGCCGCGCAGGGCCTACTCGCTGTTCGTCGGCGCCGCCTTCGTCACCCTGATCGCGGTCGCGCTGCTGAACACGCTGCGCACCACCGAGGGGGGCCTTCTGGGGGCCGGCGGAGATCGCGGGATGGCATTGCCCCAGTTCGCCGTCCCGAACGTACTCGGGCCGCTGAAGGGGGACGCCAACGTGTTCCAGGACGACTGCGAGAGCTCCGAGATCCCCTGCCCCGCCGATCAGCGGCGCGCCGCCGCTTGCGACCTGAAGGGCCGGGGCATCATCCGCGTGTGCGACTTCTTCGACCGTCCACTGGTGATCTCGTTCTGGTTCAGCCGCGGCGGAGACTGCCTTCCCACACAGGACCTGGTCGACCGGGTTGCCTCTCGATACCGTGGTCGGGTGAACTTCCTCAGCGTCAACATCCGCGACGAGCGCGAGGAAGTGCGAGAGGTGATCCGTGAGCACGGCTGGCGGCTGCCGGTCGGTCAGGACGCCGACGGCGCCGTCAGCAACATCTACCGAGTCGGGGTCTGCCCCACGGTGGCGTTCGTCTATCCGGGCGGGATCCTACGCGGGGCGAGCGTGGGCAGCGAGGAGCTCGACCGGGGAGCGTTGGCGGACCAGGTCGAGCGGCTGCTCCGCGAGTCGCGCCGCCGCGCGCAGTCGGATCGTTGATGGCCCGGCCCGACAGGAACCCCACCCCTCCAGGAGGCCGAACGGAGGAAGCGTCGGGCATCGATGCCGGATGGGTCGCGCCGCAGCTTCGTGAGGAGTTCCCCGGCCTCGCCCTCCACTACCTGATCCTCGACCGCGGCTCGGGGCGCAGCTCCAGGGATGTGAAGCACCGCCTGGGCCTGCTCAGCGATCGCTTCACCGGCGGTGAGGCGATCAACCTCCGGCACCGTCCGATCCCCTGGGCGTACCGCGTCTTCTACCGTCACATCGGCCTCGATCCCGATCAGACCCGCACGCCCGTCGAGCGCTTGGCCCTCGAGCGGATGAAGCACGGGGGGTTCCGCAGCCAGAACCTGCTCGACGACGCGCTGACCATCGCGATCGTCGAGTCCGGCGTGGCGATGCGTGCGTTCGATGCCGACAGAGTGGAGGGGGGACGAACGGGGCTGCGCGGCGCGGTTCCTGGAGAGGGGCTCGAGGGTCGGCCGGGGGAGCTGCCGGCGGGGACCCTCGTGATCGCCGATGAGGCGCGGCCGATCGCGCTCCTGTTCGGGGCGACGGGGAGCGGGCGGGGCGTTCGACCCAAGACCCGTCGCACGATGCTCGCGGCCACCCAGGTCAAGGGCGTCCCCGACATCGCCGTCGAGGAGGCCCTGTGGCTTGCTGCGGACGTAATGCGCGGGGAGTAGAATTGGTTGCCTGTAGTCCGCTGGATGAAGGGAGTCATGCCCGAGCTGCTTGAGCAGAGCGTTCCGACCGGGTCCCGATCCGCGGCGCCTCCGGGCCCCGGCATTCCACCCGCGACGGGTGGGCGTGCCCGAGTCCGCGAGGACGTCGAGCGTCTCGCTCGCGAGGACATGCGTCGCCAGATCGGTCAGCTCGAGCGCGAGCTCGGTGAGCTGTTCGCTACGGCGTTCCCGCGCAGCGGGATCGACTTCGGCGTCGCCGCGGCCGGCGGACCGCGTGTGCTCGGCGTGGCCGATCTCGAGGCTGTGCGGGATGCGCTCGCCGCCCGGCTGCACAAGGCGCAGGCGGAGCTGTCCGACCGTGTCGACGTCGAGGAGCAGAACCGCGAGCTGATCGAGGGCATGATCGCCGAGCCCGACCGGTACCGCTGGGTGCGCGTGTCGAACGAGGACATCGGGGAGCGCGGCTGCCGCCACTGGCACTCGCGCCCCCGCTGGGGCCTCCTCGGGATGTTCCTCGGCTGGTGGCGGGTCAAGCTCTCCTCGGGTTGCCCGTTAGCCCCCGGGCGCGGCCACGCCGCGTCCCGCTCACCTAAGCGCTGAGGTGGCCCGCAAGTCCCGCAAGTCCCGCAAGCGCCGGCAGCGCGGCGCCGTGCCGTCGCGGACGGCGTCGAGCGGGCCACAGCCAGCCGAGCAAGCGAGCGCCCCTCCAGCCGCCGCTCCGCGTCCCAAACGGCGCCCCGGGCCCGACGATCCGCCGCCGGCTCCGTGGGGGTCGTTTCCGCTTGTCGAGATCGTGGTGCTGGTGGCGATCGTGTTGCTGATCGGGGGCTTCATCGTCTCCGGAGCTCGAGGGGCGGTGATGATCGGGACCGGGCTCGTGCTCGGCTCCCTCGCCGGGCTCGAGCTGTCGGCCCGAGAGCACTTCGCCGGCTACCGCTCCCACACCCTTATTCTGGCCGGAGCCGCCGCGCTGATCGTGCTCGCGGCGCTGTTCTTCCTCGCGCCATTGGCGCTGCCGCCAGTGGCGCGGATCGCAATCGCCGCGGCTGTCTTCGGCCTCGCCGCGTGGTGGCTGACAGCCGCATTCACGCGGCGCTCCGGCGGCCTGGCGTTCCGGGTCGGAGGATTCCGCCGCTGAGGGCATCCGCGAGCCCCGTGCTCGTCGGGTTCTGACCTCCCCTGGAACGCCGGAGCCCGGGGCCGTGGCCCCGGGCTCGGCACGGCGCTGGCGGAATCCCCAGCCCGAAAGCTCAGCTCCGGCGCGTGGCCGTTGCCTCCAGCTTCCGAGCCAACTCGCCCCGCTGGCGGATGGTCAGCTTGCCCAGCTCGCGGTGCTCGTTCACAGCGAGCGGCATGAGGAACTTCCTGACCCGCGTGCGACCCCAACGGCGCTGACTCTCAAGGAGCTCGCTCACGGTCATCGAGTCCACTTCCGAGGGGCATTCCCGGACAACCTCCGCCGCGTTCGCGGTGCCTGCCTTGATCTCGCGCTTCAACGCCGCACGGGCCAGACGGACCTCGTTCGCGTGCGCGAGCGCCCGCATGTGTTGGGGCGGCTGGGCAGGGGCAACTGTCGACGCAGCTTCCATCGTCACTCCTCCTCGAGTGGTCGCGAGTTTCCCAGGGGGACTATCGGTGCCCGTACGACCCCGGTGGCTCCGAGTCGAAGAGGGCGACGGAGTATTCCTTCCCCCCGTCCGCTCCCTGCCCCGGGTGCGTTCGGCGCGTCGCAAAGCTATGCGTCGCGGCCGCCCCCGTCAACCGAGACCCGCCGCTTGCCGGCCCCGACGTTCGCTATGAGCACTGTTTTCTTTCGCGCTCGGACTTGTGCGCGGCTGGACAAGCCGAAACTCCCCTAACCGGGGGATAGGAGAGGGAAGAAGCAAACCCGGTCGCGGCGGAGGCGCGAGCCGAGTACGCGGCCGGAATCAACTCTTGGGCAGATCCGGGAACTGCTCGGTCACCCGGGTGAAGATCTCCAGCGCGCGATCCAGGTGCTCCCGCTCGTGGGTCGCCATCAGGCTCGTCCTCAGCAGCGCGCCTCCCGGCGGAACGGCGGGGTGGAGGGCGACGTTGGTGTACAAGCCGGCGTCGAACAGCGCCTTCCACAGCAGCACCGCCTGCCAGTCCTCCCCGACAACGACCGGGACAACCGGCGTGATCGCCTCGCTGCCGTCGGGGAGCCTGGTCGGCTCGACCACCTGCAGGCCCAGGTCGCTGAGGCCCCGGTGAAGGTAGGCGGCGTTGTCCAGCAGCCTCGCGTACAGCGGCCCCCCCTCGCGGCGGCAGATCCTCACGGCCTCGAGGGCGGCGCCCACCGCCGCGGGCACCGCGGCGGCCGTGAAGACGAACGCGCGGGCCGCGATCCTCAGGTACTCGATCACGTCGGCCGGGCCGACGACGAAGCCGCCGCACGAGGCGAGGCTCTTGGAGAACGTTCCCATGCGCAGATCGACGCGATCCTCGAGCCCGAACAGCTCGCAGGAGCCCGTTCCGCGCTCGCCCAGCACCCCGACCGCGTGTGCCTCGTCGACCATCAGGCGGGCTCCGTAGCGCTCGCACAGCTCGACGATCTCGGGAAGGGGGGCGATGTCGCCCTCCATCGAGAACACGCCGTCGACGACCACGAGCACGCCCCCACCGTCCTCGGCGGCCCGCTCGAGCATCCGCTCCAGCTTGTCCATCCGGTTGTGGCGGAATGGCCGCAGGCGGGCACCCGAGAGGCGGGCGCCGTCGAGGATCGAGGCGTGGTCCCCGGAGTCGCACACCACTGTGTCACCCGGCTCGAGGATGGTCCCGATCGCGCCCAGATTCGCCTGGTAGCCCGTCGTGAACACGATCGCGTCGTCGCTTCCCATCCACTCCGCGATCTCTTGCTCGAGATCGGTGTGGAGCGGAATCGTGCCGTTGAGGAGCCGTGAACCCGTCAGCGCGGTTCCGTAGCGCTCCAGTGCGTCTCGGGCCGCGGCCTTCACCCGCTCGTCGCCTGTCAGACCGAGGTAGTTGTTCGAGCCCAGCATGATCGTCTCGCGGCCCTCCATCTCGACCACCGGGCCCGCCTCGGACTCGAGCAGCCTGAAGTACGGCAGCAGATCGCCCTCCTTGGCGGCGGCAAGCTGCTCGGCGCGGTCGTGGGTGCGGGCCTTCTCGAAGACGTCCGTTGGCGTGGGCGTCGTCGTCTCGGTCATGGCGAAGAGTCTGGCACGTGATCCGATAGCTTGCGGCCGTGCAGGCCAGTAGCGGCAAGACCGCCTCCACCGCCGCTGAGGCGCCCCCCGCGGGCAAGCTCACGGTGCGGCCGGTTCGGGGGCGGCGGGACCTGACGCGATTCATCAAGCTCCCCTTCCGCCTTCACCGCGAGCACGAGCTCTGGGTCCCGCCGCTGATCTACGAGCGCCGCCACTTCCTCGACCGCGGGCGCAACCCCTACTTTCAGCACGCCGAGGCCGAGTACTTCCTGTGCGAGCGGGACGGTCGCCCGGTTGGCCGGATCACGGCCCAGATCGACCACCGCTGGGACGAGTTCCAGGGCGGGAACGACGGCATGTTCGGCTTCTTCGAGTGCGAGAACGACCTCGCCGCGGCGCGGGCGCTGGTCGGAACCGCGGCCGAGTGGGTGCGGCAGCGTGGCCGTCAGCGGCTGCTCGGCCCGATGGACTTCACGACCAACGACGAGTGCGGCGTGCTGATAGAGGGCTACGAGCACAGGCCGATGATCCTGCAGCCGTGGCATCCGCCCTACTACCGGGATCTGATCGAGTCACAGGGTCTCGACAAGAGGATGGACCTGCTGATGTGGTGGCTCGAGATGGGCGGGCTGAAGCAGGGAGACGAGTTCCA